>Ga0222669_1000150_pt1 | contig 23850 bp, 25 predicted proteins | sample AntAcemetagen730_FD_179848 | JGI IMG/M metagenome (GOLD analysis project Ga0222669, IMG submission 179848) | Saline water microbial communities from Ace Lake, Antarctica - #730 | ecosystem: Environmental > Aquatic > Non-marine Saline and Alkaline > Saline | place: Antarctica: Ace Lake...
GCCGCCCGTCACCGCCGCGAGAACGGCGCGGGAGAAGTGCAGACCATAATGCTCGAAGCGGGCGAATTTACCCAGTAAGGACGCGACATGCAGACCACACTCGTGATGATCGACCGCCACGGCGGGCCAGAGGTGATGAACCTGACCACCGCCGACCTGGCCGCCCCCGGCGCGGGAGAGGTGCAGATCCGGCAGACGGCCATCGGTCTGAACTTCATGGATATTTACCAACGCTCGGGCACCTATCCGCTGAGTCTGCCCAGTCCGCTGGGGCTGGAGGCAGCAGGAGAGGTGACTGCCATCGGCGACGGGGTCACAGGGTTCGCAGTCGGTGACCGGGTGGTTTATGGCGGTGTGCTGGGCGCCTATGCCAGCCATCGCAACGCGCCTGCTGCGCGTTTGATTGCAATTCCAGACGATATTCCCGACGATGTGGCGGCGGCTGTGTTGATGAAGGGGATCACGGTCGAATACCTGCTGACCCGGTGTTTTCGCGTGCAACCGGGACAGGACGTGCTGTTCTGGGCTGCATCGGGTGGGGTGGGGCAGATTGCGGGTCAATGGGGGCGGCATCTGGGTGCGCGCATGATCGGCGTCACGGGCGGAGCTGACAACTGCGCCGCGATCCTGACCATGGGATATGACAAGGCCATCGACCGCACGTCCGAGGATGTCGCCGCCCGCGTGCGCGAGCTGACGGACGGGCGAGGTGTACCGGTCGTCTATGACAGCGTCGGTGCCGCGAGTTTCGACGCCTCGATCAACAGTCTGGCCACGCATGGTTATTTCGTGTCATTCGGGGCCACCACAGGGCCAGCCCCCGATGTGTCCCCGCATCTGTTGCAAACGAAGGGGTCGCTTTATTTCACGCGACCGACGCTTGCGACCTATATGGCCGCCCGGGCCGATCTGGAACAGGCGGCGGCGGCCACGTTTGCGCTGATCCGCGACGGTGTTTTGCATGTGAACATCGACCAGCGCCTGCCTTTGGCCGATATTGCCGAGGCTCATCGGGCGATGGCGGCTGGGACCACCACCGGATCGACGATCCTGACGCCATGATCAGTGCCACCCACCGCATCGGCACGGCACAGTTTGTCGTCGCCATCGCTGCCGTGGTGCTGGCGGGCGTATTGCTGAGCACGGGACCGGATGCGGTGCTGGCCCGCGTGGCAGCCATTTCCGCGCTGTCCGTGGCCCTGTTCGCAACCCGGCTGTTGCCAGAGGTGGTGACGGCTCTTGGCACCTTCCTTGGTTTCATCGCCCTTGCTGTGGCCCCGACAGAGGTGATCTTTTCCGGCTTTGCCAGTTCGGGTTTCTGGCTGTTGTTCGCAGGGTTGATCATCGGCACGGCGATGACGGCGACAGGGTTGGGAATGCAGTTGGCGCTGCGGATTTTTCAGCGCACCGGCACATTCTATGTTCGGGCGTCGGTCCTGCTGGCGCTGTGCGGTCTGGGGTTGGGCCTGCTGGTGCCATCCACCCTGCCGCGGGTCATCGTGCTGATGCCGATTGCCTTGTCACTTGCGCAGACGATGGGTTACTCGCCTGGTTCGCGGGGGCATGTGGGCTTATGCGTCATGGCCGCGACGGCGACCCTGTTGCCAACCTATGCGTTTCTGACGGCCAACCTGCCGACGATCATCCAGTTCGGCGCGACAGAGACGCTATATGGCATTGCGCCATCCTATGCGCAGTATTTTATCGAACAGGCGCCGCTGAACATTTTGCGTTTCGTGGCTCTGTTGGGCATCATGCTGATTACCGCGCCCGGTCAGGCCCGTACACTACCAAATGTGACCGCACCAGACCTCTTTGATAGCGCCCAGCGGCGGTTGTTGGGGCTGCTGGCTGTGGCGATCGGGTTCTGGATGACCGATGCGCTGCACGGCATTTCGCCTGCATGGGTGGCGCTGGTGCTGGCCGCCATTCTGCTGATCCCGGCCTTTGGCATGCTGGATGCGGGTGCGATGAAATCAAAAGTCGATCTGTCGCCCGCGTTTTTCCTTGCCGCACTGTTCGCAATCAGCGCGGTGGCGCAGTTCACCGGGCTGGGTAGCGTCGTCGCGGATCGCTTGATCCCGGTCATGGGCCTGGGGTCCGGCGGCGATCTGTGGAATCTTTATGCGGTCAGCGGGCTTTCGATGGTCCTGTCGCATCTGACGACGGCCCCGGCTGCACCTGCCGTGCTGGTGCCGCTGGCGGCCGCTTTTGCCACAGAAACGGGATGGTCAATCAAGACCGTTGCGATGGTGCAGGTGATCGGGTTGTCCACGCCGATCCTGCCTTATCAGGCCCCGCCGCTGATTGTCGCTATGGCGCTGGCGGCCATCCCGGTGTCGGCGCTGATCCGGGTCTGTGCGGCACTTGCGGTGGTGGTCGCGGTGGTGGGAATACCCGTCACCTATGTCTGGTGGTCGTGGTTGGGGATATTCGGATGACGCAAATGGTCGGTTTTACCTTGAACGGCGCGGCGGTGCATGTCAGCGGACCGCCTGCCATGCCCCTGATCCATGCCTTGCGTGGTCAGCTGAATCACCTTGGCACGCGGCTGGGCTGCGGGACGGGGGATTGCGGGGCCTGCACGGTGACGCTAGACGGCTTGCCAGTCACGTCGTGCAATCTGCCATTGTCTGCCGTGGCGGGCCGACAGGTTGGCACGATCGAGGCGGTGCTTGCCGCCGATCATCCGCTGGTCGCGGCCCTGATCCGGCATCAGGCCGGTCAATGCGGCTATTGCCTGACGGGGATCGTGATGCGGGCGACTGCACTGTTGGACGCAGGACAGGATGCCGCTGCGATCCGCGAAGCACTGGATGCAAACCTGTGCCGCTGCGGCGCGCACAGCCGCATCATGGCCGCGATCGCAGAGGTGGCAACATGACCGCCCCGCAACCGATCAAGGATTTCCCCCGCGTCGATCAATGGCTGACCTTTGCGCCCGATGGTACGGTGACGCTGGCATCGGGGCGGGTGGAACTGGGGCAAGGAATCTCCACGGCCCTGATCCAGATCGCCGCCGACGAGCTGGACGTGGCGATGACCGCGATCCGTCTGATCCAAGGTCACACCGCGCTGTCCCCCGCCGAAGGGCCGACTGTCGGCAGCCTGTCTGTCACTCTTGGCGGGCAATCGGTGCGGATTGCTGCGGCGGCGGCAAGGGCCGTGATGCTGGATCACGCGGCCGGGCTGTTGCAGACGGCCGCCGCCGATCTGACCGTGCGGGAGGGTGCCATCCTGAAATCTGGCAACGACACCGGGCTGACCTATGGCCAGATGGCGTCGCAGGTCGATCTGAGCGTTGCGGCCCTTGATCATGGCAGACCGAAAGTTGCCGCGGATCGCCGAATTGCAGGCACATCTGCGCCACGGGTCGATCTGCTGGCGCGGCTGGGACCCGGGCATTTCCTGCATGACATGGTGTTGGATGGCATGTGGCATGGCCGCGTCGTGCAGCCGCCCAGCCTTGATGCCATGGCAACAGGTCTGGGCGATGTGACCTTGCCGCCGGATGCGCAAATTGTGCGGGATGGGCAGTTCATCGCGGTGGTTGCCGCCGACGAATACACCGCGCTTGACCAGTCGCGGCGGCTGTCTGATACGGTCCGCTGGCAATGCAGCCCTGCCAGCGGCCCGCATCCCGTCGACGCCCTGTCCGGGCCAATCGCCATGTCAGAGACCTTGTACAACACAGGCGACAGTACCGCAGGGGTGACGCAGATCAGCGTCAGCTTGACAAAGCCACCGTTGACGCATGGGTCCATTGGGCCATCCTGCGCTGTCGCCTGCTGGAACGGTGATGCCCTGACTGTTTGGGCGCACAGTCAAAACGTGTTTGCCTTGCGGGCATCACTGGCGCGGGTGCTCCGGCATCCCGTGGATTGGGTCACCGTGATCTTTGCCCCCGGTGCGGGGTGTTACGGGCACAACAGTTCCGATGATGTGGCGCTTGACGCGGCGGTCATGGCCCGTGCCGTGGGGCGGCCCGTCCGGGCCTTATGGCAGCGGCAGGACGAGTTTCTGCACGGACCCCTGAACCCGGCAATGACGACGCGGTTGACCGCCCGGCTTGGACCGGATGGACGGATGCTGGCCTACCGGGCCGATGTGATCAGCCCGCCTCATTCGACCCGTCCGGCGGGCGAGGGAGAACCCAATCTGCGGGGGCAGCAGTTCCTGTCAGACCCAATGCCAATGGGCCCGGGCAACGATGCACCGCAACCGCAGGGCGGGGCGGATCGCAATGCCTTGCCGGGTTACGTCATTCCGGCGGTGCGGGTGGTCCGGGCGCGGCCAGCACAGGTGCCCTATCGACCCAGCGCGATGCGGGGGCTGGGCGCTTTCACCAATGTCATTGCGCTGGAAACGCTGATGGAAAATTGTGCCGCACATGCAGGGATGGACAGCATCGCCTATCGGTTATGGCATCTGGACGACCCGCGCGCCTGTCGCGTGATCGAAGCCCTGCGCGATTGGCCCATCCCGCGCGATGACGGCGACGGTGTGGGGTTCGGGATCGGCTATGCCCGCTATAAAAACAGCGCGGGTTACATGGCTTGCATGGCGCGGGTCGTGGTGGACGACGCGGTGCGGGTCACCGATGTCTGGTCCGTGGCCGACGTCGGAGAGACGATCAATCCCGACGGCACGTTAAACCAGATCGAAGGCGGGATCGTGCAGGCGATCAGTTGGGCACTGAAGGAAGAGGTTCGCTTTTCCGGGGCACAGAATCTGACAACCGGCTGGGCCGATTATCCTATTCTGCAGTTTTCAGAGGTGCCGCATCTGCACACGCAGCTGATCCAGCATCCGGATGCGCCGCTATTGGGCGCGGGCGAGATTTCCGCCGGACCGGCGGGGGCGGCTGTCGTCAATGCGGTGCGCGATGCGCTTGGCGTTACGCCGGACCGGCTGCCGCTGACCCGTCACGCGCTGGTGGCGTTGCTGGCCTAAGGCCCCCCGCTGCAGACGGCGGGGGGGAGGGCGGGTCATCCGATGGCGATGGCGATGGCGCGCACGTCTTCATCGACGTGGGGCAGGTATTTGCCGAAATTGTTGGAAAACATCTGCACCAATTTCTGCGCCGCTTTGTCATAGGCGGTGGGATCGGCCCATGTCCCCTTGGGGTTCAACAAGGCCGTGTCCACGCCGGGAACATGTGTCGGCACTTCGAACCCGAAATGCGGGTCCTTGCGGAAGGTGCCTTCGGTCAGGGTGCCATCCAGTGCGGCGGCCAGCAGGGCGCGGGTTGCCGCAATCGGCATCCGTTCCCCCGTGCCATAGGCACCGCCGGTCCAGCCGGTATTTACAAGCCAGCAGGTGGCCCCATGTGCCGCAATTTTCGATTGCAGCAGCTTGCCGTAAACCTCTGGTCGGCGGGGCAGGAACGGCGCGCCGAAACAGGTGGAAAACGTAGGCTCCGGATCGGTCACGCCGCGTTCAGTGCCCGCCACCTTGGATGTGAAACCGGACATGAAATGATACATGGCCTGCGCTGGCGTCAGCCGCGCGATGGGCGGCAGCACGCCAAAGGCGTCGCAGGTCAGCATGATGACGTTCTTGGGGTGGCCGCCCAAGCCGTCATCTGACGAATTCTTTATGAAGTTCAGCGGATAGGCCGCCCGCGTGTTCGCTGTCAGGCTTGCGTCTGTAAAATCCAATGCTTTTGTGCGGGAATCATGGATCATATTTTCGATGACCGTGGAAAACATCTGTGTGGTCGCAAAGATGTCGGGTTCTGCCTTGGCTGACAGATTGATCGTCTTGGCGTAACAGCCGCCTTCGAAGTTGAAGATCCCGCTGTCGGTCCAGCCGTGTTCGTCGTCACCGATCAGCACGCGGGATGGATCTGCAGACAGCGTGGTCTTGCCGGTGCCAGACAGGCCGAAAAATACGGCCGTATCCACCAGATTTCCTGCCGCGTGGTTGGCGGAACAATGCATCGGCATTACGCCCTTTTCGGGCATCAGGTAATTCAGCAGAGTGAACACGGCCTTCTTGTTTTCACCGGCGTATTCGGTGCCAGCTACAAGGATCAGCTTTTTATCAAAGTTGAAGGCGATGACGGTTTCGGACCGGCAACCGTGCCGCGCCGGATCGGCAAAAAAGCTGGGGCAGTTGACCAGTGTGAAATCGGCGGTGAAGTCATCCAACTGTGCGGCCTCCGGACGGATCAGCATATGCCGGATGAACAGGTTATGCCACGCCAGTTCGGACACGATGCGGACACCGATTCGGTAGCTGGGATCAGCCCCGGCAAACAGATCCTGCACAAAGTAATCCTTGCCCGTCATATGGGCCAACATGTCGACGTGCAGCACATCAAAGGCATCCGCCGTCATGCGCCCATTGGTGTCCCACCAGATCGTGTCTTCGGTTGTGGCGGATACGACAACATGCTTGTCCTTGGGCGAACGTCCGGTGAATTTGCCAGTCTTGACCAGCAATGTCCCACCCTGACCAAGTTCGCCTTCCCCCCGGCGGATGGCGTGGGCCATCAGGTCGGGTTCCAGGGCATTGTAATAGATATTGCCCAGAGTTGGAAATCCTTGCGCCTGAAGCGTGAAGGCGGGATTGACGCGGCCAAATTCCATTAGGTGAGTCCTTTATCCGACTGAGTTTCCCTTGCGTAACGTGGAAACTTGTATAATGAAAGCAATACCTTAGGTTGTTAGCGCAAACATTTTGCAGCTCCTGTCATAGCCGCGGCACAACGCCGCAACATAGGGTCGGATGCAGGTTTAATAACGGTTTTAGGGGGTCAAATAAACCCGATCCCGACCCACCACGCCCACATCAGCGGGATACCGATCAGGCTGCTAATGGCGGCCGAGACCAGGCATAGCCGGGTCAAGGGGCCGATGGGAATGGCCGCGATGGTGATGCCGATCAGCAGGGGCGGCGACTGATAGGGCAGCACGGTCGTTGAAATACCGATGTTGTGGGCCATCGTCACTGCAGGGATCGACCATCCTGTCGCGTCTGCCATCGCCGCGGCCAGCGGAGCCAGCACGATGGGCGTCGCAGGCGCAATGGTCAGATGCGACAGGGCCGATGAAAACAGGGTGATGGCCGTCAGGTTCCACAGACTGGCATCACCGGACAGGCGCAGGGCCGGCACTACAACCTGTGCGATCCGCTGGCCCAGACCGACATCGGTGATAACCGCGCTGATGCAGAACACCGCAGCGATCAGAAAGGCGATGGACAGGTCGATATCCGTTTTCATGGCCTGCGGGCCAAACACACCGACGCGCGGCACCAGCAACACCAGTGCAGTGCCAAGCGTCACCCATGCGGGTGCAATTCCATGCAGTGGATCCGTGGACCACATCACGACCGCGACCGCCAGAACCACCAGCAACCGCAGTTGACCCGGCGTCCATGGCAGGACCACGCCGGTATCCATGTTGCCTTGATCCACGGGTGTTAGCCCGCGTCCATAGGCCAGCAACAACCCCAGAAGCACGGCAAAGCGCAGCACATTGATTGGCGCGTTCTGGATGAAATAAGCCCCATAGGTCGTTTGCACACCATACAGGATCTCGATGATGCCGATCTCTACGATCGTTGGAAGATTGGCGGTCAGAAAGGCATAGGTCGGCACAAGCGTCATCATTGCTGCCGTCATCAGCAGACCGGTATGGCCGCGGGACCCGGGCTGCATCGCCATGCGCTGTGCCAGCGCGTGGGTAATCGGCATCATGACGATGACACGCGGAATGGCCGAGGGCACGCAGGCCCCAAGAATCAGACCGCCCACCGACAAAAAGACCACGGCCCGACCATAGGACGTGCCGGTATAGGCAAAGATCAGCCGCGCTATTTGGTCGCCCAGCCCCGATGTGGTGATGCCCGACCCAATGACCAGCCCGCCGACCAGCAACCAGAACCCGCTGGCGGCAAACCCGGAAAAGATGACCTCTTGCGGCGCGGCGTTGATCGCCAGAAACGCCAGAAATACGCACAGGGCGGTCACCGCCTCTGGCAGGCTGCGGGTGGCAAAGGCGGTGATGGCCGCGCTGGAAATCGCCATGACGCGCCAAGACAGATCGGGCGTGGCAAGGATCGTGACCACGGCGGCAAGAGTCACGATGGCCGCCAGGCCCTGTGCCGCCGACAACCTTATCATGGGCGCACAACCCCTGCGAACAGGCAGTCAGTAATGATCCGTTGCCTTTGGGTTGGTGCCCTTTGCGTCCGGGGCTGTATCCAGATCGCGATACACCTCGAACACCGCGGCGGTGTCGTAGTCATGCGGCAACAGGGTCCAGGCCTTGTCATACATGTCCTTGACCACATCGAACATTGGTGCGGATACACCGTGTGCGCTGATATCGCCACCGATGATCGACAGGTCCTTTTCAAACATCGCCATATGGGCAGTGGCGGGGGTGTAGGATGCTGTCATCATCAGCGGCATGCGCAGATCAAGCATTCGGGACTGTCCCGCACCCTTTGACAACAGGTGATAGACCTTATCGCGGTCAAGCCCCAGCGCGTCGGCATAGTGCAGCACCTCTGCTGCGGCACAGTTGTGCAAGGCGACCGCATGGTTGGCCACGTATTTTAGCTTGCTGCCCGCGCCGTAATCGCCTGCCATGATGACCGTATGGCACAGGTGATCCATTAAAGGGCGGACTTGCGAGATCGCCTCCTGTGGGCCCGAGGCCATGATGACCAGATCACCCTTGGCCGCCTGTGCGCCCGTGCCGCTGACGGGGGTGTCCAGTAGGACAGCCCCCCCCACTTGCAGGTTATCGCGGGCGGTCAGCTTGTCTGCCATGGCAAACGTGCCCGTTTCCATCACAACCTGACCGGGCTTCAGCAAGCCACCCAGTTGCGTGGTCACTATGCCCAGCACCTTTGGTGAGGCGACAGAGATGATGACCAGATCGCAATTCGCCACCCAAGGGCCGGGCGCATCGTGGGCCACGCCGCCTAGACCCGTCAGCCGCGCACGGGCGTCGGTGTCAGGGTCACACCCGGCGACGGGCACGCCCGCCGCCAGAAGATTGCCCGCATAGGCGGCCCCCATGATGCCCAGACCGATGATGGCGACAGTCATGTCAGGCGCCCTTTTTTGCGGGCAGGCCGAACAGTTTTGCTGCAGTCAGACCCGCCACATTCGCCTTGTCCGCGTCCGACAGGGCCGAGCTTGCGATATGTTCAACCGGGTCATAGTCAGCCATGTCAAAGGGATAATCGCTGCCCATGATGACCTTGTCAGACCCATAAATCTTTACCAGATATTCCAGCTGGTGATCGGTAAACACGACGCTGTCGATCCAGACCTTTTTCAGATAGCTGGTTGGCGGTTCAGGCAGGTCGGCGTGGCTGTCCTGCCGCGCACCCCAAGCGTGGTCGATCCGCCCGGAATATGACGGCAGATAGCCGCCGCCATGCACAGCAAAGATTTTCAGGTCCGGCATATCGCGCAGCAGGCCGTTGAAGACGATGTAATGCAGGGCCATCGTGGTTTCCAACGGATTGCCGATGACATTGGCAAAGTAGTATTCAGAGAACCTCTCGCCCCCGGTGAATCCATTCGGGTGGATCATGACGACGGCGCCGAGTTCTTCTGCCTTTTTCCAGAAGGGTCGGAAACGGTCGGCGCTGATTTCTTCGCCGTCCATGTTCGTCAGCAGCATGACACCCTTCAGGCCCAGATCGTTCACGGCACGGGTCAGTTCGGTCGCGGCTTCTTCCGGGTCCTGCAACGGCACAGTGCCAAGGCCGGCAAAGCGGTCCGGGTTCTGGCCGACCCATGCGGCCATGCCGTCGTTGACCATGCGGCTGGCATGGGCGGCGTGTTCAATGGGGGATTGATAATAGCACTGGGGCGGCGGCGGGGCGACGATCTGCATGTCGATGCCTTGGGCGTCCAGAACGCGCATTCGGTCGCCGATGTCCTGCATCGCCACCGATCCGCGATCTTTGTCCTGCTGGGCGTTGACTGCGTTGGTCGCGTCATTGGCATATTTCACCATCGCGATCCGCTTTGGTTCCACGTGGGGCATCATGTATTGAGCGGCCGCGGGGATCACCACGTGGGCGTGGCTGTCCACGGTCAGGGTGGACAACCGGCCTGGCGTGGCTGGCACAGGGCGAGCAGATGTTGGCCCGTAGCGGTTGACGGCATCGCCCCGGTCGCGGGTGTCAATGGTGGAATGGGTCATGTCTTGTCCTGTCTGTAGGAGCATTTGATCTGGAAATGGGGTGGGCGTGGGCCGCATGAACGATGCTGCGGCCCACGTTGTGGTCAGGGGTTCGCTTCCATCCAAGCGGTGGCGTCTGCCTCGACTTCGGCGCGGTCGAAATCGTTGGCCGCAGCGATGTAGGTGTCATTGAGGAATGATGCGGAATCGACCTCTGCCTCGATCGCGCCGGATGATAGCAACCTGGGCTGCAAGGCGGTCCAGACATCAGTTTGCAGGTCGCCTGCTTGTTCGGTCACCGACACGTTCATGCCGATCGACATGTCGAGGAACAGCTGACCCGCTTCCTCGTTCTCCCACTCCTCCGGTACGCCCTTTCGCAGCATCTGAGCGACTGCTTCAGGGTTCACGGATGCGACGTGCATGCCTTTGGACCAAGCGCGCAGGAACCCTTCCATTACGGCGCGCTTGTCTTCCAGCGTGTCCACATTTGCGGCAAAGGTATTGGCCGGGCTGGCCAATAGTTCTGGTGGCGTGATCAGGCGCACCGGGATGCCGTTGGCATTCAGCGCGATCCAGTCGGGGGCGGCACCGGAAATGGCGGATACGTTTCCGTCACGCACGGCGGCAGCCAGCGTCGGGCCGCTTTCGCCCAGAACAACCGTCTGCACATCGTCGATGCTGGCACCGACCGTGTTCAGCGCCGCCTGAAGGAATGACCGGTCGCGATCAGACACGAGTCCAACTGTCGTGCCCAACAGATCGTCGATGGAATCGTATTCGGATGTTTCCAGCACGCCGATGCCTTCGGGCGCGTTCTGCATCACTTCGTACACGGTGTTGATCGGCGCACCTGCGTTCAGCGCGTTGATCGTTTCAACCGGGTCCAGCATGGCCAGATCGGCCTGCCCGTTCTGGATAAAGGCCACATAGGGGATCGAGGTGTCGGACGGCAACAGATTGACCGTGACCCCTTCTTCCGCAAAGTATCCCAGCGCCTCGCCTACAACCAACGGAAAGAAGTTGGTGGATCGTGGCAGCGGGTTGATGATGTTGATTGTAGATTCTTGAGCAAAGCCGGTCGCCGGAATGGCGGTGATGGCCAGACCCGAACACAACAGCATTGATTTTAGCATCGTCATCGTCTTTTCCTCCCTGAAATGTCGATTTGTATGCGTCATTTGCCCAGCTGACCCAGCCAGGTCCTAGCCGCCGCGCGGGACGCTGCCGCGCGGCGGCTTTCCCGACGCCAGAACACGATTCTGTCGTCCAGAAATTCCATGGTGTAAAATAGCAGCAGTCCGATCACGGTCATGGACAGCAAAGTCGCGATCGACGCCGCCATGTTCAGCTGAAAGGAAAATCTGCTCATCAGGACACCGACGCCGTCGGTTGCCTGTGCAAATTCGGCCACGACCGCGCCAATCAGGGCGGTGGTCAACCCGATCTTCAACCCGGCGAACAACAGCGGCAACGCCGCCGGGACCCGCAATTTGGCAAAGACCTGACGCGGGCTGGCACCAAGGGACGCGAACAGTTCCTCGCGGTCCTCGTCCACCTGCACAAGGCCGGTCAGCGTGTTCACAAAGATCGGGAAAAAGCACAGGATCGCTGCCAGTGCAATCTTTGACCCCATGCCATAGCCGAACCATGCGATGATGACGGGCGTCAGGGCGATCCCCGGTGTGACGTTCAGCACAACCGCATAGGGGATTACATACCGCTTGAAAACTTCTGACATCGACGACGCCACTGCCAGACCGACGGCCACGCTGGCCCCGATCAGGAAACCGACGACGGCCTCGGTCAGGGTGATGAAAAAGTGGCGGTAAATCGTACCTTCGGTGATGTAGAGTTTGAAGATGGCCGCCCCAATGGCGCTGGGGCGCGGGATCATGATGGACGTGATCCATCCGATGCGCGCGGCCAGTTCCCACAGCCCGATCAGCAGCAACAGCAGGATCGCATGGGGGATGAACCGCAACACGCGGTCAAGGATGAGGGTGCCTGTTGGCATGCGTGCATCAGTCATGTTTGGGGTCCCATTGCGGCGCGGCGTTTTGCGCTGACGCGGTCACGGCCGCCTTCATGTTTCCAGAACGCGATGTATTGGTCGATGATTTCCATACCCCGGAAGATCAGGAAGCCAAGGATTGTCAGGGTAAAGATGCAGGCAAAGGCCGAGGCCATGTTCAGGTTGCGCGTATAGACAAGGATCAGCGACCCAATGCCCTGATCGCGCTGGATGAATTCAGCAACCAGCGCGCCGGACAGAGCGGCGGTCAATGCAAGGCGTTCGCCGGCCATTATGACCGGGATGGCATCAGGCAGCACCAGTTTGCGCAGGATCTGCCATTTACTTGCCCCCATCGCTTTGAACAATTCCAGCTTTTCGGCGTTCACGTTCATGACGCCGGACAGGGTGTTGATGAAGGGCGCAAAGAAGCAGACCAGCACGATGATCGCGATCTTGGACGTCACACCAAACCCAAGTGCCGCGATCAGCAAGGGGGCGACCGCGATCCGCGGCGTTGCTTCGAGGACGATGACATAGGGTTTCAGAAACCGGCGCAGCGTTGGGTTCAGCCCCACAAGGCTTCCCAGCACGATCCCCAGCACGGATCCACCGATGAATCCCATGAAAACAAGGCTCATCGTGACCCCCAAGTGATACCAGACGTTGCCGTTCTGGACATAGATCAGCCAGAAAGATCGCATGATATTGCTGGGGCGCGGATAAAACAGCGGGTCTAGCCAGCCCAGACGGGATGCAATTTCCCATGTGGCGATCAAGATAACGAAAATCGCGGCATGGGCCAGGATGCGGCGATTGCGCAAGTTGCGCGCCGCATTTCCTGCGGTCCGGTCGTCACCTACGTGCTGGACCGCGACCATCAGACCGCCCCCAGCGTTTCGCGCACATCAGCAACCAGAGCGTTGAATTCGGGAGAGGTCTGGATCGACAGCGGGCGTGGGCGTTCCAGATCGACGTCGATGATCTTTGCCACCTGACCGGGGCGTGATGTCATGACAAACACCTGATCGGCAAGGAAGATAGCCTCGCTGATATTGTGGGTGACAAAGATGGTGGTGGCACCGATCTCTGCCACGATCCGCATAAGTTCGGTGTTCAGCCGTTCGCGGGTGAATTCGTCCAGCGCCCCGAAGGGTTCATCCAGTAAAAGAATATCTGCACCGGTCTGCAACAGCCGCGCCAGTGCGACCCGCTGCTGCATCCCGCCCGACAATTGCGCCGGAAAGGAAAAGGCAAAATCGCCAAGACCTACCAGTTTCAGCAGATCATAGGCGCGTTTCTTGTCAGCCTTTGTCGGCGTGCCGGCGATTTCCGTGGGCAGCAGGACGTTTTCCAGCGCAGTGCGCCATTCAAGCAAGGTCGCCTTCTGAAACATCATGCTGATGTCGCTGCGCGGTCCATCAACAGGCGTGTCATGCACATTGACTTGACCCGACGTTGGCGCGATCAAACCGGACACCAGTCGCAGCAAGGTGGACTTGCCGCAACCGGAGGGCCCGACCAGCGACACGAAGGAACCGCGCTTGATATCAAAATCCGCGTTCTTGAGTGCGACGACGGTGCCATTAGCAAAGGTCTTGCCGACGCCCCGACCACTGACCACGATATCGTCGGCGATGGCCTGTTGCAGTCTCATCTGATTTTTCATCCTTTCATGATGTTCGTTTGAATGGGGGTTGCCTGACATATCAGGTGCTGCCCCGAGTCCTAGCTGACGATCTGTTGGTTCTTTAATCCGCGCATGACCTGCGCCTGTGATTTGCGAATGTGCCTGACTGAAATCCGCGCAGCGGTCTTGTTGTCGTGCGCTTGCAGGGCGTCGATGATCTGGTTGTGATCGGCCAGCGATGCGGCTATCGCCTCTGCCTCTTTGTGGCGTGATGACAGCGACACGATGCACAGGCGTTCATAGTTTTCCATCAGCGCCAGCACCGTCGCCGATTGCCGCTGATTGCCGCTGATTGCCTGCAAACCCGCTGATGCTTACGTGAAAGGCGCGGTTGTAAATGGCGTATTCGCGCAGGTTGCGGCTTTCACATGTGCGGAATGTATCCAGTGTGGCAAGGTCCGCATCGCTGGCATTGGCGCAAATCTTGCGAACGGCGGCCAGTTCAAGGATTTCCCGGAATTCCAAAATATCCCGCGCGTCCGCAATGGAAATGGGGGCAACCCGGTGTCCCTGCCGTGGGGCAATTTCCACCAGACCTTCCCATTCCAGCTTTTGCAGGGCATCGCGGATGGGCGATTTTGAAACGCCGTATTTCTCGGCCAAGGCGCTTTCGCGCAGTTCCTGTCCCGGCTGAAGCCCGCAGGACATGATGTCTTCGCGTAATGCATCAAAGACATGATGCCGTATCAATCTGACTGACATCCGGCTCCCCCCTGATATCTCAGAACATGCTGGCAGGGGGGGGGCAAACGGTCAACTTAAAGGTTGTGATAGTCACTATCCAAAATGGCGATACACGCGGTTACAGCTGGATGGCCTGCCCGGTCTCTGCGGACCGCACGATGGCATCCAGCACCTCGATATTGTGGATCAGTTCCGCATCGGAATAGGGATAGGGGGCATCGCCCCGGATGGCCGCACCGAAGGCTTCGATATTGGCGGTGACGCTGTCAGTCCAGTCAAAGACCCTGGTCTGAGTGTCGTCGATGCTGCGGTAACATTCCATCGTGGCCGTGCCGCCCGGTGTGTCGGGGTGTGTTGCGTTGCGGATTTCGACCCACATCTCGCTGCCAAAGACATGGGTGCGGATGAAATGCGGCGTGTGCAAAATCGCCTGAAGCGTGGCGGTCATGCCCGCCTTGAACTGCAACTGCACGGTGACCACATCGCCGGTTTCCCACCCCAGACTGCGGTCAGCGGTAAAGGCGTGCAGGGCGGCGACCGGACCGTAAAAGGCGATCAGAAGATCGGTCAGGTGTATGCCCATCTGCGTCATGCCTGCGGCGGGGGCAAAGGCCTTTGACGTGCGCCAGCTGTCGGCGGTCAGACCGATCAGCTTGTTATGACTGAACGACATGTCGGTGTGCATCACCGTGCCCAAGGCACCCGCGTCCAGCATGTCACGCAAGGCTAGGATGGCCGGTTCGAAGCGGCGTTCATGGCCGATGCCCAGCACCAGCCCCGACGCCCGGCAGGTTTCAACGCTGCGGCGCGCATTGGCGGCCGACAGGGACAGCGGTTTTTCGCAGAACACGTGTTTGCCGGCAGTCACCGCCTGCGCGATTTGTCCATCGTGCTGATCGTTCGGCGATGTCAGGATCACGGCCTGCACCGTCGGATCTGCCAGTGCTGCGGCATAATTGGAAAACACGATCAGCCCTTGCGCCCCGATCTGATCGTGCAGGTCGGAACTGGGTTCGACAATCCCGCGCAAATCAAAATCCGCATGCCGGGTCAGTCGGGGCGCGATGTGCTGTCCCCACCAACCATAGCCTACCAGTGCAACGCCGATCATGGCTTTTCCTTTTGTTTTGTTTGACCGAACAGGCCGGCCAGAGAATTGTCATAAGTGTCCCAGCCGCCCGCGGCGGCGATCCGCGCCTTGTCCAGCACTGCGGCAATGACGGCGTGGGGGCTGCCCTGAGCCTGTGCCAGATCAGTCATCAGCGCCATGTCCTTGATCGCGTTGGTCAGGGTAAAGCTGACGCTGCCCGGGTCGCCCGACACCACCATGTCGCGGATCGGCGGGATGCGTTTTTTCGCAGCCCCGATAGCCCCGGAGCTGTCCCCTAGGATATCAAGGGCCAGCCCCGCATCCACGCCTTGGGACAGGGCAAGACCCAGCGCCTCTCCCAAGGCGCTCCAATAGACCATCAAGGGCAGGTTCACCGCGAGCTTCATCGCGGCGCCGGTGCCCACCGGACCCAGATGTTCCAGCCGCCGCGTGATCTGTGACAATACGGGCTGGGCCGCGTCAAAGGCCGCCTGTGATCCCCCCGCAAGGCCCATCAACTGTCCCGACCGCGCCGGGACCACATTGCCGCTGACCGGACATTCAAGGAACAGGCCGCCGCGGGCCGTGACATCGCGTTCCAACCCTTGCACGGTGGCAGGCGACGTGGTTGCCATTTCAACGATCGTCTTGCCGGTCAGTTCGGTGGACAACAGGCCGTCCGGCCCGCGATAGACGTGGTCGATGGCCGTATCATTGGCCAACACCGACAGGATGACATCGCAGCCCGCCACGACCATGGCCGGGGTTTGAGCGATACTGCTGTTTGCGACCCCGTCTGCCTTTGTGCCGCTACGGTTCCACAAGACAAGCTCCGCGCCAACCTCTGACAGATATTCTGCGATAGGTCGGCCCATGTTGCCGATCCCGACGATTCCGATGGCCATTCTGCATCTCTCCGCTAACGGTTTAACACATTATTTCACATAATTCGACGGCGCAGGATCATCATTTCTGATAGATTGGTTTCGCCTTTTCGATAGGCCGGGCGAAATCCCAGTCCGACAGGATCGCACCGATATGCGTGACCAGACAATCGGCCAGCAGTCGGGCAGCGCGGGGGGAGGCCATTTCGGCCTTTTCCACCAGCACATAATCCAGACTGATCGGCGGGTCCTTGATCGGGTTCAGGCGCCGGATCATACCGCTTTTGTCCGGGTGACAGATCGCCGACGGCAGAATTGCGACCCAATCGGTGGCCCCGACCATTTCCAGCGTCGCCAGCATCCCGTCCATTTCCAGCATTTCTGCCAGATGGATGCCATGGGTGTTCAGCAATGTGTCGAAATGCTTGCGCCGCACGTTCAGCCGGGACGGCACGATCAGGCGTTTGCCCTTCAACGCGGACAAGGGGATATCGTCCAGATGCGCGTGGCCGTGCGGGGTGGCGGCGCTGGACACTAGCATTTCGCGGTCACGCCCGATAAAGGTGCCGGTCAGCCCGGCGGGCAGGTCGGTTGATGGAACAAGAGCAAAATCCAACTCGCCGTTCAGCACACGCCGCATAAGCGAGAAGCTGTACTCTTCGAGCAGGGACAGTTCCACGGCGGGAAATTCGGCCTGAAACTGGTTCAACGCGGGGATTAGAACGGACCGGGTTAATGATGGGATCATGCCGAACCGCACCAGCCCCGCCACGGCACCGTTCATGTCTTGCACGGCTTTTTCGGTGGCCATCAGCGCCTTGAGGATGGCCTGTCCTTCGCGATAGATGATTTCCCCCGCAGGGGTCAGGGCGAAATTTTTGCGTTCCCGGATCAAAAGCTGGGTGCCAAGGATCAGTTCCAGCCCCTTCACCTGCGTCGACATACCGGACTGGGTCGTGTTTTCCCGGTCGGCGGCCCGACTAAAGGATTGTTCCTCATAGACCGCGATAAAGGCCTGCAAAGCGCGAATCTTGATGCTGGGATAGGCCATGGCATGCCTTCTTCTGAAAAAATGATATTGCGGCCATTGAAACATCACAAAAGCATATGTGTCGAGTCTGCCGATGAGCTTTGTTGTACAAAGCCGTCGATGAACGGACTTCCCCTTTTCCCAGACACATTTATCCCACATTTTTTTGTGACGGGTATGCCGAGTTGGGTATAGCCGTTCATGATGGCCATGCGGACTTGGATCTCGGCGACTTGTCGGTCGAAGTCCCGCGCCATGAGGCGTTGCCCCAGTAGTTTCATGCAGTGCATCTTTGTCTCGGCACGACTTCGGCTGTGGTATCCGCTCCAGTTTTGCCATATCGCGCAAGCTAGGAATTTTGATGCCTGCAGGGCCTCATTGCGCGCGATGGTGCCCGCCGTGGTCGGGTTCCATGGTTTTGCATTTCGGCGGGGTAGGGTGCTGGCATGGGCGCCTCGATCTGCAATGGCATTGTGGCAATTGCGCGTGTCGTAGGCACCGTCGGCGGTCACGCTGCCGACCTCCTCGTCAGACTGTATCTGGCCCAGAAGGTCGGGCAGCACCGGCGCATCGCCGATGTGGCTTCCTGTAATCTCGACCGCCCGGGTCTCAAGCGTTTGTTTGTCGATTCCAAGGTGGATCTTGCGCTAGACGCGCCGTTTTGGCCCGCAGTGCTTGCGCTCGTGCCACTCGCCTTCACCCTCGACTTTGATGCGGGTGCTGTCGACTAAGAGGTGCAAGGGGCCCTGCGAGCCACGATAGGGGGTGTTCACGGCGAGGGTCTTCTGGCGGCGCGACAGGGTGCTGAAATCCGGCACCGTCCAGTCCAGCCCGACCAGTCTTAACAAGCTTTCGACGAAACCGGTTGTCTGCCTGAGCGCCATCCTGAAGAGCAATTTCATCGTCAAGCACGTCTGAACAGCGACAACACTATAGGTCGGCTGTCGCTCGCGCTTGCCCGTCGGTTCGGCCCCCCAACACATCTCGGCATCGAACAAAACCGTCAAAGACCCCTGGCGCTTGAGCGCGTCGTTATATGCGGGCCAGTTCGTTGTCGTGTAGCTCGGGGGAGTGAGGCTGCTCATGCACTTCAACTGTCACACTGGATTTACGAGGTGAATCCCCCAACTGCTTTGTGCAACAAGGCCACTCACAGCTGATTAGTAACTTGCTTTCGCTTTATCGGCCAATGGTTCTTGTTAGGATCTTAACGCGGATGCCGACGCAGCGCTGAAATGAGTCTTGCGCGGCCATCCGGCAGGAGTCGTCGCACCATCCACACCGAGATATCTGTACAGCATTTCTGCACTGCCGTCTTGATGTAGATCATGGACAGCGCACCGTTCTTCCGATGCAATCCAACAAGTGGCCGCAGTCGATGCCATGCAAAGGAAGTTAAAGGATGGAATTCATGAATAGGGCGATTTTACCGAGCATGGCACTGGCACTCAGCGTGGGTGCCTCGTCGGCGATGGCGCAGGTCGGCGAAATCCCGGATCGATACGGCCCATTCAACCATGGACATGACATGATGTGGGGCAGCAGTCAGTGGGGAGGCTTCGGAATGGTCCTTGGGCCGATCTTCATGATCCTGATTGTGGTCGGAACCGTTGCCGGAATCGTATATCTTTTGCGTCTGTTTGGTGCGGCTGGACCTGCCACCAGCAGTCACGCTGCGCATGACCGTGCCTTGGTGCTGCTGAAGGAACGCTATGCCAAAGGTGAAATCGACTCGACCGAGTTCGCCGAGCGCAAGAAGCTGCTGGCTGACTAACCTGCGACGCGTCGTGTTGGTTCAAGCCGCGCGGCATTGTGGCGATTCCTGTCATTGGCGAGCGGGGCTTCAGCCTGCTGTTGCCTTATGAAGCGCCGGGTCATACGCCTTAACCACGGAAGTGGTTTGCGTTGGCACTGCTTCCAGCCAAGCATTGAAAGATCAGCATGAAAAGACGTCAGTTTCTGACTTCGACCTCCGCAGCGATCATGACCGCTGGCGTCGTTTCCCAAACGCCAGTCCGACGCGCGTTTGCGCAGGGACAAACGCAGCAAACGCGTCTCTCCATGCCGCCGCTTCTGGATACACGCACTACGGGGCGGCTTTCGTTGACGACGATGTCAGGCAGCAGCAGCTTTTTCGGCGGGCCCGGCACACCCACCGCCGGGTTCAATCAGGCGTATCTGGGTCCGACCATCCAGATGCAAAACGGCGATCTGGCGGCCGAGGTGAAGAATAATCTCGATGAGCCCATCAGCGCGCATTGGCACGGCCTCCTGGTGCCCGGAGAGCATGATGGCGGCCCGCACCTTCCAATAGCGCCCGGTGAGACATGGCAACCGGAGATGTCTATTGCGCAGGACCCGGCAACCATCTGGTATCACTCGCATATCCACGAACGCACTGCAGAACAGGTCTATTTCGGACTGGCCGGGGTCATCCACGTGACGGACGGGCAGGATGACGCGCGCGGTCTGCCATCCACATACGGGATCGACGATCTGACGCTCGTTTTGCAGGATCGTCGGTTCGATGCCTCCGGACGTATGGCATATGACCCGTCGATGATGGACGTCATGCACGGGTTTGTCGGGAACCGGATGCTCGTCAATGGTCAGGCCAGCGCGACGGCGGTCGTGCCGCAGGGGATCGTGCGTCTGCGCCTGCTCAATGGCTCGAATGCGCGCATCTACTCGCTTTTCCTGGACGACGATCGGCCGATGCACCTGGTGGCAACCGACGGCGGCTTCCTGCCTGCACCCGTCGCGCTGGATGTGCTGCGCTTGGCACCCGGCGAACGGGCCGAAATCCTTGTCGATTTTTCCGATGGTGGTGCCACAGTGCTAATGAGCGATCCTGACCAGGCCTATGGTGTCCTGCAGTTCGCCACAGACAGCACGCTGGCCAAGCGGATCACCCGCCTGCCTGACCAGTTGGACGGTGCTCCCGAGGATCTGTCAGGAGCCGATATCGCGACGCGGTGTACATCGGACGCGGCCGCATTAATCGACCCATCGGCGTGATGAACCAACCGCCCCGACTCCTTGGCTTTCTGGATGGCACCCCGCGACAGGCCGACATGGGAGGCGTATTGGCGCTCGCTCATGCCCTGCATCTCGAACCCCGTATCCTTCATAAAGCAATGATATTGCTTTGAAATGAGTTGATTACACCCTGCGATGGAGCGATTCTGGGATCAGGAAATCACCCCGGATCGGAGACCAAATCATGACCGCAATTACAACCATTCGCATAGACCATGCAGCGCTTCCTGCACACTTCGACCGCTCGCGCCCGAACGCCGTCGCCGAGGCCATCGAGGCCGCGCTGCGCGAAGACGGGATCACCGCCGAAGCCTCGGACGTGATCTCGCATCTCAAGATTGAGCTGCCGACCACCCAGCTTGCCGCCGCCAGCGCGGTGCTGGCTGATCTGAAGCTGATCTGAGGGGAACCACCATGAGCACCCGCGCGCAGATCGCCATTCAAACTGGGCCCGAGGAGTGGGCGCACATCTATGTCCACTTTGACGGCTACCCTTCGCACATGCTGCCCGCACTGGCGCATTGGACGCCTGAGGACATCCTCGCGGCAAAGGAAATCCGGCAGGTCCGCGCTGATGAACTGGACTGTTTCGATCCACCCCGCGCGCCGCAAATCCTGCCGCATCCGACCTGCGAGCTGTGCCACCTTTATCTCTGGCAGGACGGCGAATGGGTGGACGCGACCGACGCAGGGCTCTCCTCCATCGGCATTGAGACAGAAAGCACGGCGGCCGAACCAATCGATAAGGCAGCGCACAAGACGCGCATGCCGCGCACGGGAACCAAACAAGCCACTCTGATCGCCATGCTGCGCGCGCCAGATGGCGCGACCATCGGCGAGGTCAGTGCGGCCCTCCAGTGGGCACCACACACTATTAGAGGTGCAATGGCTGGGGCACTGAAAAAAAGCTCGAGCTGGTTATCACCTCCGGGAATATCGAGGGAAGAGGTCGCGTCTACACCATCTGAGATTGATCGCGAAGCATCTCGACGTGCATCTAAATTAACGCTACATTAGCACCGAATTAAATGCGCGTCGGGAACCCAGCCATGAATATCACCAAAGACATCAGCCCGCTGACCGAGTTCAAGCGGGATTCGGCGCGCATGATCGCGCGTATCAAGGAAAGCGGACGGCCGCAGATCCTGACCGTCAATGGCAAGCCCTCAGTCGTCGTGATGGACGCTGGCGCTTGGCAGGACATGCAGGACCAGCTTGACTATGCCGAGACCATCGCAGGCATCCGCAAGGGCCTGACGCAGGCACTGGCCGGTGAAGGCACAGAGGCTGGTCGTTTCTTTGATGAACTCACACAGACGAAATGACCGCACCTCTGCCGGTAATCATCACGCCGAATGCGGCGGATGATCTGACTGCATCATGGGTCTGGCTACGCGACCGCAACCCGAGGGCTGCGGATGAATGGCTTGTGGGCATCCGGAATATGATCCTCGCGCTTGGGGCCATGCCGGAAGCGCATCCGAGGGCGCCTGAATCGCGGGATTTCGACTTGGCTGTCCGTCGTGCGCTTTATGGGCGGGCGACCCATTGGCGAATTTACTATTCCGTAATCGACGGGGTTGTGCAGGTGCTCCATGTCCGGCATGGCCGTCTGCGCGATTGGCAACCTTGATCCATCAAGCGCCCGTTGCAGACAGGAGTTTCAGCCAACCTCCTCAGCCATCGACCAGCAGTTCAACTGCGAGAGTTCGAAGCGCATACGCTGCAACCAGGAATGTAAAGCCAGGTCATGCATGCCTCAATCGTCTTTGTTTTTAATTTCATTGAAGATCTCGTCCGAGCCGGACAGAATGGCGTTCTGCCCCGTGAACTGTTGCCACCGCTCCACGGCGACATCGACGTAAGCCGGATTGAGTTCGATCCCAAGGCAAACGCGCCCGGTCGTTTCCGCCGCGATCAGCGTGGTGCCGGATCCCATGAAGGGCTCGTAGACCGCCTGCCCAGGGCTGGAATTATTCAGGATGGGCCGGCGCATGCATTCAACGGGCTTCTGCGTTCCGTGAACCGTCTCCGCATCCTGGTCCTTGTTGGCGATTTGCCATAGCGTTGTCTGCTTGCGGTCACCTGCCCAGTGGCCCTTACCGGTCTTTTTCACGGCATAAAGACACGGTTCGTGCTGCCAATGATAATCGCCGCGGCTCAGAACCAGACGGTCTTTTGCCCAGATGATCTGCGATCGGATGTTGAAGCCTGAGGCAATCAGGCTGTCGGCGACTGTGGTCGCGTGCAGTGCCCCATGCCAGACATAGGCGACGTCGCCAGGAAACAGCGCCCAGGCCTCGCGCCAATCGGCTCGGTCGTCGTTCAGAACCTTGCCGATGCGTTTGGTCGCGGCGGCCCCCGCCTTGTTGCGCCAGCCGGGATCGTATTCGACGCCGTAAGGCGGATCGGTAACCATCAACAAGGGTTGCACATCGCCCAGCAGGCGTTCCACATCGGTGGCCACTGTCGCATCACCGCAGAGCAGCCGATGCTTGCCAAGCACCCAGAGATCACCGGGGCGGCTGATCGGGGTTTCAGGCACCTCTGGAACATCGTCTTCGCCTTCACCAGAGGCGGCTTCAGGATCACTCCCACCCGCCAACAAGACCTCGAGTTCAGCGTCATCAAACCCGATCAAGGACAGGTCGAAATCCTCGGCTAGCAGGTCGTTCAGTTCCGTCGACAGCAGCGCCTCGTCCCATGTCCCAAGTTCGGTCAATTTGTTATCCGCGATCCGGTAGGCTCGACGCTGGGCCTCCGTCAGATGGCCCAACACGATCACTGGCGCTTCAGTCAGGCCAAGTTGCGTGGCGGCGAGAACCCGCCCGTGTCCCGCGATCAGTTCGCCGTCCTCAGCCACAAGGCAGGGCACGGTCCAGCCGAACTCGGCCATGCTGGCGGCGATCTTAGCAACCTGATCCGCGCCATGCAGCTTCGCGTTCTTCGCGTAAGGCTGCAATTGACTGATCGGCCGCATTTCGATGCGGTCGGGAGCAAAGGCGAGGGTCATGAGTTGCGTCCTGTTGCAGGATTGGCTGGCTTCCGGGGTGGACTCCGGCTGCGGAATCCATGGTGGATTCCACTGGCTTCAAGCTGGACTCCGGAGTCCAGGGTATCCACCCCGGAGTCCACCAGCCAAGTATCTGTATTATTGTGTTATTTCAGGTTTTCAGGGTGGATTCCACGAGGGGTGGACTCCCAAAAAAATCGCTCTGACGCTAGCGATATGCCGCGCTGCGCCCCCTCGTATACGGTTAGA
>Ga0222669_1000155_pt1 | contig 23390 bp, 19 predicted proteins | sample AntAcemetagen730_FD_179848 | JGI IMG/M metagenome (GOLD analysis project Ga0222669, IMG submission 179848) | Saline water microbial communities from Ace Lake, Antarctica - #730 | ecosystem: Environmental > Aquatic > Non-marine Saline and Alkaline > Saline | place: Antarctica: Ace Lake...
CACTGCTCCGACAGATACACAGATTGCTGCTGAGCAAACCGCTTTGGCCAGCGCTGTTAGCACAGCTGCGGCTGCCGTTGGTGCCGCTATTGCTGAAGTTGTGGATGCTTCTGCTCCGACAGATGCAGAGATCGTCACCAAGCAAACTGCTTTGGCCACCGCAGTTAGCACAGCAGAACTCGCCATTAGCGGGGCATTTACTCTCACTACACCCTCAATTTCTACTGCTCCGACAGATGCAGAGATTACTGCAGAGACTAGCGCTTTGAAGGCTGCGGGAGAGGCTGAAGTTACTACTGCTAACGATGCGCTGGCATTGTACTACGACACGTCGAATGGGGTTTTTGCAGGTACTGATTTAGCGTCGTCACCTGCTGCCGTCGCATACAACAGCTTTGTTGCATTAGGTTTTGATGCATTAGCTACAACACTGACCGATGCCGAAACCGCTGAGACGGCCTTCGATGCTTTGGCCACCACACTGACCGATGCTGAAACTGCTGAGACAGACTTCGCTGCTTTGGTCGCGATACTTGACGCTGGTAATGTCAGAGATTTCGCGATCACAAAAGAACGTCATTTGGGCTATACGAATGTCGGTAACAGACCAACCGTCGGTGTGTATGACCAAAAGCTTGGCGTATCTACAACAGCCACTGACGCCATCAGCCTGGATTCGCAAAACAATCGCTTGCTGATCACAATGGGCACCGGCCTTGGTGCATCGTTCACTGTAGGTGATACAATCCTGCTCATGGGCGCGCATGCGGATGCAGAGGCGTTGAATGGCCGCAGCTTCCGGATCACCGCCATAGACGGTGATGAGATCGAAATTGCGACGGGTGGTCTGGGGCTGCCGGAAAGCGATATAAACATTGCTGGAACGGATTATTATATCCTGTCGGAACGATCCTCTGAAGTTGAGGCCTATTTCGAAGGTGCAGACCTTGAGGTGGCGGGATCAGCCACGAGTTTCAACAATCAGCGGCTCATCGTGCGTGAAACGGATGCCGCGCGCCATGCGTATACTGACACCGAGCTGGATGCAGACTTTGATGTCAATATCTTTGGTGCCTTTACCGGGAGCGTGACAGGTTCGGATGCAACGAATGCTGCACTGGGTCTCGACGCCCCGACCACTGCTATGGCTTGGGTTGATGAGTTGAACGCGCCCATTCAAGTTGCTTATGATGCGGCGACGCAAAGCATTGTTTTCAATGTTGATCACACGACATTGGGCCCCGGCGGCGCAATCAGCAACTTGTCCGCGATACAGGTCTCTTCCACGAGCAATTCCGGTGTGAACGCCTTTGGTCTGGCCGGCACTTCGTCCCCAAGGGTCGAGATCACCAGCGCAACCAGTGTCCGCGGTCAGCCATTTGTCTTTGACGGGGTAAGCCAAGGGGATGGCCCGACGCGGTTCGGGGCCAAGGTCAGCTATGACCGCGAGGCGCGCGCTTTTACCTTTGAGAGCGGCACAACCGGAGAGGCGATTGAACAGGACAAGGCACTGGGCGTGTCGACGGCGCAAAAAGCCTCGAACATTCAGGTTGGTCGGTATGAAATTGATCCGACGACGAAGTCTGCCAAAATCGAGCCAGGTGCTGTCGATCTGGCCTCGCGTGTCTTGGCGCAGGGTGAAAACGATCTGATGGGTGTCGGCGGTAGCAAAAGCGTCAGCTTTGCGGCAGGGACAGGCCTGCAATCGCTTCCAGCACGTGCGATCGGTGCGCCGGCGACTGACCCATTGAATTCTAACCCTGTTTTCCTGAACCCAGCGAACAGAGAGACGACATTCAACGTATCGGTCAACGGCATCAACGCGGTGATCGACATTCCGGGCGGCAATTACATCGGTTCGACCTTGGCCGAGCGGCTTCAGGAACGGATCAACCAGATGCAAGATCCCGTCACCGGCAGGACCATCGGCGGCGTAACCGTGCGGTATCAGCCGGACGACAACAACTTTGTCTTTACCACGGGGACAACAGGCAGCGATTCCACGATCCGTGTACGTGGGCCTGCGAAGCTGGGGCTTGATGATGTTCCACTTGGTATCGGTAGCGTGCCGACGATCGCCAACCTTGTTCAGGCCACCAATGAAAATGGTGTGCCGCTGTTCGTCAACGAAAATGGCGAGATCGTCGATTCAGAGCCGAACAATCTGGTCGAGGGATATTACCCGCTGTATCTGAACGAAGGTGAATTGACGTTTGACAAGACGGGCCGGTTGATCAGTCCGCAGGGCTTGACCCGCTACGAGGCCCAGACCGAGACATTCTCGATCTCGCTCGATATCGACTACAGCGCTTCGTCGCAGTTGGCGACGCCATTCGTGGTCAACAACCTTGAACAGAACGGTTTTACATCCGGTCGTCTGGACGGGTTGAGCATTGATGCCACGGGCCTACTGCGTGCCAACTACACCAACGGCCAGAACAAGCCCCTGGGCAAGATCGTCATGGCAAACTTCAACAACCAGAACGGCTTGAAACAGGTTGGCAATGCGACATTCGTGCAGACCGCATCGTCTGGTGATCCCATCATCGGGGAAGCTGGAACCGAAGGTTTCGGGTCGATCCAATCCGGTGCGCTGGAACGGTCGAACGTGGATATCACCGAAGAGCTGGTGAACCTGATCACCGCGCAGCGTAACTTCCAAGCGGCGTCCAAGGCTATCGAAACATCGACCCAGCTGACACAGACGATCATCAACATCCGTACCTAAGGGGCCTGAGGGTCGGTCTATTTCCATAGACTGACCCTCGCATTCAAGGAAATCTGCATGGATCGCAACATTCATATTGCACTGAATAACCTGCGCAACATCTCGTCCGAGTTGCGTGTGAATGCACAGAATATGGCAAATGCGAATGTGCCCGGCTTTCGCGCTGATCTGAGTGTCACGCGCGAGGCAAGTTTTCTAACGCCGTTCGATCAGTTCCGTTCGCGTGTCTACAGTCAGGAAGCCTCTCAGTCGCTGTTCTCTACCGATGAGGGCGGGCTGCAGAACACCGAAGCGGAAATGGATCTTGCCATTCAGGGTCAGGGATATTTCTATATAGCCCCCAGCAGCGGAGGCGACACAGCCTTGTCGCGGCGCGGCGACCTGTCGTTCGACCTCGACCGATTTGTGGTCGATGGTGCGGGTAACAAACTGCTTGATGTCGCATTGAACCCGATCCAGCTTCCTCCGACGCGGCGGATCGTGGTGGAAGAGACCGGCCAGATCCAGATGGAGCTTCTCGACGCACCAGAGGGCACGTTTGTTGCCGGTCCGATCATCGCAACATCGCAGGCTGACGGCGTTGTTCTTTCAAAGTCACCTGATGGGCATATCCGTCCGGTTGGCCAAGCCGACCTGCCTGAACCTGATCAACGGGCGCGGTTGACCCAAGGTTTCTTGGAAAACAGCAATGTGGATACCATCGGATCTTTGATCCAGAACATCGAGAGCCAGCGGCAGTTTGAAATGAGCGTCAAGTTCATCGCGCTTGCACAAGAAATCGATGAAGGCGGCACGCGGATCATGCGCCTGCCTGGCTAATTCGGCCCAGGTTTCCGGGTTGGCACATTGATTGCAAACATCCTGATAACGATTATTCAGGAGCCGACCATGACCAACGCAATGCATGTCGCAAAGACCGGGTTAAACGCGCAGCAAACGCGCATGCAGGTCATTGCCAACAACTTGGCAAACTTGAACACAGTTGGTTTCAAAAGCGACCGGGTGAATTTCGAAAGCCTGCTCTATCAGGTCAAGCGTTCTGGTGGCGACCAAACATCCGAAGGCACAGCACTGACGTCTGCGCTCGCATTGGGTACCGGGGTACGAGCGGTAAACACTCAAAAGCTCTATACGCAGGGCGGTATGGTGAACACGGACAATTCCTTTGATCTGGCGATCGAAGGACAAGGGTTTTTTCAGGTTCTGATGCCTGATGGCCGCGTCGGCTATACCCGCAACGGGTCTTTCTCGCGGAGCGCTGATGGTACGATGACCACGGCAAGTGGCTATGTGGTCCAGCCGGAAATTCGGATTCCAGCCGATGCAACCGAGGTCAATATCTCGCAAGATGGTTTGGTGTCTGTGCGTCAAGCCGGTGAGGAGGAAGCGCAAGAGGTTGGTCAGCTGACCATCGCGTCCTTTGCCAATCCGCGTGGATTGCAGCCCATTGGAGAGAGCTTTGTGACGCAAACGCTGGCCAGCGGTGCCCCGACTGTCGCGGCGCCACAGGCGCAGGGACTGGGAAAGCTTATGCAGGGTGCGCTGGAAGGTTCAAACGTAAACGTCGTCCAGCAGCTTGTTGAAATGATCGAGACGCAAAGAGCTTATGAAGTCAGTTCAAAGGCGATCAGCTCTTCCGATGAAATGATGCGCTATATTTCCAATAATCTGTAGAGATAAGATAATGCACCTATTCCGCGTCTTGACCCTTTTTGCGCTGTCGATCCTTGCAGGCTGTTCAACCTATGTGGAAGATGCAGCGAGTGCGCAGTTTCAGCCTGTACTGCCGGATAATACCTATAATAGCAGTCCGTCCAACGGCAGTATTTATCACCCCGGCGTGTCTGGGCTTTTTGCCGTAGAGCAACGCGCATCAAAAGTTGGCGATGTTCTGACCGTCGCATTGAACGAGTCGTTTCAAGCGACAAAGTCGCAAACTGCTACTGCTGATAAATCGGATACCACCACTGCGAACCTTCCTAGGTTCATTAGCCCCAATGATCCGGAATTCGGTATGACCCAATCTTTTGCAGGGTCTGGTGCTGCCGAACAATCGAACACCTTCACCGGCCTGGTCACGGTGAGCGTGGTGCGGGTTTTTCCCAATGGCAATCTTCAGATTCTCGGACAGAAAAAGCTGACGTTGAACAGTGGTGATGAATACGTGCGCGTCAGTGGGATCGTCCGGCGCAGTGACATCAGCCCTGCGAATATTGTCAGCTCCAATCGACTTGCCAACGCAGAGATCACATATACCGGCGCGGGTGATATCGCCGACACGTCCAAACGCGGGTTGTTTTCACGCGCAGTGTCCAGTTTGAACTTGATCTAGGGGGCCGTGATGCGTTGCATACGATTACTCTTGATCGGTCTTTTGGCTGTCACGATCAGCATGTTGTCCAGCGTCGCGCAGGCGGACAGGGTCAAGGATATCGCAGCCCTGGCGGGCGTGCGGTCGAACCAGTTGGTTGGCTACGGTCTGGTTGTCGGTTTGTCCGGTACCGGTGACGGTGACCTGGGGATTACGCTGCAGTCGTTGCAATCCATGGTGTCGCGCTTTGGTATGGTGACAGAGCTTGATGGTCTTGACGGAACCAACGCAGCCGCGGTGATCGTCACGGCGGACCTACCAGCCTTTATCAAGCCCGGACAGACGCTGGATGTGACCGTATCGACCTTGGGCCCTTCGGAATCGTTGCGTGGCGGTACTCTTTTGCTGACGCCCTTGCTGGGCGTTGATGGCGAGACTTACGCGCTTGCCCAGGGAAATCTGGTCGTGGGTGGCTTGGGCGTCTCAGGCGAAGACGGTTCCTCCCTGACAGTGAATGTTCCAACCGTCGGGCGTGTGCCGCAGGGTGCGACGGTCGAACGTTTGGTCGAGAATGAGTTCATCACAAATGAATATATGGTTCTCAACCTGCACCGCCCCGATTTTTCAACAGCAAGCAATGTTGCCGAGGCCATCAACGTGGTCTTTGGCGGTGGCACCGCCGTGCCGATTGATGCGTCTTCGATCCGTGTGCAAGCGCCCTCTGACCCCGAGCAGAAGGTGTCCTTTGCCAGCCTGATCGAACAGGTCGAGGTCCAGCCAGGAGCACCGCCCGCGCAAGTCATCGTCAATTCACGCACGGGCACTGTTGTGATCGGGGGCAATGTCAATGTCACGCCTGCCGTCATCACCCATGGTAGCCTGACCGTCCGCATCCGCGAAGACCCGCAGGCCGTGCCGCAAAGCGAAACAATCGTCGCCGATGGTGTTGTGATCAATACACCGGCAGCGCCCGTTGTCACCCCAGACAGCGCGATTACCGTAGACGAACAGGGCGCGCGCGCTTTCCTTTTTGACCCGGGTGTCAGTCTCAGCGACGTCGTTGACTCTATTAACGCGATCGGTGCCACGCCGTCCGATCTGGTGGCGATCCTAGAGGCGCTGCGGGTGTCAGGCGCTTTGCGCGCGCAGCTTATCATCATCTGATCCAAGATCTTTGGCGCAGGAAAACGAGGCTATGTTATGAACCCCATCAGTCCTTCTGCGTTCAATCTTGCTACGGATGCCGCGTTTCAGAGCGAGCAGTCCACGTCGTTGAATCGTGATTCAAGGTTGGAGACGCCTGAACAGCTTGCGGCTGTTGCCGAACAGTTCGAGGCTATTTTCGTCAAGGCCATTTTATCTTCTGCGCGTTCGGCGGAATTGTCTGATCCTTTGCTAAATAGTGAGGGACAAAAGACGTTTACTCAGTTGCTAGATGCTGAATACGCCGGCGCACTGGCGCAGCGAGAATCCCTTGGCATCGCAGATGCCATCGTGCGGCAGTTTCAAAACAGGGTCCGGAATGGAGACGCAGATTAAATGGCCAGTTTGCTAGACATCGGCCGCAGTGCGGTCCAGGCGCAACGCGAGGCACTGAATGTCACCGGCCAGAATATCGTCAATGCCAATACCGAGGGCTATCGTCGCAGAGACGCGACGCTCACCGAAGTATATGGTATTCAAAGCGTGCTCACTGGCCTGTCATCGCAAACGGGGCTGGGCGTCAAGCTGGGCGAGATCCGCAGGGCTTATGATGGATTTCTGACTGAAAGCAAACGCAGCGCCACCGCGCGGTTCGAAGCCTCTGATGCCTTCGTTGGCAAACTGGAACAGCTGGAAAACCTGATCCTTCCAAATGACGGCGATCTGGCTGTCGTGATGACTGCGTTTTTCGATAACCTGACGCAGGTTGCTGCCAGCCCCGGCGATCCTGCGCCCCGTGAAGCCGCATTGGAAATGGGGGAAACCGTCGCAAATGCCTTTAATACGACAGCGAGCATGCTGACGAGTTTGATGAACGGCACCGCCCAACAGATTGGTGTTGAACTGGTTGAAGTAAACCGGACGCTTGAATCGCTTGGTATCATCAATGGGCAGTTGCGATCGTCGAACATCGGAAGTGCGCCGCCACACAACCTTTTGGATGAACGTGATCGCCTGCTGGATTCGCTTGCCGAGAAAATCCCCGTGAACATCAAAATTGGAGATCGGCTGGATGCCGAGCTGCGATTGGGGGCATCCGACTCTGGGCCTCTTATTCTGACGGGTGAAGATGCCAAAAAGCTGTCTGTGGTTGAGGGCGAATCCGGGAGCATCATGTTCCGTGTCGGCTCTGGTCAGATCGTATCTCAGCTAGAAACGGGCGGATTGCGTGGGTTGGTTGATGCGCATGGTACGAATCGGCGCGCGTTGAGTGAGCTTGACGCGCTGGCGCGCGATTTTAGTCAAAAACTGAATGACCAGCATGCGCAGGGGATCGATCTGGACGGGCAGCTTGGACGAGAGCTTTTTGCCGTGGCCGATTTTTCCGTTACCGCCGGTGCGTCCAATCAAGGGGATGCGCAAGCGACGATCCGTCTGGTTCCTGGCCTGGCAGACCGGCTGGGTGCGTTGCAAATGACGTTTGATGGGCGTCGTGGGCAATGGCAACTGACAGATGATACCAGTGCAAGGCTGGGTGCTGGGCGCGCGAGCCTTGAAATAGACGGCGCGGTCATTCTTGTTGAGGGAACGCCCAAAGACGGGGATACATTCAGCATTACACCGATGTCGGGCGAGGCGTCACGGATCTCGTTTTTGTTGACGCGGGGCGAGGAAATTGCTGCAGCTTCGACGATTGCAATCTATCCCGCCACAACAAACAAGGGTTCGGCAGTCCTGACCTCGACACAGGAAGCCTTGCCTGGGTCGGGTGTGCCGGCCCTGTCGTCGGTTCTGACCAACAACCTTTCGCCTGTTGCGGCAAAGGATTTTCTGCGCGGGGGTGTCGTCGGAAGCATCCCGCGCGGTACCGAGTCGATCACGCTGGCAAGCCTGGCCACACAAACAACGGCCACAGTTTCAGCGCAGAATGATGCGGATATCGGTGGTCTGACACTGACCGTTGGTGGGACGAATTACAGCTTTTCGCTGGACCCCGAAACAGTTGGAACCGATGCATGGGTGTCAGGCGAAGAAATCGCCAAGTATTTGTCTGCGGGTGTTCTCCGATCGACGACGACCGACCTAACGATTGGAGAACTTGGCCTTTCTGTCACAGGATCGGCAACAGGGTTTACCTTTGCCTCGGATGGTGTGCTTGAGTTGACAGCAATCAGCGCTGTTTCCGCCGGGGGCAACGCGTTGCTGACCGATCTCACAAGCGGCAAACCAGCAAGTGGTATCCGGATTTTTACCCGCGAGGGACGGCAGGTTTCTGGGACGCCTCTTGCTGCGGCTGAAGTGGCGCAACTGCTGACGACTGAAAACGGATTTAATGCATCTGCGGAATACCGGTCCGATTATAATGCGGTCAGTGGTTCAGCAAGTTATCGTGGCATGTCGGTGACGCAGCGCAGTTCCGGAGCCGACCCACTGGCAAGCGGTCTGCAATCCAAGATGGTTTCCTTGACGGGTCTTAGCGGCACTGCGGTTGGTACTATTTCATCCAACCCCGCGGCGAATAGCACGACAGCCCAAACCATCAGCCTTCAGATGGACACGGGGACAACTGGCACGCTGAGCATTCCCGCAGGCGTTGATGCCGCCTATGTTGCGCAAGAGGCAAACAAGGCATTCGCCCCGGTCGGGGTGAGTGCCGTGGCGCGTACGGCGATACGTTTGTCGCTGGATGGTGTGGGAAGCGGGACAACACAATTCGACCTGAAAGGTGTGAACGACACCGCATTGCGGATCACAGCACAGATCAACGATGGTGATCTATCAGAGCTGGTGCAGGCGGTTAATCGTCGATCCGATGAAACCGGCGTCACAGCCGAGCTTTCCTTGTCGGGCAATGCCGTCACCTTGGTGCAGAAAGATGGCTTTGACGTTGTTACGACGAACATCTCGTCTGGTGTGGCTTTGCGTGCCAGCTCGCTTGACCAAATGTACAACCCCCTCGCGCTCGATGACGAAGCCTCGCCATCGGAGTCGGTCTCCTTCACTGCTGATCTGCGGTTTAGCGGGACTGTCGCCTTTAGAAGCGGGTCTGGCTTTGACCTAACGACAAGCGGCGAGGGACGCTCGAATTTCACGTTGGAATCTTCTGCTGATCCCATGAAGGGCGGCTTGGTTGCGCAAGAGCATTCAAATGGCGGCACGCTTGCTGCGCTGAGCTATGCTGTGGATAGCAGTATCGACGGGCTGTCGCAAAATGTCGATGGCACGCGCATTCACGCGCCTTCGGCGCGATTTGAAACTGTTTTGACAGCGGCAGACGGCACGCTGTTCGAAGCGGAAGTGTCAGCGAACGAACTAAGCGCCGGCATCATGACAGGTGAAAGTGTGGCCCAGCTGACCGCGCAAAAGCTGCGCGCGCAAGCCCCGGTTCCGTCGCTGCAGGGCGCCGTGTTTGGATCAACCTCGGTTCCCGCGATTGGCGCTTCTGCAAGATTTGTTCTGGCGGGTGCTGAATATACTTTGACCCGCGTAGATGACGGCAATCCTGATCGGCTGACGGCCTTGGATTTTGCGATTTCCGGGCCTGAATCTGGGCGGATTACGCCCCATGTTACCCAGACCTTAATCTCCACAGCAGAAGATGGAGAAAAAGAATATAATTACTCCCTCGCACTTGTTGTGATGGATGGGCAGCTTACCGGTGCTGGACCACGACCAGTGGCCGATTCTGGCGCAGCGGCTTTTGGGTTGTCGGGCAGTCAGGTTACGCAACGCTTGCAGGGACGCAGCCTTGCGCCCACTAATAACTTACTCACACTCACTGCAGGTACCGGCACGAGAGCTGACGGGAATTATGATGTCGTCGTAGACGGCACGACTGTAAGCGTTGCTCTTCTGGCTGCTGATACTGCTGATCAAGCTGCCGCAAAGGTTAAAACTGCAGTGGAAGCGGCGGTTTCAAATGTAACGGCTACTGTCACATCCAATGCGATCCTGTTCACCAGGACAGCAGTACCTTCAACTGTAACTGGGTCAACTGGTTCAGCTACATCGGTGACGGGAGCAATAACTGGTACAAATAATAACGTACTCACACTCACTGCAGGTACCGGCACGAGAGCTGACGGGAATTATGATGTCGTCGTAGGAGGCACAACTGTAAGCGTTGCTCTTCTGGCTGCTGATACTGCCGATCAAGCTGCCGCAAAGGTTAAAACTGCAGTGGAAGCGGCGGTTTCAAACGTAAAGGTTACTGCCGCATCTAATGTGATCACGTTCACCGCGATAGCAGTAACTGTAACTGGGGCGGGTTCAGAAACATCGGTGACAGGAGTAACATCTGGTACAAAGACCGGCAGCTACGATATGGGTGTCACCGTCGGCGGCGGACCTGTAACTGTAACTTCGTCAACTGGTTCAGCTACATCGGTGACGGGAGCAATAACTGGTACAAATAATAACGTACTCACACTCACTGCAGGTATCGGCACGAGAGCTGACGGGAATTATGATGTCGTCGTAGGAGGCACAACTGTAAGCGTTGCTCTTCTGGCTGCTGATACTGCCGCACAAGCTGCCGCAAAGGTTAAAATTGCGGTGGAAGCGGCGGACCCAAATGTAAAGGCTACTGTGGCATCCAATGTGATCACGTTCACCGCGATAGCAGAGCTTGTAACTGTGACGGTTGATTTTGACAGCAGATTGGTTAGCGCAAGCGGCGGGGGGCTTTCGGGTGTCATCATCACCGATGACCTTGGTCTGGACAGCGTCATGCTGACATCTGCGGTGGGTTCGGTCATGGCTGTCACGCCATCCGTTGACGCAGCCGATCTTGGCTTCAAGCTTGCCAATGCCGAACTGAGTGTCGAAAACGGCAAGCTTTTGGCGCGCAGCACTGACGAAACTGTTGTCGACATCAAAGCTGGTGGTACCAGTGCTGCCGGGATTTACCTGCATCTGAGCGATCTTCCCGACGAAGAGCTGATCGTCGTGATGGGTTCAGATGGCGCAAGACGCCTGAGCGCGGAATTCGAAATCGGCGAGCCGCTGACGGCCAAAACCCGTGGACCAGAGCAGTTTCGGATCGAGATGATGGATGACGCGTCAGGCCGGGTCGAGCTTTTTGATATGGTATCGGGGGCATCGATCGCAACCCGCATGTCGAGTGGATTGGCGCGGTTTAATGTGACGGGTCAAACATTGGAACTAGCGGGCTTTGCGGATACCGGTGACAGCTTTCAATTTGCGACGGGGCAACGATCCTCGGGCGATTCACGCAACCTGGACGAGCTGATCAAGCTCGGTGAGCAAGGCAGCGGTCGGCGAACCTTTCAAGATAACTTTCGCTCCATTGCCGCAGGCGTTGGTTCCAGCCTCGAAGCTGGGCGGCTGACGCGCGCATCAAATGAGGCGGTCCGCGATGCCGCGGTTGCGTCAGAAAGTGAATTGAGTGGGGTGAACCTTGACGAAGAGGCAGCAAAGCTGATGGCTCAGCAACAAGCCTACCAAGCCGCGGCACGCATCCTGCAAACCGCACGAGAATTGTTCGACACTCTGATCCGGATCGCATGAGGTAAAATATGTCTATATCAACCAAGCTATTTTCTGATCAGATGTTGACGCGGTTCTCGCAGGTCAACAAAGAAATCGAACTGCGCCAGACAAAAATCTCGACTGGGCGTGAAATCACTGAAGCCTCTGAAAAGCCAATCGAGGCTGTCAAGTTGTCCGCTTTGGAACAAAGCTTGACACAGTTGAAGGGGTTTCAACGAAACACAACGACCGCGCAGCAGCGTCTGTCATTGGGTGATACGGTACTGGCAAGCGTTGACGGTATCATGGCGCAGCTGCGCGAGCGGGCGATTTCTGCAAATACAGATACTGTCAGTGCATCGGACCTGGCGGCAATTCGGGTTGATGTTGCACAAAGCCGTGAGGCATTGATTGATCTTGCAAACAGCCGCACGTCGGACGATCAGGCACTGTTCGGCGGATATGCCACTGATATTCAACCATTCACGCCAGATACGAATGGCCGCATCCAGTATCGCGGTGATGGCGGTCAGCATACCTTGGCGGCTTCTGAAACGACGCGACTGCCCACATCGGTGAATGGGGCCGAGGTTTTCATGCAGGTTGACACGTCCGATGGTGTCGCAAGCATTTTTGATATTGTTGATAGTTTCGAGGCAGCTTTGTTGACCGATGGCAGCTATGCCAGCACGCTTTCGGCCGATGCAGGTGATGGGCTTTCGCTGAGCTTTAACGGGGACCGTGTTCCGCGTGATGTGTCGTTCGATCTGCAAGGTCCATCAGGCAGCATGTCGATCACGGCAACCGATGTTGTTGGCGGGTCGCATGATCAGCTGGTCAGCGCGATCAACGAGCAATCGTCGAGGACCGGCGTCAGCGCGACGGTCGTTGGTGGTCGCCTGGTGCTTTCTGCCGCTACCGGCACGATCGCTTTGTCTGCGCTCAAGATCGAAGGTGTCGAACTTGCGTCGCGCGAACCGCGCTTTACGATCATGACTGATGGTGAGCCACCACAAACGATGGTGCCGACGGCGCAAACGCTTGATGCGCAGTTGGAAAAGCTTGTGCAGGCAGGACAGGACATCGCCGTTTCGCGCACCAAGATTGGTGCGCGGCTAAAGCGTGCCGAGGATCAAGAGGCTGCGTTACAATCGCGCGCCTTGGCCTTGGAAACTGACGTGAACGAGCTTGGCTCTGCTGATCTGGGCAAGGTCGTGACCGAGCTTCAGGCGCTGCTGGTGTCGCGCGATGCTGCGATGCAGGCCTATTCGCGTATCGGCCAAAGCAGCTTGTTCGACTTTCTCAAGTAGCACCATCTTGGCACGCTTTCTGCAAAGCTTCATCATTGAACGCTGAGGAGATGTGAATGTTCGGTACGATCAAATCTGGCATGGCCACTTCAATGTTTGAAATCGCAGTGGTTTCAAACAATGTTGCAAACTCCGGCACCACAGCTTTTCGAAAGAGCAACACAAGCTTTTCGGATCTGTACAGCGGCGGGTCGGCTGACTCGGTTGCCCGCCTGTCCAAAGGCGTCGGCAGCATCGTCGATGGGACAAAGCAAAGCACAGAGCAGGGCGGCTTGTTGACCCGTGACGGTGTTCTTAATCTTGCTTTGATCGGAAAAGGCATGTTCGTGTCTGCTGCCCCCGCCGGTGAAACGGCTGCTTCCAAAACGCTTACTTTCACGCGGGATGGAGAGTTCTCGCTGGACAAAGATGGCGTCTTGCGGACGTCGACAAATGACTTCGTGATGGGGTTCGATGGTGCTGGCGGTGAGGCTCTGCAAACCCTAAAGGTTCCAGTGAGCCAAACTGAAGGCGGCGCCCAACTGACAGCACTAGAGATCGGTACCGACGGCAAGCTTCTGGCCACATATGGTTCCGAACCCGCAGTAGTCTTAGGCCAGATTGCGATCGGCGCTTTTCCGAATGAAACAGCGCTTCGGCAGAAAGGGATGAACCGCTTTCAAGCCACTGACGGGGCGGGTCAAGTCGTTCTTGGTGTCGGTGGTCAAGATGGATTTGGCATGATACAATCAGGAACTCTCGAGACGTCGAACGTCGATCTGACAATTGAACTGACAGATATGATCCGCGCGCAGCAGCAGTTTTCGGGATCGTCGCGTATTCTGCAAACCTATTCCGACATGATCGAGAAACTCACCCGCTAGGCAATATTTCATGTCACTCGTGGGACTTCTTTGATGCACAGCGCGGTTACGCTTTCTCGTAGAAGTGTTGTTTCCGGTCTTCTATGCATACCTGTGGGTGCAAGCGCTGCACCGCTCGTCGATCTTGAGAAAGGCGGCGGTTTATTTTCTCACAATCCGGTATCTGCTGAACAGGGTTCCGAGAGCTCGATGATGCAGCTTTACACCCAACAAGCGTCGGCTGGTCCGGTCGAGAGTGAAAAACCAGGCCCGCGTATCGTTACTGGCCGCCCGTCCCTGCCTTTCGTGGCGCGTCTGCACAATGCAAATACTGGTGAACGGCTTTTTCTGGATGTTCCCGCTTCATTAGATTTGGGGTGGATTCAGCGCCGCCGATTGAACCATTTCATGCGTGATTGGCGTGAAGACCAGGTCAAAGTGATGGATCCTTCGGTTGTTCAGGATTTTCTGGAAATATGCAGGGCTTTTGCGACACCCGGCAATCCGACCGATGTAAAAGTGAATTCAGGATACAGGTCCCAAAGGACAAACGAGTTGCTGCGGCAAAGAAGTCGAAATGTTGCCATCAACTCGCTTCACATGGAAGGCAGGGCTATTGATTTTGCCTTGCCAAAAGTTTCACAGCGCCAACTTGGCGCCACCGCCAATGCAATATGTCGTGGAGGCGTTGGTACTTATAGTACTTTTGTCCATATCGATAGCGGTAGAAATCGACATTGGAGCGCCTGATCTCTGGCCGCTTTTTATTGCTTCTGTGTGTTTAATGACAGATTGTTAACTTGGCCTTGTTTGTGCATATGTGTTCCAAAGGGAGTCTGGTGTCATGCCTACGATCATTTCTGTTGCGAGTGGAAAAGGCGGCGTCGGTAAATCATCGTTAGCCGTTAATATGTCTACACGGCTGCAGGATGGTTATGGGCCTACGCTTCTTGTCGATTCTGATCTGTTGATGGCAAACTCCCATGTTTTGCTGAACACACGGCCGACGGTCGATTTAATTGATGTTCTCGAGGGTCGTTGCGATTGGCGCGAAGCTGTCCAAAAATTGCCAAATGGCTTGTCATTGCTGCCAGGTCGTACCGCAGCGAACGTCTTGGTGGAAAGCGATGCTGAGCGACTGAAAGATTTGCTGCACGGGCTCAAAACAACCGCGCATGATTTTGCCTACATAATTGTTGATGTACCGGCTGGGTCGGGAACAGGTGTCATGAACACTGTGTCAGTTGCCGACCACACCATGGTCGTCCTATTAGGCCAAGCGACAAGTTTTGTAGATGCATATGCTCTGATCAAGAACGCATATTTCGAAAAGAATGTAACGTCCTTTTCGGCTGTCGTGAACATGGCTAAATCAGCCGAGCAAGCAAAAATGATCTTCGATAACTTTGAGCGGACTGTCTTGAGCTTTCTGCCCGTAAAATTGGTTTATGCTGGCTACATGCCAAAGATGAGCGAAATCAACGCAAGCTCGGTCCATGGCAGGTCGATTGACCGCGATGTGATGAAGGCACGCATTTATCCAAAGATCGACTCTATTCTTGCCGCGCTGTTCGCAGGGGACGCGGGCTATACCGGACCGGACGCTGTTACGTTTCATAGCCCCGCTCCGTAGGTAACAGTGGCGCATGCAGGAGTATCCATCGGCCAAGTTGAATGTCGAGAACCTTGTCAGAGAGCATGAGGCTTTGGTCCGGCGCGTGTCGCACCATATTCATTCCCGGGTACGTTCGATTGTCGAGTTCGATGACCTTTTGCAGGTTGGCTTGATTGGCTTAATCGAAGCAGCGCATCGCTATACTCGGCGCGAGGGCGTGTCTTTCGAAAATTATGCGGTGTTGCGCGTGCGAGGCGCTATTTACGATTACCTTCGAAAAAATTCCAATCTTGGCCGCAAGACGATTGCGACAACCAAGGTCGTCAAATTTGCACAGGCCGAGCTGTCTCAGAAACTCGGTCGGGCTCCGACGCGTATGGAACTGGCCGAGGCCGTATCAATGACTATCGGCGAATTAAGTGCTTGGGAGCAAAGCCTGAACAGCAGTTACCAGAATTCGCTTCAGGACGAGTATGACGAATATTCCATGTGGTTTTCCGCAGAAGAGCCGCCAGCAGAGCAGCTTTTGGACCGTGGCAGGTTGAAAGATGCGTTGTTGGTTGCACTTAAATCTTTGCCCCAACGAGAAGCTCTGGTCCTGCAGCTCTATTATGTAGAAGAGCTGAATATCTACGAAATTGCTGCCATACTTGAGGTAACGCCAGGCCGCGTTTCGCAACTTAAATCAATGGCATTCAAGAAAATGCAACCACTCCTTCGGGACTTTGCCGAAGGGTTGGGGGGCGCGTGATATGCGTGGAACGGTTATCATTGCATGAAAGAGATAATTAACGTCATCCAGGTTTCCGTTCAATCCGCCGAGGTTACTCTGATCGGGCATGACGCTATTCCTGCTCTTATAGCCAACTGCAGTCTTATGAACATCGCACGGGGCAATATGGTCCTGACATTGAAGCCCACCGACGTAGATAAAGTTGGTGCCATCGGCGTTGTCGAGATCGAAAGGAACCGACCTGTAATGCTGGCGCGGGCTTCTATATCTGTTGCGCAATTCAATCTGGTATTGAATTGCTTGCAACATATACCGCCGCGACCAGTGACGCTTATCCTCGCTTTGCAGGACAGCCTGACGCTGACCCCTGACGGTTATCTGGATGCTGACGGGCAAGATCGCAAGTTCATATCCGACCTTTCATGGAGCATTCCAATCCTATAAAGCTGCAAGCCGCGTGTGATTGTTCGAGAAATGACCAACCGATCTCACCAATCGCTGGAGCTACTGCAAGAACGCTGCATATCTTAGGTCAGGTTGTAGGAATTTTCTGAGGGCAGGTCAGATGAAATGCCATATTTCCGCATTTTCGCAATAAGCGTCGTACGTTTGAGCGAAAGTCGCTTAGCGGCTTTTGCTGTATTATAGTTGGAAAGCTCCAGCGCTAATTCGATGAACTTTGCTTCCTGTGCACTTAGATGACCCTGCAGATCGAACTGATCATCACCGTTCAGCATCCTAATCATCGACTGATCTGCATTTTCAAAAGAAGCCGTGACAGAATCTGAAATTATGAATTCGTCATCATCTGGCATTTGGTCGATTGCCGTCCAAAGGGTCGTTTGTTCTGCTAATCGATCCTGTGGAAGGTGAAGAAGTCTTCGCACTACGTTTTTATCAATAGGAACGCCTGTTGATAAAACTGCAGCGCGCTGTAGAAAATTCCGCAACTCACGAATATTGCCGGGCCAGGAATAGGCCATCATCTCTGCAAGACCATCATTGCTGACTTTGGGCGGGACGAGCCCAGAGCCGTCAGTTTCAAGCCCGTGCGAAATCGAGCGCGCTAATTCAGGAAGGTCACTTATGCGGTCTTGTAATGACGGGACTTGCAGCATGACCACCGAGATCCGATACATCAAGTCTTGGCGAAACTCACCTTTGTCGACTTTGTGTCCGATATTCTGATGCGTGGCGCATACCAACCGAAAGTCGATGGGCTGTTCGCTATTCGAACCGATGCGGCTCACGGCGCGGGCTTCGATTGCCCGCAAAAGCTTGCTCTGAAGCTCAAGCGGCATGTCACCGATCTCGTCCAGAAATAGGGTGCCGCCGGCGGCTTCCTCGAATCTTCCGATCCTCCGCGTCGCTGCACCGGTGAATGAACCTTTTTCATGACCGAACAGCTCGGCTTCTAACAAGTCGCGGGGAATGGCGGCGCAGTTCACACTGACAAGTTTTCCCTTGCGGCCTGACAATTTGTGAAGCGTTTGCACGACAAGCTCTTTGCCGCAACCGGTTGGGCCAACCACAAGCACATTTACATTGTACTGTGCAGCATTTCTTATATCAGCCAAGAGTGTTTTAATCGGTTCAGATGATCCAGATATCATAATGTCCTGTTACCGCCTGTTTATGCCGATACGTTTCTTGTCACGTTCATTTACTGGTAATATTTGTTGAATTCTGTACTAGCAAGAAACCGAGCGTATGCACAACCATGTTGACGCTGGCTCAAACTATAATCCAGCAACTGAAACATTCAGTGCCTAAGTTTTGTCTCTTTCGACGGCTGCGTATTCCGACACATCCGGCCACCCATTCCGATCACATCCGGCCACCTGTTCCGACGCATTCGGCCACCTGTGACGTGGTGCCGTGAGGCAGTGGATTTTGGCTATCAGATCTGGGGCGTTTCGTCATCCATTTTGGCGATGGTTTTTCGCATGGATTGCCCCTCCAGCTCGATGCGGTATGCGTTGTGGACGATGCGATCCAAAATGGCGTCGGCGAAGGTGGGCTCCCCAATGACGTCGTGCCACGCTTTGATGGGCAACTGGCTGGTGATCATGGTCGAGCCACGGCCGTATCGCTCTTCGACAATCTCCATCAGATCGCGGCGCTGCGTGGCGGTCAGCCGGTCCGGTCCCCAGTCATCGAGGATCAGCAGCTGTGCTTTGGTGATGCTGCGGAATAGGCGGGGGAAGCGCCCGTCACCATGGGCCAGTTCCAGCTCTTCGAAGAGGCGCGGCATCCGTTTGTAGACCACGGTGACACCGTCGCGGCAGGCCGCCTGCGCCAAGGCGCAGCCGAGCCAGGTCTTTCCGACGCCACAGGGGCCGGTGATGATCAGGCCGCGCTTGTCGGTGATCCATTTGCCGGTAAGCAGACTCTGGAACAGCGCCTTGTCGAGGCCGCGGCGCGCCCGGTAATCGACGTCCTCCGGGCAGGCGCCCACATGGCGCAGTCTTGCCGAGCGCATGCGGGCTTCAAAGCGCTTGGTTTCTCTACTGGCGACCTCGCGGTCGACCAGCAGGCCAAGCCATTCAGCGTGGCTCATATCTGTGGCACCGTCCTGAGATTGCAGTTCGCAGAACGCTTCGGCCATCCCGTCAAGCCACAGGGCCTTCAGGTGATCGAGGGTTGGATGGGTAAGCATGACATGTCCTTTCAATGGAAGTAATCAGCGCCGCGGATGTTGTTGTGGGTGATGGCAGGCCCCTCCGTGGCGCGAGTTCGGGCCTTGCTTTCCAACCCATTCTTCAGGATCGAATGGACTGATGAGTAGGATCGGGCATTGATCTCAAGCGCGCGCCGGGTCTGCCCGTGCCGCTCAGCGTCGATGAGGCCATCCTTCAGGCGGGTGAACTCGTACGCCCCAGCGCGATCTCGGTCCGTCCCTCGGGCCGCTATTTTGAAATCACCGGTTACAGGTTCTCCCCATGCGACAAACCCACACCGGCCTCTGCGCCGTCTGCCACCGGCAACCTCGCGGCTTTGGTTGGTTCGACGCGGACTATCGCCGAACCGACCCGCGGCGCGACGCAAGCCGCAAGCACCTCTGCTCCCGCACCTGCCAGGACATCTGTCACGGGAGGAAGGGCATGATCGATCCTACCCCAAACGAGAGTGAGGCGATGACTGTCGGCGGCCAACAGGGCGGCGAATACCTTGAAAGTATCGGCAAGACCGATCTCGCCACGCTGACCGAGACCGAATGGGACTGCTTTCTCGATGCGGTCGTCACCGGCTATTGCGACCACCTGCGCGAGCTTGCGGGCAAAGACCGCACGCGGCTCGACGCCATGACCCCCGAGGTGCCCTTCTGATGGCTGTTACATCCAACATGGCGCGATTTGGCGCGCGGCTGGTCACCAATGGTTATGCCATTCTGCCAATCGGCCCGGGCACCAAAAAGCCCGGCCAGTTCAAGCGCGGGGCATGGGCGGATTATCCGGAATGGAACCGGCATGCAGAACGTCCGACAACCGAGGTCGAAATCGCAACCTGGTCTGCATGGCCCGATTGCGGCATCGGGATCGTGGGCGGTGCTGTTGCTGCCGTCGATATTGACATCGTGGAGGATGCCGAGCTTGCCCTACGGATTGAGCAGCTGGCGCGGGACAAACTGGGTGACACCCCCGCGCTGCGGATCGGTAAAGCCCCAAAACGCATGCTGATTTACCGCACGGCTGAACCCTTCCGGGGCATCAAGCACCATCCGCTGGAAGTGCTCTGCCTCGGCCAGCAGTTTGTGGCCTATGCCACCCATCCGGACACCGGCGCGCCCTATGCCTGGCCGGATGAGGGCTTGGCCGACCTTGATATCGCTGATCTGCCGGAAATCACCGTGGAGGCTGCGGCGGGGTTTCTGGAGGAGGCCTATGCGCTGCTGCCCGAGGCCCTGCGGCAGCGCGGGCTGAGGGTCGTGTCGTCTACTGCCGAGCATCTGCGCAGCCACAGCCAGATTGGCACCTTGCCCGCGATCGAGGCAGCGCTCGCATGGCTGCCCAATGCCGAGCTGGATTATGACAGCTGGATGCGCATCGGCATGGCGCTAAAAGGTGCGCTTGGCGAGGCTGGCGGTGATCTCTTCGCTGACTGGTCGGCACAAGCAGCAAAGGACGTATCTGCAACGACCGCGAAGGCCTGGGCCAGCTTCAAGCCCGACCGGATCGGCGCAGGCACGATCTACCACCTCGCGATGGAGCACGGCTGGCAGCCTGGGGGGGATCTGCGGCTGGATGGCAGCGTTGATCCAGAGGTGACCCATCCGGCGGCGGGGCTGTTGTCGAGGCTGGGAGGACATTCCGAGGGTGATGAGGAACCAACGGTCACCTCGCCATTCACGCTAATCATGCCCGATGGATTGGTGGGGGATCTGACCGACTACATGTTATCGACGGCCCGGCGTCCGCAGCCACTTTTGTCGCTTGGCGCCAGCTTGTGTGCCATCGGCGCGCTGATGGGGCGGCAATACCGCACGACAAGCAATCTGCGCTCAAACCTCTATGTCGTGGGCATCGCAGACAGCGGATCGGGCAAGAACCACGCCCGCGAAATCATCAACGAGACGTTCTTCGAGGCAGGCTTGGCCCATCACCTCGGCGGCAACAAGATCGCCTCCGGTGCGGGTCTGCTCACCGCGCTGCACCGCCAGCCTGCGATCCTGTTTCAGATCGACGAATTCGGCATGTTCCTCGCAGCAGCGGCTGACCGCAAACGCAGTCCGCGGCACATCACTGAGATCCTCGACAACATGACCGAGCTTTATACGTCGGCAGGTGGCATCTTTCTCGGTGCGGAATACGCCAACCGGGATGGCACGAACGAGCGGCGTGATATCAATCAGCCCTGCCTTTGCGTCTATGGCACCACGACGCCATTGCACTTCTGGGGCGCATTGCAGGGCGCAAACGTCGTCGATGGCTCGCTTGCGCGTTTCCTGATCCTGCCAAGCGATGACGATTACCCAGATGAGAATATCGCGGTCGGCATCAGGCAGGCCCCGCCAGCGTTGATCAGAGGCCTGAAGCGCGTCGCAGCAGGGGGCGGTGGTCACAAGGGCAACCTGACAGGTAAAACCTCTGGCCAGAACACTGCTGTAAACCCTGCCATCGTGCCAATGACCGAGGAGGCTCGGGCAAGGTTCAAGGCGCTGAGTGTCGAGTTGACGGGGGAGTTGCGGGCGGCCGCTGGTACGGCATGTACGGCGATCCTGGCGCGGATTGGTGAAAACGCCCTGAAGCTGGCATTGATCGTGGCGGTGGGGCGGGATCCTGTAAAACCCGAAATTGATCTGACCGCCACAGAATGGGCCATCGAATTCGTGCGCTACTACGCGCAGCGGACCATGGCAGCGGTGGAGCGACATGTTGCCGACACTGAAACCGAGGCCCATTTGAAGCGGCTCAAAGAGATTATCCGCGCAGCTGGGTTCAAGGGGATTACCAAATCCGAGATCACACGGGCGTCACAGTGGTTGAAATCCCGCGATCGAAATGAGATTCTGGAAACGCTAATCGAAAGCGGGGATATCACCACTGGCATGCGTGACACCGGTGGTCGCAGGGCCATGGTTTACCGGATCCTGACATGATCTGTGGACTTCTTTCAAAACGGGGCTTTTTTCAATTGAAAGAAGTTGGGGTCTAAGCCGCTGTTCAGGAACGGATTTTTGACTTCCTTCACTTCTTTCAATCTTTCAAGAGGATACCTGTATATGTGTGATTTCTCGCGCGCGAAGAGAAGTAAGGAGAAGGTACCTATTGAAATATAAGTAATATTGAAAGAAGGTATATTATACATACTGTTCAACACCTTAACGACCGACTTCTTTCAAATTGGTCAGTTGAAGGAATTGAAAGAAGTCCCGGGCGGCCCAGCCGTTCCGCATCTGACGTGACCAGACCACCCTTCGGGGCCTGGCGAGACCGCAGCCTTCACCGGCCAGCCCTCTCGCCACGCTCGCAGACGCGAAGAGGAGGTCTGAATGACCCAACCTACACAACACCCGCGCACCATTCTTGCGCTCGATCTTGGCACCACCACCGGCTGGGCCATCCGTGGCTTTGACAGCCTGATCACCAGCGGCACCGTCAGCTTCAAGCCCGGCCGTTATGACGGTGGCGGCATGCGCTATCTGCGGTTCACCAACTGGCTGACCGAGCTGGACCGGCTGACCGGGCCAATCGCCACGATCTGGTTCGAGGAAGTCAGAAATCACAAGGGCGTCGACGCAGCCCATGTTTATGGAGGCCTTATGGCCTCACTGACTAGCTGGGCAGAACTCAGGGGCATCCCCTACGAGGGCGTGCCGGTTGGCACTATCAAGCGTCACGCCACCGGAAAGGGCAACGCACCCAAGCAGGCCATGATCGACGCGGCCTGTGCGCGCGGCTTCAGCCCTGCGGATGACAACGAGGCCGACGCCATCGCCATCCTGCTCTGGGCCATCGAGACCCGGGGAGGTGTGGCATGAGGTTCACTCCTAGAGGCTATGGCGGACACCGCCGTGATCCCGATCAGGTCAAACGGGACGGTTGGCACGAACAGGGTGTGCTGGCTGTCAGCGTCGACGATCAGCGCCTGACCTGGCCGGAACGTGAATTGGTCGAGCAATTAGGCACAAAACTCTACGGGCCGCGTCCCGAAGGGGAGGTGCGCAATGGTTGATCACATCTGGACCGCCGACGACGTGGCCAGCCATTTCGAGGAAGCGTTCCGCACGCTTCGCAAACTGCCACCGGTCAGGGTCAAGGGGTACTTCAACGCATGGCCCGACTTCGTTCGATCCAAGAAAGAGATCGCCGCCATGGAGCCGCAGCCAATGCGGGTCTGGCCTTCAGCAGCCGCGATCACCCGTCTGGAGCAGACGTTTGACTGGGTGCTGTGGATCGATGAGGCCGAGCGCAAGCTGATTTGGTCGCGTGCGGCGCGCGTGCCGTGGAAACAGATTAGTGGGGAGTTAGGGGTTGATCGTACCACTGCGTGGCGGAGGTGGCAGTTGGCGTTGACCAAGATTGCGGCACAACTGAATGCCTAACGACTCCAATGTGTTGCAACACTTTTGTTCTCGACACATGCAACATTTCCGTGCTACCTGTAAGGCATGATGGGGAGAGTGCGTTGGAAGATGGTTCTCCCCGTTTTCGTTCTTATTATTGATGTTTTACGCGGTGCAGTCGGTGGTCATTTTACCAAAAAAACTGTCTCTAC
>Ga0222669_1000169_pt1 | contig 21833 bp, 17 predicted proteins | sample AntAcemetagen730_FD_179848 | JGI IMG/M metagenome (GOLD analysis project Ga0222669, IMG submission 179848) | Saline water microbial communities from Ace Lake, Antarctica - #730 | ecosystem: Environmental > Aquatic > Non-marine Saline and Alkaline > Saline | place: Antarctica: Ace Lake...
TTTTGTTAGGTTTTGGTGGGCGATGTTAGTGCTAAGCGCGCTTGTTTTCTTGGTGATGGTAGTCCGTTGCGCGGGCCACCTCATTTTTGGAGCCGATGACGACGCTGACCCTTTCGTGTAGCGTTTGCGGTTCTATATCTAGGATACGCATTTGGCCGTTGGTGGCTAAGCCACCGGCTTGTTCAACGAGCATGCTCATCGGGTTTGCCTCATACATCAAGCGTAGCTTGCCTGGTTTTTTTGGCTCGCGAGCGTCCCATGGGTACATAAAGACACCACCGCGCATGAGCAACCGATGAATATCAGTCACCATGGAGGCGACCCAGCGCATGTTGAAATCCTTGGCCCTTGGCCCCGTCTGTCCCGCGAGACATTCGTCGATATAACGTTTGACGGGTGGTGCCCAGTGTCTGGCGTTTGACATGTTGATGGCGAATTCACCGGCATCTTCGGGGACAGTGATGTCGTCATGTGTCAATACCCATGAGCCCATTTCACGGTCGAGTGTAAAACCCACCACGCCATCGCCGACGGTTAGAACTAGCATGGTTTGGGGGCCATAAATGGCGTAACCGGCGGCTACTTGTGCGTGGCCAGCTTGCAAAAAATCCGCCTCGGTGATTTCACGTCCAGAGGCATCGGCGGGTGCCTTTAGTACCGAGAAAATCGTGCCAATAGATACGTTGACGTCAATGTTGGAGGAGCCATCGAGGGGGTCAAATAAGAGTAAGTACTCGCCCTTAGGGTAGCGGTTGGGAATCAGGTGGATGGTTTCCATTTCCTCGGAGGCCATGGCGGCTAAGTGACCCCCCCACTCGTTTGCTTCTAACAATACGCTGTTTGAAAGTACATCAAGTTTTTTCTGAACCTCGCCTTGGACGTTTTCACTGTCAAGACTGCCCAGAACTTCACCGAGTGCGCCTTTACTGACAGCGTGGCTAATCGTTTTACACGCACGCGAAACAATTTCAATCAGCAAACGCAGCTCTGCAGGAAGTGCTTTGTCATGGCGCTGCTTTTCAACCAGGTACTGTGTCAGGGAGGTGCGTTTTTTTGTCATTTTGTTCTCAGAGGGATAGGGCTTTGGTGACGACTTCGCGCGTGCCTGGTGATAGTTTGGCGTGCGCGGCCACTTGCTCAAGCGCTGATTTCATCAGTGGTTTGATGGCATCGGTGTGATGGGTCCAGTGATCTAAGGCACGGCCTAGTCGCGCGGCGACTTCGGGGTTGGTCTCATCAATCAAGCAAACCTGATCAGCCCAAAAACGATAGCCACTGCCATCAGCAACATGAAACCCGGTTGGGTTATTCAAGCAGAACTGAAACACCAAGGCGCGTAAGCGGTTAGGGTTACGTCGGGTGAAGGCCGGGTGCTGCATGAGCCCTTCAATGCCTTTGACGCTCATGCCCGGTGAGCTAGCTTGTAAGGCAAACCATTTGTCGACAACAAGGGGATCGGCTTGAAAGCGTTCGTAAAAGTGAGTCAACGTGTCGGCAACGGCATCATCGCGACGGGCGTGTTGCAATAACGCTCGCAGCGCGCCGAGTCGATCGGTCATGTTGGTGGCACTGTCATATTGAGACAGCGCGTGTGATGTGCCGAATTCATTGGCGGCTTGACACAGAAGAGATAACGCTAGGTTACGCAGAGCGCGTTTGCCCGCTGGCTGCGCGCTTGGGTCATAAGGCCCTGTGAGCGCATGACTCATGATCAGACTTTTGAGGGGTTCGGCCAAGTTCATGCCCATAGCTTGTTCAAGCGTTTGTTTGCGATAAGCCAGAATCAAGGGGTCCATGGGAGACATGGATTGCAGAAGGTACTTCTCAGATGGTGGCGTGAGAAGCCGAGTCAGATAGCCGGCATCCAACGCGGGATCTTCCAAAAGAGCCGCACAAATGTCGGTGATCTGGGAAAGGGCTGTTTCGTTGGTTTGTTCGGCATCAAGTAGGTAGGCACCAAACAGTGTTTGCAAGGCATCCCAGCGAGCAAAGGCATCGGTGTCATGTCGCGCTAATAACTCTAAGGCCTCACTGGATAAGTCTGTGTGCATACGAATCGGCGCAGAAAACCCGCGATTCAGTGACATCACTGCATCTGGTTGCACGCCTTCAATTGTCCACTGCTGGCGGCTTTCAGTCAGTTCGAGAAGCAGGGTTTCACCCGCTTGTTTGCCATGAGAAATTGTCAGCGGCTCGCCATCCGGCTTTAAGAAGCCAATGGCAAAGGGAATGTGGAAGGGCATTTTTTCAAGGCCGCTCTCCTTCTCTAGACCCACGGGAGGGCAGTCCTGCGACAAGGTGATTTGAGACGTGTTGGGTTGTGAGGTGGTTTCGACGTGTACGCTCACGGTCGGTGTGCCAGCCTGGGCGTACCAACGGCTAAAGAGGCTTAAGTCGCGGTTAGGCTCGACCTGTTGCCAGGCCCATTGCATGGCATCCACAAAGTCGTCGCAAGTGACAGCCTGCCCATCGTGGCGGCGGAAGTACTCGCGCATACCCGATTGAAAGGCGGCCTCACCCATGAGGGTGTGCAGCATGCGAATCACTTCGGCACCTTTTTCATAGATGGTGGCCGTGTAGAAGTTGCTGATTTCTTGGTAGCTTTCGGGGCGAATAGGATGGGCCATGGGGCCCGCGTCCTCAGGAAACTGTGCCGCCTTGAGCATCACCACATCGTCAATGCGCTTAACGGCGCGCGCGCTCGCGGCTAGCTTCTCGCTTAGTCCTTCGGCCAACATGTCTGCGGTGAACTCTTGGTCTCTGAACACCGTTAGGCCCTCTTTTAGGCTTAACTGAAACCAATCGCGACAAGTCACTCGGTTACCGGTCCAGTTGTGAAAGTATTCATGACCAATCACGGCCTCAATGGCTTGGTAATTGGCGTCGGTGGCGGTTTCGGGATCGGCCAAGACATAGGCCGAGTTAAAGATGTTCAGGCCCTTGTTTTCCATAGCGCCCATATTAAAGTCGCGGGCGGCGACAATCATGAACCGATCGAGGTCTAGGCCTAGACTAAAACGTGTCTCATCCCACCGCATGGCGCGCTCTAGACACTGCATGGCCCATTCGGTTTTGTTTAGCGTACCGGGGTCACTATAAATTTGAAGCAAAGCGGATTTGCCAGCCGAGGTGGCTGTCAGTAATTCGCGGCACTCAAATTGCCCCGCCACCAATGCAAACAGGTAGCACGGCTTGGGAAAGGGGTCGTGCCAGCAAGACTCGTGTCGACCACCCTCAAGCTCACGCTCTGAGGACAGATTGCCGTTAGACAACAAAACGGGGAATGTGGATTTGTCGCCGCGTAGGGTCACGGTATAGGTGGACATCACGTCCGGTCGATCAGCAAACCAGCAAATACGACGGAAGCCCTCGGCTTCGCATTGCGTGAACAGGCTGTCCCCTGATTGATACAAGCCCATTAAGCTGTCGTTCTTTGCCGGTCGGCAGATGGCCGTGATGGCGACTTCGCAGGTGGCTGGTAGGTCAAGCAGCGTCAGTTTGTCTGCGGTTAGTTGGACTTTGTCTGATGGCCATGACTCGCCATCGAGCAGCACCGATACCAATTCTAGGTCTTGGCCGTTCAAGACCAACGGATCTTGACCGGCAGGGTCACGTCGTTGAACCCTGATTCGCAAACCAACCTCAGTTCGCTCGCTGTCTAGCTCAAAGCTTAAATCAACGGTAGGGATCTGAAAGGGGAAGGGCTGGTAGTCTGTGCGCAATATGGTCATCGGTTAAGGAATCGCCTTATAGAGTTCTTGAGGTCAATCGACCAAAGCATTCTATATTGTAGCGATCCTAAAATCTCTCAACCGAATCCCACCCTTCACCCACGGCTTGTTCTTTCAGGCCGCCGAGAATATTGACAGACTCACAGGGCTGGTTAGATCAGAAACTCAGTCCTGGATTTACCGGCGGTCTCAGCGGCCACTACCCAGCGTGGCGGTTTTCCGCGTCCCGTCCAAGTGGCCCCTGTTTCGGGGTTCTTATACTTGGCGGGCACCGGTCCGCGTGAGCCAGTAGTGGGTTTCTTAGCCGCGCGCCCACGAACAGCGCCGGGCTTACCAAAGGCCGCTACGATCTCTTCCGGCGTGATTTCATATTCTTTCATTGACTGAATAATCGACAAAATCACGGGCTTGCGTTTTTTCTGCTGCAGCGCGGCTGCTTGTTTGCGCAGTTTTTCGATTTCTTTGTGAATTTTTGCCTGTAAAACTGAGTAGCTTTGTCGTGTCATGGTGTGAGAGCTCCAGTTAGGTGGTAATTGTTTCGGGGTGGTCGGTGTTTGTAACTAATTAATTCAAGCACGCTATAAAAAACACTGGCTGAACCAATTGGCTGAGATGTTTGGCCGAGTTAAAAATAATTTAATAAATGTGTTGGCTTTATGGGCAATGAAGATAGCAAAAAAGACGTCAGCAACATAAATAAGTGGTAATTGGGTGCTAAAAATAAGGTCCTAAAGATTAAGTATTTTGGTTAGTTACATTTTTGGGAAGGGATTGTTGGTTCCGGCTATTGGTACCGCCTTATTGGTCCCGCTTATTGGTTCCGCCTTCCGGTTCAAACCGCATCACTAAACAACATTTACCAACCTACTGTCCAAACCACTACCTAATTCATTGCGGTTAATCTGGCGAAAATGGGTTAGGGTGGTTTTTGAGTGGTTTTTTCTGTGGTTCTATTCAGTAGTTCTTTTCAGTTACTTTATTCAGTGCTTCTATTCAGTCCAGTGCTTCTGCTCAGCAGTTTTGATTACCTATCTTTTTATCAATAGTTTCTTTCGTCGAGTCACATTCGTATTTTGAAGGATATTTTATGCTCGCACAAGTTATAATTTGATTATTTAACAGAATACAGATCCATTTTTACATCGAATATTAAATAAATACACTTGGTTTCGTTTTTATGGGCAGTGTTTTGGCGCTTCATTTTTGAACTCAAGCTTGAAACTGCTGGGGGTGTTCGGACGCTACGTCGGTTTGTACTGATTACGATTTCAAGGACGTCTTTTAACGTTGCGTCTTAGATGGTCGGCCCCACTAGTCATTTACCGTCACTAGACTTGAGGCTTGTGTGGGGTCATTGGGTGTGTTTTGGGCCTCCAAATGAGATACTCTGTGTATGAGCTAGTTTGCTCCTTCGTGGTGCTAGGCTTTTGGTGCTCGGAGGCATTCAAAGGTGCGCCAAAGTGAGCCAAAGCAAGCCAATGCGAGCCAATGCGAGCCAATGCGCATGCCCAAGACGGATTTGTTGAAAAACTTTTTCTTAGCTCCTTATTTCCTTAACCATCGTCACACAAGGATGTTTATTAAAACGATGAATGCTGTTGTCGCTCCCTTCCAAAGTGCCCAATCCCTTTTGTTGGACCCCTGGGGTCTTTCAAACATCGATTTTGAGCGCGCCATTTCTGAGATTATGTTGCATCGCGTGGATTACGCGGACCTGTACTTCCAGTACACCCGTAGTGAGGGCTGGAATTTGGAAGAAGGTATTGTCAAGACCGGTAGCTTTTCTATTAGTCAGGGCGTGGGTGTTCGGGCTGTTTCAGGTGAAAAGACGGCGTTTGCATACTCCGACACCTTGTCTTCCGATGCGCTGATGAACTCGGCTCGGGCTGTGCGTGAAATCGCCCGGGCGGGGCAGAGTCGCAAGATCCCGCAGTTGGCGGCAGCCACACCGCGTGCGCTCTACGAAGGGATCGATCCGGTGGCCTCGTTGCCTGCCCAAGAGAAAGTGGCGCTGCTCGAGCGTATCGAGAAGATGGCACGTCAGCGGGATCCGCACATTGTTCAGGTTATGGCTGGTTTGGGGATGGAATATGACGTTGTCTTGGTGGTCGGCAGTGATGGTCGTCAAAGCGCGGATGTTCGTCCTTTGGTTCGTTTGTCCTTGACCGTTATCGCGCAAAAAGACGGCCGACGTGAGACCGGCCATGCGGGCGGTGGTGCCCGCACGGGACTGGGTTACTTTTCTGATGATTTGCTCAACGATTATGTTGACCGAGCGGTCAACGAGGCTTTGACGAACTTGGAGGCTAAGCCAGCACCTGCCGGAGAGATGACGGTTGTGCTTGGTTCGGGTTGGCCAGGGATTTTGCTACATGAGGCCGTGGGCCATGGCTTGGAAGGCGACTTTAACCGCAAAGGCTCTAGTGTATTTGCAGGGCGCATGGGTGAGCGTGTGGCTTCCAAAGGCGTCACGGTTGTAGATGATGGCACTTTAGAGGGTCGCCGCGGTTCACTGAATGTGGATGATGAAGGCAACACCACCCAACGCAACGTGTTAATTGAGGATGGTATTTTGCGGAGTTATTTGCAAGACACCACCAATGCTCGGTTGATGGGCGTGGCGCCCACGGGTAATGGCCGACGTGAGTCTTTTGCTCATTTGCCGATGCCGCGCATGACCAACACATTTATGCTTGCTGGCCAAGAAGAACCGCAAGACATCATCCGCTCTGTGAAGCGCGGCTTGTACGCAGCCAATTTTGGTGGCGGTCAAGTGGACATCACCAGCGGTAAGTTTGTATTTTCTGCGTCAGAGGCCTACATGATCGAAGACGGCAAGATCACATACCCCGTCAAAGGGGCGACGATTATTGGTAATGGCCCAGACGCTTTAACGCGTGTCTCCATGATTGGCCATGACTTGCAGCTCGACAGCGGTGTGGGCACTTGCGGCAAAGAAGGGCAGAGCGTGCCGGTGGGCGTTGGTATGCCGTCGATCCGAATTGATGGCCTAACGGTAGGCGGCACGGCATAAGCCCGGGAGGGCTCTGCTTCTTGCTTTTTGTTATGAGTTCGAGGGTCCCAAGGCTTACTAACTGGTTTTGAGATGTATATCTGGTACTGCCATTGGGATCTTGAATCTAGCATTTTGTGTTAAATTCGAGATTATGGAAATGAATCGATTCACCCAACTGTCATTTTGGTTTTATTTTTATGGCTTTGCACCACAGCTGGCGCAAGGGCGTTTGAGTCGTTTCTAACTCCAAACCGAACCCTAAAACCGCCAGCCTAGCTGGCGGTTTTTTTTGGTTGGTAGGGTTGCAGGGAGGGGTTGCAGTGAGAGGCTAGAGTGAGGGGTAATGCGTGTTGCTTGCACAACGTTTAACCCTACTGGCCTGGCGTTGAGTTTTTTTATTTTTAACCGTTGATTAATTGACTGACTGACTGATTGGTTGCTAAGGAGCGAGCTGTGCCACACAATACCGACGATTTGCGTATCCGAGAGATTAAGGAATTATCCCCGCCTTCGCACACGATGCGTGAGTTCCCTTGCTCTGAGTCTGCGGCGGACACGGTGCACGACTCACGCCAGTCGCTGCATCGTATTTTGCACGGGATGGATGACCGTTTGGCGGTGGTCATTGGGCCATGCTCTATTCACGATACCAAAGCGGCGCTGGAATATGCGCAACGACTTAAAAAGGAGCGCAGTCGTCTAAAAGACGATTTGGAAATCGTCATGCGTGTGTATTTTGAGAAGCCGCGCACGACCGTTGGCTGGAAAGGACTTATCAATGACCCTGATTTAGATGGCAGTTTCCAGATAAACAAAGGATTGCGGGTCGCTCGTGAGTTATTGGTGGAAATCAATACCTTGGGTTTACCAGCCGGTTGCGAGTTCTTAGACATGATTACGCCGCAATACATTGCGGATTTGGTGGCTTGGGGGGCTATTGGTGCACGTACCACAGAGAGTCAAGTCCACCGTGAGTTAGCCTCTGGATTGTCCTGCCCTGTTGGCTTTAAAAATGGTACCGACGGCAGCGTGCGCATCGCTGTGGACGCCATGAAAGCAGCGTCCCAGCCGCATCACTTTTTGTCAGTTACCAAGGGTGGCCATTCGGCGATCGTATCCACCGAAGGCAACGAGGACTGTCACGTGATTTTGCGTGGTGGCAAATCCCCCAACTATGACGCGGTTAGCGTTCAGGTTGCTTGTGACGATTTGGCCAAGGCGGGTTTGGCTCAGCGATTAATGATTGACGCCAGTCACGCTAACAGCGAAAAGAAACCAGAGAATCAGTCGGCTGTTTGCCTCGATGTCGCCAAGCAGGTGTCAGCGGGGGATACCCGAATCATCGGCGTTATGGTAGAAAGTCATTTGGTTGGCGGTCGTCAAGATTTGGTTGCCGGCCAGCCCTTGACGTACGGGCAGAGCATCACAGACGGTTGTATCGATTGGGATAAATCGGTTGCGGTGCTTGATGGATTGGCGCAAGCGGTGCGCGAACGTCGATTGACTCTTTCAACCGCTGGAAAATGAGACTGAGAGACTGAGAGACTGACATGGGCCACACACCGATATCGCAGCGATTAAGAAAGCCGCTTCCAGCGGCGATGACGAGCGCTTTAGGAGCACGCTTTGGCGATCGCTTTTCTCAAGCGCAGGCGGTTCGGGCCCATCACGGCAGGGATGAATCACCGTTTCCTGACATGTTGCCTGACGCGGTTGTGTTTGCCCTGTCGACCGATGATGTGGTGTTTGTGGTCAACGCGTGTGCAGAGTTTGGGATTGCCCTGATTCCTTATGGCGCAGGTTCCTCGCTAGAGGGCCATCTGTTGGCGATCGAAGGGGGCATCTCTTTAGATGTTAGTGGGATGTGTGAAGTGGTGTCTCTCAATGCAGAGGATCTAACTGTCACGGTCCAGCCTGGTATGACGCGCAAGCAACTCAATGAATATCTGCGAGATACCGGTTTATTCTTTCCGATCGATCCGGGCGCAGACGCTTCTTTGGGTGGCATGGCCTCGACGCGGGCGTCTGGAACCAATGCCGTGCGTTACGGCACCATGCGCGAAAACGTGCTTGGTCTGGAAGTGGTGACCGCGCAAGGCAAAGTCGTGCGCACAGCTAGCCGCGCACGCAAGTCCTCAGCGGGGTATGACCTAACTCGCTTGTTTGTAGGCAGCGAAGGCACCCTTGGTGTGATCACCCAGGTGACGGTGCGGCTCTACCCGCAGCCGGAGGCGGTGAGTGCGGCGGTGTGTCATTTCCCGACGGTGCATGACGCGGTCACGACAGTAATCGAAACCATACAGCTTGGGGTGCCCGTGGCCCGAGTGGAATTAATGGACACCGATGCGGTACGGGCTAGCAATGCCTACAGCAAGCTCACGCTGCGTGAGACGCCTTTGCTGTTATTTGAGTTCCATGGCAGCGCAGCAAGCGTTCAGGAGCAGGCACAAACCGTGCAGGAATTAGCCAAAGACAATGGCGGTATGGATTTTGAATGGGCCGAGCAAACGGAAGACCGAAACCGTCTCTGGACGGCTCGCCACAATGCCTACTTCGCAGGACTTGCTTTGCGCCCTGGGTGTCGCGCGAGCACAACTGACGTTTGCGTCCCGATTTCAAGGCTAGGGGACTGTTTGGATAAAGCCACTGAATTGGTTTCAAAGACATCTTTTCCGACCACGATTGTGGGTCATGTCGGCGACGGCAACTTCCATGTGCTCATGTTGCTTGATCCTGACAATGATGCCGAGTGGCAGGCGTCTGAGGACCTGAATAATCAGTTGGTGGAGATGGCGATTGCTGCTGACGGTACGTGTACCGGTGAGCATGGAATTGGTTTGCACAAACTTGATTTCATGCGCCAAGAGCACGGCGAAGATGCGCTGGCGTTGATGTGGGCCCTCAAGAAAGCCTATGACCCATTGAATATCCTTAATCCGGGTAAGGTTTTGCCAAGCCCGTCAAACGGTCTTCTAAGTACTCAGGGTGCAGTGAAAGCCCCTATTATCGGGTAAATCCTCCTGTCAGGTTGCTTAAATAAAGCTAAGGTGTCAATAACCACATGAGCTTGAGTTTGACACTATGAATGCGACCAACGAATTGCTGGAGACTGGCGAGGCCGTCCCTAATCTTGACGAGATTTTGCATGCTTTACATGCGGTGCTCCCTGAGTACTGCGTGCTATCTCGAAGCGAGCAAATGCGTCCCTATGAGTGCGATGGTCTATCGCTGTATCGGCAGATGCCATTGATCGTGGTGCTACCTGAAACAGAGGAACAGGTTCAGGGGGTTTTGCGAGCCTGCCGGCGATTAAATGTGCCAGTGGTGACCCGCGGCGCGGGGACTGGGTTGTCAGGCGGGGCCATGCCGCACGCCCAAGGGGTGCTGTTGGGCATGTCCAAATTCAATCGTATCAAGCACGTGGATGCTGTGGCTGCTACCGCTGTAGTTGAGCCGGGCGTTCGCAATTTGGCCGTGTCTGAGGCGGTCGCGCATCTGGGTTTGTATTATGCCCCTGACCCCTCCAGCCAAATCGCCTGCACCATCGGTGGCAACGTATCTGAAAACTCAGGTGGGGTGCATTGCTTGAAGTACGGTTTGACTGTCCATAACGTGTTAAAGGTCCGAGTCATTACCCTCGACGGCGAGGTGATGGAGCTCGGCGCCGAGGCGCCCGATGCGGCGGGCCCGGATTTGCTGTCAACCTTTGTTGGCTCAGAGGGCATGCTCGGTGTGGTCACTGAAGTCACGTTGCGCTTATTACCCAAACCGGCCTTGGCTAAAGTCATCATGGCCAGTTTTGATGATGTGGAAACCGCTGGTCAAGCGGTGGCTGCCATCATTGCCGCGGGCATTATTCCGGCTGGGCTAGAAATGATGGATCAGCGGGCAACCGAAATGGTCGAGCCTTTTGTCAACGCAGGTTATGACACGAGCGCCAAAGCGATTTTATTGTGCGAGTCTGATGGCACCGAAGTGGAGGTGGCCGAGGAGATCGCGCGCATGACAGCGGTATTTGAGGGGGTGGGTGCCACGCGCACACAAGTGTCAACTTCAGAGAACGAGCGCTTACGGTTCTGGGCGGGCCGCAAAAATGCCTTTCCAGCGGCTGGTCGGGTGTCGCCTGATTACTACTGCATGGATGGCACGATTCCACGGCGACGGCTTGCTGAAGTGCTGCAGGCAATCGAAGAAATGGAAACCACTTATAGCTTGCGATGCGCGAACGTATTCCACGCAGGCGACGGTAATTTGCACCCGCTTATTTTGTTTGATTCAAACCATGAAATCGAAGTCCAGAACGCCGAAGCCTTTGGCGCGGCTATTCTTGAATTATGCGTGAAGGTCGGCGGCACGATTACCGGCGAACACGGTGTGGGTCTGGAAAAAATCAACCAGATGTGTGTGCAGTTTGGGCGCGATGAGCTTGATATATTTTTGAGTGTTAAGCGCTCGTTTGACCCAGACGGCTTGCTCAACCCGGAAAAAGTGATTCCCACACTGGCCCGCTGTGCCGAATACGGCAAGATGCATGTGCATGGAGGCCAATTGCCGTTTATCGATTTGCCGAGGTTTTAATCAATGGACTATGTACTGTCTCAAATGAGCGAACAGGTCACAGCGGCTAGAGCCAACTTCCGACCGATTGAGATCGTCGGTGGCGGCACAAAACGGTTTTTAGGTAATCCTTTGTCACCACAAGCGCAGGCCAAAGCCACGCGGTTGGAGATGAAGGATTTGTCTGGTGTGGTGGATCACGAGCCCAGCGAATTGGTCATCACCGCTTGGGCGGGGACCCCGCTTCAAGAGATTGAGGCCACCCTTGCCAAAGAAAACCAGATGCTGGCGTTTGACCCCCCAAGTTTTGCCAAAGGCTCCACCATTGGCGGCGCAGTGGCCGCCGGGCTATCGGGGCCGTTAAGTTTTGGTTATGGGCCGCTGCGGCATTACGTTTTGGGTACGCAATTGCTTGACGCCCAGGGTCGGGTCATGACGTTTGGTGGCCAGGTCATGAAAAACGTGGCGGGGTATGACGTTTCTCGCTTGCTAGCGGGCTCACTGGGTATGTTTGGTGCGATTGTGCAGCTATCTCTCAAAGTGATGCCCGTGCCCTTGGTGGATCAGACGGTTTGTTTTGCGATGGATGAAACCGAAGCATTGGCGCGCTGTGAGGGCTTGCGCGCCAAATCTTGGCCTGTCAAAGCGGCGGCGTGGTTGCCGTCTATGAGAGAACCAGGGGGCGAGCTGGCCATTCGATTGTGTGGGGCACAGTCGGCGGTTAAAGAGGCTCGTGAAGCGCTCGGTGGCGATTTACTCGAACCCGTAACGGCCTCGCAATGGTGGTCGGCTTTTAGAGACCAAACAGCGGCTTTTTTTTCGACCCAACCCCTTTGGCGAGTAGCGGTCAGGGCCAACACGCCTGCGTTATCGCTTGGCGATACCGCCTTTGACATGGGTGGAGAGGTGCGGTGGATTCAAACTGACCGTGAACCGGATGAGTTACGTGCTCGTGCGCTAGCGGCCGGTGGCCATGCCACTTTGTTTCGATGGGATGGTGCACAGGCACTGCCGACCAACGGCGTCTTTCAACCCTTGGGTACGACGGCACTATCGGTGGTTAAGCGCCTGAAAGACGAATTCGACCCAAAGTCTATTTTCAATTCAGGCCGGTTAGTGGCAGGTCTATAGGGAACACAGTCCATGCAGACAAAGTTGTCAGAATCAGTACGCGACACCGCTTTAGGTCAAGAAGCCGATGAAATTCTCAGGCGCTGTGTGCACTGTGGGTTTTGTACCGCCACCTGTCCAACCTACCAAATTCTGGGCGATGAACTCGATAGCCCGCGCGGACGCATTTATCTGATCAAAGAGATGCTAGAGGGCAAAGAGGTTACTCAAACGACTCAAACCCACTTAGACCGTTGCCTGACCTGCCGAAATTGTGAAACGACCTGCCCCTCAGGGGTGGAGTATGGCAAGCTGATTGATATCGGCCGAAAGATGGTCGATCAGCAAATCAAACGACCGCGAACCGAGGTACTCAAGCGACAAGCCTTGCGCATCACCATGAATGCACCGTGGTTTGCCTCTGCTTATCGGCTTGGCCAGATGGTGCGTCAATGGCTACCCGAAGCAATACAGAAGAAGGTGGTGCCCAAGCAGGCGACGGGCAAACGCCCGAGCTCAACGGCACACCACGCGCAACAAGTGTTGATGTTAAACGGTTGCGTGCAGCCCGGTATGATGCCCAATATCGATGTCGCGACCATGCGCGTGTTAGACAGATTAGGTGTTGGGACTCAGGTCGTTAATGGATCGGGTTGCTGTGGCGCGCTTAATTTTCATTTGGACGCCCAGGAACAGGCGCGCAGTCAAATGAGAGCCAATATTGACGCGTGGTGGCCATTGATTGATAGCGGGGCGGTTCAGTCTATTGTCATGAACGCATCGGGTTGCGGCGCAATGGTTAAAGAATATGGCCATCACTTGCGCTTAGATCCACTGTATGCAGAAAAGGCAAAGGTGGTCAGTGAGCATGTTAAAGATATTGCTGAAGTGTTGACCCCTTTTGCGCAAACGCTACGAGCCGAGCTCGACAGCGCACGTTTACCGGGGCGGTTGGTTTTTCATCCGCCTTGCACGCTGCAACATTGGCAGGGGCTTAGGCCTTTGAGCGAAACCTTGCTCAAATCTTTGGGTTTGGATCCGCAGCCTTTCGAAGAAACGCACCTATGCTGTGGTTCGGCAGGGGCTTATTCGGTGCTACAGCCTGAAATAGCAACGGCGCTGAGAGATCGTAAACTCGGTCACCTCGATAAAACCAATCCAGAGGTCATCGTGTCGTCCAATATTGGTTGTATTGGCCATCTGCAATCAGGCACGCAAACGCCCGTTAAACATTGGATCGAAGTGGTCGATCAAGCCCTGATTAACTAGGGCTTGATCGTTAGGCGAGGGTGACGTGGAGGTGCAGAGCCGATTAGCCTTAATCGACTGCCTTGACCATGTCTTCCAACACTTTCTTGGCGTCACCAAATACCATCATCGTCTTGTCCATGTAAAACAGCTCATTGTCTAGGCCAGCATAGCCGGCCGCCATTGAGCGTTTGTTGACAATGACGGTTTTGGCTTTGTAGGCCTCCAAGATAGGCATCCCGGCGATGGGTGACTTCGGATCCGTCTTGGCTGATGGATTCACCACATCATTGGCGCCGAGCACCAAGACGACGTCGGTTTGAGAGAACTCGCTATTGATGTCATCCATCTCAAAGACCTGGTCATAAGGCACCTCGGCCTCAGCGAGCAACACATTCATGTGGCCCGGCATGCGACCAGCCACAGGGTGGATGGCGTACTTAACCGTCACGCCCTTCTCGGTGAGCTTTTCTGCCAACTCTTTCAGTGAATGTTGCGCACGCGCCACGGCCAGCCCGTAGCCAGGTACGATAGTGACCGTCTCTGCGTTGCCCAATAGAAATGCCGCGTCTTCTGCGCTGCCAGAGCGTACGTTGCGAGCCCCTTGATCAACAGCGCTTTGGCCGTCGTCTGTTGCACCCCCAAAGCCACCTAAAATCACATTGAAGAAGGAACGGTTCATGGCTTTGCACATGATGTAGGAGAGAATCGCCCCAGATGACCCGACCAAAGAGCCTGCGATAATCAACATCGAGTTGTTGAGTGAGAAACCAATGCCAGCGGCCGCCCAGCCGGAGTAGCTGTTAAGCATTGAGACCACCACGGGCATGTCTGCACCACCAATTGGGATGATGATCAACACCCCTAAGATGAAGGCAATCAAGGTCATCAGAACAAAGGGTGTCCAGTCCTGGGTCAACATGAACCAGATGCCGCAGCCGACCATCAGAAGCGCTAACACCAAATTCAGCAGGTGTTGCCCAGAAAACGAGACGGGTGCGCCTTGGAATAGACGGAATTTGTATTTGCCCGATAGTTTGCCAAAGGCAATCACCGATCCCGAGAAAGTGATTGCACCCACAAAGGTGCCGATGAACAGCTCGAGTCGGTTGCCTAATGGTATGGGGTCACCGGGCTCTGTGATACCAAACGCTGAGGCCTCGGCAACAATAGCCACCGCGATGGCAACGGCAGAAAGGCCGATCATGCTGTGCATAAAGGCAACGAGCTCTGGCATTTTGGTCATTTCGACCCGTTTGGCCATTACCGTGCCGACCGAGCCTCCGATCACCAGACCCAAGATGACCCATGCCAAGCCCGTTGTGGCTGAGCCTTCAGCGGCCAGACTCACGATCAAAGCACCGGTGGTCAGGATGGCCAGTGCCATGCCCAGCATACCGAAAAGATTGCCTAGGCGAGAGGTGGTTGGATGTGACAGGCCTTTAAGGGCTTGGATAAAACAGACTGACGCAATCAGATAAAACAGCGTGACGATGTTCATGGAAATCATGCGGCGTCTCCATCTTTTTTGATTTTCTTCTGTTTTTTCTTGAACATTTCAAGCATGCGGCGGGTCACCAAGAACCCACCAAATACATTGACGGCGGCGAGTGCCACCGCAAACACGCCCATGCCACGGGCCAGATAGCCCTCTGTTAAGGCGGCTGCCAACATCGCACCCACAATGACGATGGCAGAAATGGCATTGGTCACCGCCATCAACGGGGTGTGTAAGGCCGGTGTGACATTCCAAACAATGTGGTAGCCAACGTAGACGGCTAAAACAAAAATGATCAGATTAATGAGTGTAGGGTCGATGCTTTCCATGTTTAGCTTTTCCTTAAAACTTCACCGTTCTCGCACAATAGGCAGGCTTGCACGATCTCGTCTTCACGATTGATCGACAACTGACCTTCTGCTGTGATCAACTTCAAGAAATCGAGTAGGTTGCGAGCGTACAGCGCAGAAGCGTCGGTCGGGACCATGCCCGGCAAATTGGTCAAGCCGACCAAAGTCACGCCGTTCACCTCAATGACTTGATTGAGTTGTGACAAAGGGCAGTTGCCGCCGCGCTCGACAGCCAAATCGACAATCACGCTGCCAGGTTTCATGGCATGAACGGTTTCGGCACTAATTAGATGAGGTGCGGGGCGGCCAGGAATGAGGGCGGTTGTGATGACAATATCGGCTTGGGCGCATCGTTTCGCCACCAATTCTGCTTGCCGAGCCATCCAGGCTGGCGGCATCGATTTGGCGTAACCCCCTGCGCCTTTTGCAACTTCGCGCTCTTCATCTGTCTCAAAGGGGACGTCAATGAACTTACCGCCCAAGGACTCAATTTGTTCTTTGGCGGCAGGTCTGACATCTGAGGCTTCCACCACGGCGCCCAGTCGTTTGGCGGTCGCAATGGCCTGTAATCCGGCGACACCGGCGCCTAAGATGACCGCTCTAGCCGCCTTGAGTGTGCCGGCAGCGGTCATCATCATTGGGAAAAGACGGCCGTAGTAATGCGCGGCTAAGAGCACGGCCTTGTAGCCTGCCAAATTGGCTTGAGAAGAGAGCACATCGAGGCTCTGGGCGCGGGTGATGCGAGGCGCCGCCTCTAAGGCAAATGCGGTCAAGCCGGCTGTGGCCATGGCTTGTAGCCCTTCGCTATCGAAAGGATCAAGCATGCCAACAACGATTGCCCCGCTTGACATGGCGGTTAGCTCTTGTGCTGAGGGCGCTCGAACCTTAAGCACCAAGGCGGCCGCCAAGGCCTCACCGGCACTCACTAGGGAAGCGCCAGCGGCTTCGTAAGCCTCATTGGTGTAACGCGCAGTCAATCCGGCATCGTGCTCGATGCAAACCTGATGACCCGCCGCCACCATTTTCTTGATGGTTTCAGGGGTGGCTGCCACGCGGGTCTCATTGTCGCGTGTTTCTTTTGGAATGCCGATTTGCATCGGTATCCTCCTAAGTTACGGTTATCTTAAGTTCTGATTGAGTATGGTTATACACCAGAGCCTTACAATACCCCTGATGAAACCATTAAATTTAAGTCAAGGTCAACGGGTGGTTGTCGGGATGTCCGGCGGGGTTGACTCGTCTGTCGCGGCTTGGATGCTGAAAAAGCAGGGATTTGAGGTGGTTGGGCTCTTTATGAAAAACTGGGAAGACGATGACGACAGCGAATACTGCTCGACTCGTCAAGACTGGTTAGATGCGGTGAGCGTGGCTGACCTGATTGGTGTTGATATTGAGGCGGTTAATTTTTCTGAGCAATACAAAGACAAGGTATTTGCTGAGTTTTTACGTGAATATTCGGCTGGCCGAACGCCCAATCCAGATGTGTTGTGCAACGCCGAAATCAAATTTAAGGCATTTTTAGACCATGCCATGGGGTTGGGGGCGGACGTGATCGCGACCGGTCATTACGCGAGAGTGAGACCAGATCCTTTAAATCCCGAGCGATTTCAACTCCTCAAAGCATTAGACACCTCTAAAGACCAAAGTTATTTTTTGCATCGATTGAATCAAACGCAGCTTTCCCACAGTTACTTTCCCTTGGGAGAGATAACAAAGACCGAGGTGCGCCAGATAGCGCACGACATTGGTTTGCCCAATGCCCAGAAAAAAGACTCTACTGGTATTTGTTTTATCGGTGAGCGCCCGTTTAGAGATTTTTTAAACCGTTACCTACCAACCAATCCGGGGCCCATCAAGACCCAACATGATGAGCAGCTGGGCGTTCACCACGGCCTGTCTTTCTACACCTTAGGTCAAAGAAAGGGTTTGGGTATTGGTGGGGTTAGAGGCTACCAGAGAGCCGATGGTTCGGGCCCTATTTGGTATGTCGCAAAAAAAGACCTCGAGAGCAACACGCTTTATGTGGTTCCCGAACATGATCACCCTTGGTTATTAAGTGATCGGTTAAAGGCCGAGCAGTTGAGTTGGGTCTCAGGCGATTCGCCGCTTGAGACCCAAATATACGGAGTTAAAGCCCGCTACCGTCAGCAGGATGCCCAAGCGAAGTTGTCGCACAGTGATCCCGATTCAATCACCTTGCGCTTTGTGCAGTCTCAATGGGCCGTCACGCCCGGTCAATCTGCCGTGCTGTATGACGGTGATATCTGCTTGGGCGGCGGTATTATCACCGCATAGTGATCGCACATGAACGCAACATCACCTGCGCATTTGCCCTTCTTTGATTGATCCGGCAGTCGCTCAGGCAGGGGGTGGTTGCGTGTCTACAAACGAAGGACGGGCCGACACCTTGCCATACAGCTGCCCGAGATTGGGGTAGGGGGTGCGCCAATCGATGTCTGCAAAGCGGAAGTCTAGATAGCCTAAGGCGCAGCCAACGGCGACGTCAGCGAGCGAATAACTCGGACCAGCACAGAACGGTTGTGTGCCTAGGCCTTTGCTCATGGCCGCCAACGCGGCGTGGATCTTGCTAACCTGGCGATCAATCCATGCTTGATTCATTTGTTCGGCAGACCTTTGCTTTTCTTTAACGATGGTCACGCCAGCATCTAACAGACCATCAGCCAAGGCTTCCCAACATTTCACATCGGTACGTTCGCGACCCGACTGAGGAATCAATCGAGTCACAGGCGATAAAGTGTCAAGGTACTCAACGATTACGCGTGAATCATAGAGCGCTTCATTGTCTTCCACCAAAAGGCATGGGACTTTGCCCAGGGGGTTGAAAGATTGGATTTTGGTGTCTGGCTCCCAAACGTTTTCTATTTCCAATTGGTAGTCGAGTTTTTTTTCGGCCAGGACGATGCGCGTTTTACGAACGTAGGGGCTAGTGGGTGAACCGATGAGTTTCATGTCGTTTTCAGTGAATCAAGAGAGTGATCAACGCCACGTAGGTTTTTCGCCCGTAATGGCTTCTTTTGTATCTGTTACTTACTAGTTTATCGCCTAGACCCCCGCCCGTAAACGCATGCTGAGATATTAATAGCCGCACCAGAGCTAAAAAAGAGAGCGATTAAGGCTCATGAATAAGCGCTCTTGTACAGACGCATTGTGGCGATGGTCCTTGGGTTGCCCCAGGTTTCAGATAAACTAGGACCCTTAGAAACTGTCGTTTTTTTGCCCACACATATGTCAAATATTCCTGTTTTGAGTGCCTTAACGGCTTTATCCCCGCTTGACGGGCGTTACGCCAGTCGGTGTGAAGCGCTGCGACCCTTGTTGTCTGAGGCCGGGTTCATGGCCCATCGGGTTGAAGTCGAGGTGGCTTGGTTGAGAGGACTATCTCAGGCTGATTTGCCAGAGGTGGCGCCGTTCACCACAACGGCGCAAGCGCTACTGACCGAACTGGTCCAAGGTTTCTCAAGCGAGGATGCCGCGCACATCAAGGCCATTGAAAAAACCACTAACCATGACGTCAAAGCCGTTGAATACTGGCTCAAAGAAAGAGTGCAAGCCGATGCCTCGCTGGCACAAGCCTCTGAGTTCATTCACTTTGCCTGCACGTCTGAGGACATTAACAACACGGCGCATGCCTTGATGTTCTCGCGTGCCCGCGACCAGGTCTTGGTGCCGGCTTTAAAGGGCTTGCTTGGGCAGTTGCGTCACTTGGCGCTCACTCAAGCCGAGCAACCCATGCTTGCTCGCACCCATGGCCAACCGGCCACACCCACGACCTTGGGTAAAGAGTTTGCGAATGTGAGCCACCGATTAGCAGCGTGTATCACTGCCATTGAGGCGGTCAAACCGCTCGCCAAACTCAATGGGGCAACAGGCAACTACAGCGCTCATTTGAGTGCGTATCCAGATGTCGATTGGGTGCAGTTCAGTGGCAAGGTGTTGGCGGGCCTAGGACTAGAGCAAAACAGCCACACCATTCAAATCGAACCACACGATTGGATGGCCGCGTTGTTTGATGCCATTGCGCGGACCAATACGGTGCTGCTGGATTTGAATCGCGATATTTGGGGCTACATCTCTTTGGGCTACTTTAAGCAACGCTTAAAAGAAGGCGAAGTGGGGTCCTCCACCATGCCGCACAAGGTCAATCCGATTGACTTTGAAAACTCAGAAGGTAACTTGGGTGTTGCCAATTGCCTCTTGCGACACTTGTCAGAGAAGTTGCCTATCTCGCGCTGGCAACGTGACTTGACGGATTCAACCGTGCTGCGCAACGTCGGCGTTGCCCTGGGATATTGCCTAGTGGCCTATGACGCGTGTGAACGTGGCTTGGATAAGCTTGAGGTTAATGCGTCAGCCATTGATGCTGATTTGGATCAATGTTGGGAAGTGCTGGCCGAACCGATTCAGACGGTCATGCGCCGTCACGGATTGCCTCAGCCTTACGAGCAACTCAAGGCATTGACCCGCGGCAAAGGCATCGATCAGGCGGTGCTCAAGGGGTTCATTGAAGGGCTTGAACTGCCCGCTGCCGATAAGCAACGCTTGTTAGCAATGACACCCAGAACCTATTTGGGACTTTCGGTTGCCCTTGCGAAGCAGCCTTGAGCAGTTATAGTGATAAGACCATTTATTTTTTAAGGATGCCTAGCTGTTCGTCCTGTTTGTTAGGAGTTACTCATGAAAAAATCATTTTTAACGTTCGCGATGGTTGTCGCGATGAGCCCTTTTATAGCAACCACTGCGCAAGCCCAGTTTTTTGGTAAGGCAGATGACGCCATCAAATACCGTCAGGGTGCCTTTCAGTTGATGAAAGCGCACTTTAGCGCGCTTCAACCCGTGGTCAAAGGACAAGTGCCTTATGATCAGGTGGCCGTCAAAGGTGAGTTATCCGTGCTCAATATTGTGTCTACGTTGCCATGGCAGGCGTTTGGCCCTGGGACAGAAGGTGGTGACGCTTCTGATGATATTTGGTTGGATCCCGAGGGCTTTAAAGCCGCACAAGAAAAGTTTTTGGCAACGCTGCAGCCATTGACAGCGACTTCTAACGAGGGAAACTTGGATAAATTACGTGCCGCCTTTGTAGAGACAGGTTCTAGCTGTAAGGCCTGTCACGATAGTTACCGTAAATAATTGCCTTTCATCGAAAGGGCGTTTGCCATGAGGTCGGGTTGTCTGACGCACTCAAAAACTCATGGGTGTGGACATGCCTAGACCGTATAGCCACCAGCCCAAATAAGACAAGCCTAGTATCAAAACAAGCGCCCAAGCCTTCAGCCCAATATCATCGCGAGCCGATGGGTTGTTAGGCGCTAGCTCAACGGCTTTGACATTGCCTGTCAGCATGGGCGGAACCAGTTGTTTGCCTCGCACAGCGTAGAAGGCGATAGCGGCCAAATGCAGGCCGACTAATCCGAATAGAACGTTCTCATTCCACTTGTGAATGCTCGTCATTATCGAGGCAGTCTCAGAGGAAACAAACCCGTTAAGTGGCCCTGCTGTCAGAATGTCATCGGTGGCAAATAGCCCGGTCGTTGCTTGTAGGCCGACCACCAATAACAAAGCCAGCACTGACCACCCACCCAAAGGGCTGTGGCCGGCTTGATTAACCGAGACGCCATGGCGCACATAAGCCCAAACCGCTTGAGGGCCTCTCACGAACGAAGAAAATCGCGCATAGCGTGACCCAGTGAATCCCCAAATGAGGCGGAACAGCAAAAGCATCAAAGCCATGATGCCTAAGGGTGGGTGCCAGTCCATCCAGGTGCCACCGACTTTAACGGTAATGACCGCCGCCATCACCACGAGGGCAAATGACCAGTGGAATAGTCTGGTGGGTAGATCCCATACTTTGACCGGGGACGCGGTAGATTCACTCATTTGTTGCATAGTGTCTTAGATTAAAAGAGCGATCAGATTAACAAAAAATGCTGTAGCCAAGCGCTAGTGCTTGGCCTTTCAAGCCTGTTAGGTCAATTAGGTCAATTAGGCTCATCAGAGTAAATATAGATGCCATAGCGCCAAGGAAACGAACTGAACGATAGACCCTAGTTACCGACTGGAGGGCTGCTCGATCGAGTTTTCCGTGCCGTGAATTTTTACAGACCTAAAACCTGAAACAGTTGATAAAAAATGCTATAGTCACGCTCCTGACAGCAGTCAGATCGGCGCATTAGCTCAGTTGGTTAGAGCGACGGAATCATAATCCGCAGGTCCCCTGTTCGAATCAGGGATGCGCCACCAAATACCTATTTAATATTAAGCACTTAAGCCAATTGTAAAAAATTGGCTTTTTTGTTTTGCACTCG
>Ga0222669_1000180_pt1 | contig 21022 bp, 20 predicted proteins | sample AntAcemetagen730_FD_179848 | JGI IMG/M metagenome (GOLD analysis project Ga0222669, IMG submission 179848) | Saline water microbial communities from Ace Lake, Antarctica - #730 | ecosystem: Environmental > Aquatic > Non-marine Saline and Alkaline > Saline | place: Antarctica: Ace Lake...
GGCGAGGTTGTTGCGCTGCTGGGGCCAAACGGGTCGGGCAAAACCACCTGTTTTTACGCCATCGCGGGCCTTGTCGCACCCGAAGGCGGCAAGGTCATCATCGACGGGCGCGATGTGACGACCCTGCCGATGTACCGGCGCGCGCAGCTTGGCATCGGTTATCTACCACAGGAAATGTCTATTTTTCGCGGGATGTCAGTCGAAGACAATATCATGTCCATCCTCGAAATTGCGGTCAAGGACAGGCACCAGCGGCGTGAACGGCTTGAAACGCTGCTGTCGGAATTTTCGATCGAACATCTGCGTCGCGCATCCGCCATGGCGCTGTCGGGGGGTGAACGGCGGCGTGTGGAAATTGCGCGTTGCCTGGCGGCAGGCCCGAAATATGTGCTGCTTGACGAACCTTTTGCAGGGGTCGATCCGATCGCCGTGGCCGAGATCCGGCATCTTGTCGCTGATCTGAAAAACAGAGGGATCGGCGTGCTGATCACCGATCACAATGTGCAAGAAACACTGCAGATCGTGGACCGCGCCTATATCTTGCATGATGGCAAGGTGTTGATGAGCGGGACAACCCAAGACGTGGTGCAAGATGAAAACGTGCGCCGCGTCTATCTGGGCAACAACTTTCGAGTGAACTGATTCTTTTGGTCACCCGGCGACAGGATCATTGACAAGACGTTCGGTTTTGCCGCCAAATATAGGGGATGACAGGCCATTGTTCATGCCCCGCAGACATGCTGACACAGCGGTCAGCCTGCTGGAAACAATTGTTTTTGCGCAATAGCTTAACATCAATCACTGACATTGCGCGAAGCGGTCGATGCACCCGTGGCAATACCATGGGTCAACACCTGACCCCCAGACCCTAGGAGAAAGAATGCGGTATCAAATCAGCGGAAAACAAATCGATATTGGTGAAGCCCTGCAAACGCATGTCCGCACGGAAATGGACGCCATCCTAAGCAAATACGCCGGACGGCCCACCGAAGCCTATGTCGTCTTTTCCAAGTCCGCCCATGAATATGTCTGCGAAGCAGTCGTGCATCTGTCCACCGGACTGACCGCGCAAGCAACCGGAAAGGCGACTGAAATATATGCCGCCTTCGACAGCTGCGCCGAGAAGATGGACAAGCAATTGCGCCGCTACAAGCGCCGCCTGAAGGACCACCATGCCGGCCGTTCAACGCCGGTTGAACTTTCCGATGCCGGGTCATATATCCTCGCTCCAAGTGACGAGACTGAAGAAGCCAGCAACGATACCGTCAACGCGATGATCATCGCCGAGATGGAAACCAAGATACCGTCGCTGTCCGTGGGCGAGGCCGTGATGCAGATGGAAATCGCGAATGCGCCAGTCCTGGTTTTCAGGAACGAAAAACATAGCGGCGTGAATGTCGTTTACCGAAGAGACGATGGCAACATCGGATGGATCGACCCGCGCGCTGCCGGGTGATCCAAGGCAAAACAAGAAAGACGCATCATGCAACTGAGCAAGATATTGCAATCGAACGCCGTCAAATCGATTGCATCCTGCACCAGCAAGAAGCGGCTTTTTCACGATATCGGCGAGATGGCGGAAACCTGTTACGGGTTGAAACCATCCGCCGTGATCGACGCATTGATCGACCGTGAAAATCTTGGACCCACGGGTGTCGGCCATGGCGTGGCCCTGCCGCATGCGCGGCTTGCCGGTGTGGACGACGTCAAAGGCATCTTTCTGCGCCTTGAAAAGCCACTGAACTTTGATGCTGTGGATCGCCAGCCTGTCGATCTGGTCTTTGCGTTGATTGCACCGGAAAACGCGGGTGTTGACCATCTTAAGGCGCTGGCGCTGGTGTCGCGCACCTTTCGGGATGCATCAATCTGCGCCAAGCTGCGCGCCAACAGCGATCCGGTGACATTGTTCACCATCCTGACCGCGGTCGGGTCCAGCCAGGCCGCCTAACGCCAATCAGTGAACCCGAAAGTTTCGTAATCGCGCGCATAGGCGGTGCGGGCTGTCGCCTCGATGACCGGATCATAGACTGCCGCCAGCCAATACCCATGCCGGTGTGCCGCCAACCGTGGCAATGGCGCGTCCGGCCTACCGACCTGCGCTGCCAGCAGTGGCAGGGCGCTTGGTATACCATCCTCGTGCAAGATCACATCTGGCAGCGCGACCTGCGCCATCCCCTGCAATAGGGTCAACTGGCTGGCCCAAGCCGCATCAACCCTGACGCTGGTCTGACCCGCCAGATTGCTGCACAGGAATTCCAGAAACGCCAGAAAACCGGTCCGGTGCGCCGCCGGATCATAATCACCCGGATGGTCAAGGTCGGGGCCATCCTCGGGAATCGGCAGCTTGTGGACCTTACGCAAGGTCGCGCGTAGATGTGGATAATGCCCGTCACCGGTTGTCAGGATATGGTCACAGAACGCCGCATGGGCGCGTGCAACCGGATGGCGCAGCACGGTGAATCGGCGAAACGGGGTATGGTCACTCTGCCATTGGCGCAGTGATTTTTGCGAAAAATCCGTGATCGGCGGCGCATCGTCTAACGCGAAAAACCAGTCGGCAATCACGTCCTGCGGCCCTGATCGCAGCGGCATATAGATCAGACCGGTCCGCGCCGCCGCCATATAGGTCGGGATCGCAGGCCCCTTGCGCGGTTCAAAATTAGGCGTCCGGCTCAGGCCAAACGGGTCGATGCCGCGCAGCGCGCTTTCCATCTCGGCCAGATTGCTGACCTTGTCGGCAAAGGGCGCCGGGTTTTGTTTCTTGAGCTTGCGATCAAGGTTGGCCAACCGCGCGGGCAGCCCCAAAAATGCGGCAAGCCCGTTCAGAACAGCGATATCCTGCAAATCATCGTAACCGATAAAAAACGCCGTCTGCCCCGTGATCTGAAGCCGGTGCAGCAGCATTGTCTGAAAATCCTGCATCGCGCGCAGATGGTTCGTGAATTCATCAGCGTCAAAACTAATCCGCTGGGTTTTCGCATGGGTCGCATTGGTCAGTTTCCACTGGCCCGTCGCCTGCGCGATCTTGAGACTGACGTAGGTATCCAGCGGATTGCGCGTCAGAACAATCTTGGCGCAGCACGGATCGGCAAGGCAGATGTCCAGCACGCGGGGATCATGGTTGTGAAAGAACCGAAAACCGCACAGACCATCCGCCGCCTTGATCGCATCCAGCAACATCTGCGGATCAGCTTCGCGCTGGTCCAGCGAAATGCCGAACAACGCCTCTTGCATCGGATAGCCGATGAAACCGGGGTTGAACGCCTCGCCCAGACAGGACAGGCCATCAACCGCGTTCAGGTTCGATTCAAGGAAGTTCGACCCCGTCCGCATATCCGCCAGAATGATGAAATAATCGAACTTTGTCATTTCTTGCCGATCACATAGGCCTTGCGCGGCTGTGGCCGCAGGGATTTCATCTTGTTGCCGTGGGCGAAATCGCCGGCAAGATAGGGATGCATCCCCTGATTTTTGAGGTCCTGAAGAAACGCGGCAAAACCGTCCAGATCGACCATCACAGGCGGTTGCACAAGCGCCGTGGCGCGATGTCCGGCCATGTCGTCGGTGATGGCTTGCAGCACATCGACAGGCGATCCAAGGAATTCCGCCAGCGTCATGATATGCCGCCGCGAGCGCGCATCGGGCGACTGCAGGGCGCTGATAAAGCGGCTTTCAACCTGTTGCAGGCGCGCGGCCTCTGACCGGACAACGCTTGCGGGCTTGCCGGACCGGAACAGCGACACCGCCCAACCACCAGTGACGACCCAGACGCTGGCTTGGGCATCGCGTGCCAGCATCCATTTGATCGCTTGGCTATCGGCAGGTCCGAACTGAAAGCACTGATGCCGGTCACGGCTGTTCCAGACCAGATTGGTCAAAAACATCTTTGGGTTATAGTCGCGCAGACGGGCATTGTCGGACAGACCACCGCGATAGATAGCAGCGCCACCCGCGAAATGCGCCTTGTCAGTGGCGAACAGATGGCCATGTGCGACAACCCCCGTTTGCGCCGTCACCCAACCGGCGAGGTCGGGAATGATGGCATCAAATCCCTGCAACACCGTATAGGGCACAGCCGTAAATCCGTTCTCACGCTCCATGAAAGGAAACCGGCTTTGCATGTAAAGCCCGCGCCGCCCGCTGGTGCGCCGGTCAACAGCCTGCGCGAAAATGCGGTCGATCGTCCCCGTATGCGGTTCCAGATCAGCCTGCGACCCTGACGGAAACCTGTGATACAGCGCCTTGGCCTGCGGCCAGATCTTGCGCGCGACGAAACAACCTGACCGCGCCAAAAGTTCGGCATGATCGTCCTAGAATATATGCGGCTTGCCCTGAAAATCGAACTTGGCCAAGGTCAACGACCGGCTTTCGAGCCGGCGCGTATGCAAGCGGGCAAGAGTTTGGTAATAGCATTCGTCTGGTATCCAGACCTGCCGGAAATAGGTGTCAAATGCGGCGCGGCGCGGATCATTCAGGATCGCAGTCAGCGTTTGCCGCGTCAGGCACCACCATTGCGATCCCAGATGCGGCGTGATCCCTGCGGGAATCTGCCGCCGCACTCGCAACAGCCGTTGCAACCGCACATAGCCGTCGAACAGTTGGCGCTGGCGTTTCCATGAAAATGGAAAACGCAGGGTGAACCTTTCACGATCCAACCCACCCACCGTCCATTTTACATCGCCGGTGGTGACGCTTTCGATGAAATCGGTATCCGGCCTTGCAGCAAGATAGGCCTTCAATTCCGCAATCGGTCGCAGCGGCAGGCAGGCTCCCGAGGCCAGATAGACATGCTGGATCTGCGGATATCGGTCCAGCAACTGCCGCGATGCGGCCTGCGATGCGGCGATCAGCCCCCACATCCCCCATTCCCCGCGGTACCGGCGGCCAAAGCTGACATCGGCCAGATCAGCAAGCGCCGCGACAAAGGCATCATGGGTTGCCTGCCCGACATTCCTGTCCACATGCACCACCACCGGACAACCTGCATCCGCCCAATGCCGGATCATCTGTTCGGCACGGTCAAAGGCCGTATGCACCAGCATCACAACACCCAGCGTCATGCCCAGTTCCCCTTGGACATCAGCCCCAGACCTTCCAACTGGCGCCAGTTGATATAACGCTCGCTCCATTCGCACCAGAAATCGGGGTCGGTACCCTGACGCGATTCATAGGATTTGTATTCGCGCCCACTGGCATAATGTTCGGCGCGAACGGCCTCTTCGGCGGCGCGGGTGCTGAACGTGTCGATGAATTTCGCATGCAGCAGAACGCCTGACGTCTTTTCGCCACCATGCTGGTCATACACAAGGTTCAACCCACGCGGCAGCATCATATGGGTCGAGCTGACATAGGCATAGGTGTGCTGCCATTTCACAAAGGGGATTTTGTTCAGCGCGGGGGCCTGTCGCGGTTTGTCCGCAAAAAACATGCGCGCGCGCGGGCCACCCTGTATCCACAGGTTGCGCAGCATGGTGTTGCGGGACATGACGTAATTGCCCGCATCGAACCAGCAGGCAGTCTTGAACGGGTCGTCGCCGCGCTGGTAAGGCTGGGCGCTGACCGGACCCTTGGGGTACATATCCAGCAACAGCGCGCCGAAGGACCGGACCTCGGATGCATCCAGCCAGTCGGCCAGCGCGCGGATCGGGCGGCTGTCGCAGAACGGATAGACGAAAAATTCGTCCACATCGACCGTCAGCGCCCAATGATCATGCGCATATTTCCCCTGCAGATAGGTCAGCCAGTCGATACCATGACGCGCTGCGCCATAGCCTGCCTTGGTCTGCCACAGTGAAACGTCAGGCTGGTCAGCCAAGAAATCGCGCCCACCATCATCGCTGTCGTTATCGACCATCAGAAAATGGTCGATGCCCAGATCACGGTAATATTGCACGAAATAGGGCAGCCGCTGGTCTTCGTTCCGGAAGGTGCAGAACAACAGCACGTCGTCGGGCCTGATTTTGCCGGTGCGATCCTGCACTGCGGTCAGATCGCGCGCCTTGAGCATGGCTCGCAGCCTCCAGTGCTGGCGGTACCAGCGCAGCCGGTATGATGTCAGAAACCCCAAGCGGATACGGCCTTTGTTTGCTGTTCAAATGACGTCATGTTGGTCCCAGTCTCCTTGCGACATCAGACCCAGCGCCACCAGCTGCGCCCATCCGGTATAGCGCTGCGATTGCGGGCTCCACAGGTCGGGTCCCTGCGCAAGCTGCGCATGATAGTCGGAATAGTGGCTGCTGTTTTCGAAATGCTGCCGGCGGGTCAGTTCCTCTTGCGATTTGGACATGATGTCGGGCAGGAACTTGGTGTGCAGCAAGACGCCCGTGACCCGCCGGTCATCCGCACGGTCGAACACATGGTTCAAGCGGCGCGGCAGCATCTGATGGGTCGAACTGACATAGACATGCCGCCAATGCCAGCGCACCAGCGGCACCTTGCTCAGCGTGGGGGCGCGTTCCGGCCTTGCCGCGAAAAACACACGGTCCCGCACGCCGCCCTGTATCCATAGGTTCTGATACAGGGGGTGGATTTTTTCGCGGTAGTTGGGGGCGTCGAACCATGCCAGCACGTCTAAAGGGTCCATTGTCGGGTCATTCCGCGCCTCGGCGATGGGGCCTTTAGGATACATGTCCAACATGATCGCACCAAAGGACGTGATCCCGCACGCATCCAGATGGCGGGTCAGATCGCCCAGATCGCGGCTGCCAGCAAAGGGAAAGGTCAGCAATTCATCGGCATCGACCGTCAGGCACCAGTGCCGATGGCCAAACTGCCAGTGCAGCCAGCCCAGCCAATCCATCCCGAACCGCGCAAGCCGGTAGCTGTGCTGCGTAGACCACAGCGACACATCAGGCTGCGCCGCAAGATAGGCGGCACTGCCATCATCGCTGCCGTTATCGACAATCAGAAAATGGCCGATTCCCAGCCTGCGATAATGTTGTAGGAAATAGGGCAGGCGCGCCATTTCATTGCGGACGGCCGCGAAACACAAGATCATATCCGCCCCGATCGCCGCCGTCCGGTCCTGCACCGGCATGATCTGGCACCGCTTACGCCAGATACGAAACAGAAAGCGGCGCCGTTTCCAGCGCATCCGATAGGCCATCCACAGGTCGCCAACCGGCATTCAAGAAAACCTGCGGCCTATTGCGCAGCGTTACGGGTGAACGGTATCTCTGCAAGAAAGGCAGACAGCTCATCCCGCAGATCTTCGCGCGCCAGGGCAAAGGCGACCGTCGCCTGCAGGAAACCCGCCTTGGACCCGCAATCAAAGCGTTGCCCGTCAAACCGGTAACCGAACACATCGCGACCTGCGCTGATTTCCTGCGCGATCGCATCCGTCAACTGGATTTCCCCGCCCGCTCCCCGATCCGCGCCTTCAAGGCTTTGCATCACCTCGGGGGCCAGAATATAGCGCCCGATCACCGCAAGGTTGGACGGCGCATCCCCCGCAGCGGGCTTTTCCACCATACCCTTGACCTGCACGATCTGGCCGGACTGACCGGCGATATCCAGCATACCGTAAGACGATGTTTTCGCAGCCGGTACTTCCATCGTGGCGACCATCGACCCGCCGGTCTCTTGATAAGCCTCGATCATCTGTTGCAGGCAGGGTTTTTCGGCGGCGATCACGTCATCGGGCAGGATCACGGCGAAAGGTTCATTCCCAATCAGCTTGCTGGCGCAAGACACGGCATGGCCCAGTCCCAGCGGCTTGTGCTGGCGGATATAAGCGATAGCGCCACTGTCCATGTAGGTGTTGTGCAAGATCCGCAAAAGCTCGGTCTTGCCGCCATCACGCAAGGTATTTTCAAGATCAGGGGCGTGATCGAAATAATCCTCTAGCGCGGATTTCCCGCGTGACGTGACAAAAATGAAATCCTCGATCCCTGCAGCGCGCGCTTCGTCAATCGCATATTGGATCAGGGGTCGATCCACCAAAGTCATGATTTCCTTGGGAACAGATTTTGTAGCAGGCAAGAAACGTGTGCCTAGCCCCGCAACAGGGAAAATGGCCTTGGTGATCTTACGTTTCATCTGAATGCCTTTGCTGATCCGATCGCGGACCCTGTCGCCCGATATCAGGGCTATAATATGTCAAAATTGCAACAATAGCGTGCATGAACGGCTAGGGTTGGCCCATTTGCTGCAACATTGTTTCTATCTTCAGAACGTCCTCGGGGTTGTTGAGTTCCCAGAATTCGCGCCCTTGCGCCGCGACTTCGACACACAGCATCGGCACGCCGCGTTCCAGAAAACGCAGTTGTTCCAACCCTTCCAGCTGTTCCAGCGGCCCCTGCGGCCAGCGGACATAGGCGCGCAATGCGGCTGGGCGATAGGCATAGACGCCCACATGGTGAAACACCGGCGTCGGATCGGTCGGCCCATAGCTGCGGCCGGTGAACGGGATCACCTCTTTCGAGAAATACAGCGCGTTGTGATCCGCCCCAAACACGGCGGTGGTGCCGCCAACCCGCCCTTCGCGGCGGTCCTGCAACAGCGCGTTCAGCATCTGCCCTTCGGTGCGCAGAACGGGCGTGGCCACATCAGCCTGCGGATGCATACGCAGTCCCGCGACCAGATCGCTGACGAACCATGCGGGTGTCAGTGGCGCGTCGCCTTGCAGATTGACGACGATGTCATAATCACCGCCAAGATTGTCCACCGCCTCGGCACAGCGTTCGGTGCCATTGGCGCAGGTGGTGGAGGTCATCACGACCTTTGCCCCGAACCCGCGTGCGGCATCGGCGATCCGGTCGTCATCGGTAGCCACGACAACGTCATCCACGCCATCGACCGCCATGGCCGCATCCCATGACCGGCGGATCAGGCTTTTTGCAACCCCCGTGGCACCCGTCAGCGAAACCAGCGGTTTGCCCGGATAACGGGTCGAGGCATAGCGCGCGGGAATGACAATCAGGACAGGCATCAAGCGGATTCCAAAACCACGCCGGGGGCCGCGGCGATGAAAAAGGGATTATCAAACCCCGGTTTCCCATAAGTTAACGGCTGATGGTCGTCAAAGCGCACCACAAGACCACCCGCCCCTGCCAACACCGCATGGCCTGCCGCGGTGTCCCATTCCATCGTCCGGCCAAGGCGGGGGTACAGATCAGCCTCGCCAGTGGCGACAAGGCAGAATTTGAGCGACGATCCCGCGCTGGTCATGTCGCGGACCTGATATTTCGCGATATAATCATCCGTCGCCTGATCGCGGTGCGATTTCGACGCCACAACCATCAGCGCCGCATTATCTGGTTCAGACACCGATATGGCGCGCAGATTCCCCACCGAGTCCTTGGCAAAAGGTACTGTTTCCTCGACCGACCGGCCAGTGGAATCAGTATAGAACAACCGGTCGCGCGCGGGGGCATAGACGATACCACGCAGCGGCACACCATCCACGACATAGGCGATATTGACGGTGAAATCGCCGCGGCGCTGCACGAATTCCTTGGTGCCGTCCAACGGGTCCACGATAAAGAACGCCGTGGCCTGCACCATGTGGGATGCGGCCTGTTCCTCGGTCACCAAGGCGACATCGGGAAAGGCCGCGCGCAGGGCGGCGCTGATCACTGCATCAGCGGCCAGGTCAGCGGCGGTAACGGGGCTGTCATCGCTTTTGGCGCGCACGTCAAAATCGGCAGCGGCATAGACCTGCATGATCGCATCGCCCGCATCGAGCGCCGCGCGGCGCATCACGCTGGTCAGCAGTTCGTAATCCATGGCTTGGCCTTGTGTTGAAGTGGTATTATCACTGCCTTATGGTTCGCGCTTAAGCAATCAGCAAGCTTGTCATGGGACAAGCGTTCGATGGTTCCGGTCAAGGTTTCGCATGTTTCGCGCCCCCAATACAAAAACGCATACCCGCACCCTCTTTGCCATGACAGAGGTGACGTATCATTCCATCGTCCGCAACCTGCGGTCCGGCCACCGCAATGCCGTGGTCGGTCTGGCGCTGACCACGCTGCAAAGCCTTGTGATGGTCGGGGTGTTCCTGCTGATGTTCACGCTTTTGGGGGTGCGCACAGCACCGATCAGGGGCGACTTCCTGCTGTTCATCATGTCCGGCATCTTTCTTTACATGACACATACAAAGACCGTGGCGGCCGTGGCGGGCGGGGGAAATCCGCTGGGCGCAATGATGCTGCATGCCCCGATGAATACGCTGATTTCAATTGCCGCCTCGGCGGTATCGACACTGTATCAGCAGATTTTCTCGATCACGGTGATCCTCTCGTTCTATCATGTCGTCGTCACGCCGATCACGATCCACGATCCGGTCGGCGCGCTGGGCCTTGTGCTGCTGGCGTGGTTTTTTGGGATCGCGGTGGGCATGGTGTTTCTGGCGCTCAATCCGTGGATACCCGATTTCGCGGGGCTGTTGCGCGCGCTTTATATCCGGATGAACATGATCGCCTCTGGCAAGTTGTTCGTCGTCAACGCGCTGCCTGCCACGACAGTGGCATTGTTCGACTGGAACCCGTTGTTCCATATCATCGACCAGTCGCGCGGCCATGTATTCCTGCATTACAACCCGCATGTCACGTCGGTCAGCTATCCAATCTATGTGTCATTGGCGCTGATCATGATCGGGTTGATGGGTGAATTCTACACCCGCAGGAACGTGTCGGTCAGCTGGTATGCCGCCCGCTAGACCACTGACCGAAATGCCCCGATACCGGCGCATGTCGGTGGTCGGGCTTATTGATCAGCCACGATCAAAGATTGCAGGCAGCTTGACCGCACCCGTGTCAGATCGGCAGGGGCGCGCCCACGGACCAGATTGGTCAAGGATGTCACGGCGCGATCCGACGCAAGATAGACATCCGCAGGCACGGCAGCTTCGGCCGGGCTTCTGACAGCCAACAGCGTTTCATAACCGCCGATAATCTCGAAGGTTTCTATCCGGCATTGGTAATCGGCCACCGTATCGGGACAGATATTGCACATCCGGTTGACGACACCGACGCGCGGATCGACATCACCCAGACGGGTCACGCTAGCATCCAGCGTCACAAGATCGGCGGTCACCGGCAATCTGTTGCCGCGCCCGCGGATCACCTCGATCAATTCGTTCAAACCGACGGAAAAATTGCCACCCAGCCCCAGCACGCGTTCCAGCCGTTTCAGCGCCAAAAGCCCCGGCACCTTTGCAGGCCGGTCGTCGTCCAGAAAACGGCTGATGCTGATCGTGCGGTTTTCGCTCGCAAAGTAGTCGGTCAACCATGTCATGAACCCGACCTGCGCCAGTTCCGGATTCTCCGCCGGAAGCGACTGGATCCGGTCAAAATAGCCGTTATTCAAGGTCCGCCACAGGACCCATTCCGCCTTGGACTTTTCATCCACCGCCTGCAAGTCGGCTGCGGAATCGATCGGGTCAAGGTTGGCTTCGTACCAGAACAACGCATCGCCCAAAGCTGCGTTATCGGTCCCTTGCAGCGTCAAAAGCCAGTTGACGGTCGCGCCATCATCGCCGGTAAACCGCAACAGCGCGGCCCGTTCTTCGCGGGTCAGACCCAGCAGAAAGTCCGAATATCCGGCGGGGATCGTGTCACGGTCCACCTGACCAAGAATCAACTGGGCAGTCGTGTCGCCGTTGCGGGCATCCACCGCAAGAGCAGGCAAACCATTGGCATCATCACCCGAAAGCCACACGTTCACGGCATCCGAAAAGGCGGTTTGTTGTGCGGCCACGGGATGCATCGTTGCAACCAAGATAGCACCAGCGACGATCAAGTTCTTTGTCATCCTCAAGCTCCTGAAATATGTCTGGCCGGGTTCAGCGGGATTCGGTGACGACATCACGCAACCAGACTTCGACGCGGCGGTTGATGCGGCGGCCATTGGCCGTTTCATTGCAGCTCAGCGGAGAGATTTCCCCAAAACCCACCGCACGCACCGGCAGGGCATCCGACGCAAGCGACGGGGCGGCGGCGAACAGCGCCTGACGGACCTCTTCGGCACGCTGCTGGCTAAGCGCAAGGTTGGATGCGCCATCACCAATGGAATCGGTATAGCCGATCAACAGCAGTTCCTTGTTGGTTATGTCGCTGGTCGCAATCAGGTTCGCAAGACGCAGGATGTCATCCTGCGCGCGTGCATCAAGGCGAGACGACCCCAACGCAAAACGGAAGGTGATCGACGACCGGTCAGCTGCAGTCAGCGACTGGGTCATGTCACGCAGCTGTCGCAGGGTGACCTCGACGTCGTCTGTGAGGATCGACGCAAGATAGCGCAGCCCCTGTTCAGTGTTGGACTGGAAAGAGATGCCCAGATCGACATAGCCCGCATCGCGGACCACGGCCTGTGCGGCAGGGGTTTCAAGAAACTGCATCAGACGGGTCAATTGCGCAGGGGCCGTTTTATCGTCGCTATAGGCATAAAGACGACGGCTCAGCGGGTATTCTTCGGTCTTGATCGTGAATGGGGTCGCCTGCACCTGAATGCCGCAGACACCGCGTACGGCCAGAATCTTGGCATCACCCGCATCGGCAAGGCTGGTCACACCAATCCCCAAAGGGTCGGATGCAACGGCCTCGGCCAGGGCTGCATCTGTTTCAGTGCGTAGGATGGTGTCAGCCGTGCGCAGACCGGCGGGTTCCATCACCAGTTCGTTGAACACGACCGCCGTGCCGCTGTCATTGCTGCGGCCATAAACGTTGATCTGGGCGGATGGCCCACCCACATCGGCCCAATTGGTGACTTCACCGGCAAAGATGCGGGCAAGGTCGGATTCAGAAATGGCGCGGACAGGGTTCGACAGCGACGTGATCGCCACCAGCGCATCCAGCGCGAAAATGGTCTGCTGCGCGTCTGATGTCGGGTCGCCCTTCCCGGCGTCAGCAAAGGCATTTACCTCGTTGGTAGAAACGGCGCGGGTCGATACGCCCAAAGCGGCGGCGTCGGCGATCACATCGGCAATCGCCTGCGTCGATCCGACAGCAGCCAGCGTGATAGTCGCGGTTTCCCTGTTGGTTTCGTCCAGCAGGCTGATCACCGTAGTGTCGCCGGATTGGTCGGTCACAGTCGCAGCACCACCCACTTCGGCACTGAAGGCAGTGATCACATCGCCAAAGACCCCGTCGATCAACCCCGCCGCACCGGCAATAGTAAATCTTTCGGCCGTCGTGTCGATGTCGGGACAGGCGTCGCCTTCGCAGCTGACCAGAAAGGCGTCCACCTCTAACGCGCCAAAAACGGTGCCCAGCACATAGACCGACCCATCGTAGGACAACAACTCGCCGCGCAATGTCAGTTCACCGTCAAGACTGCTCAGCGTGACGTCCTGCGCAGCGAGCGTTGTCGCCAGCGAAAGACTGACCCCGGCACCAAGCGCAAGCTTTGCAGGCCAGCGCAGAACAGATTGCTTGATCATGTGGTCGTACTCCTGGATGAACTCTGACAAAGATTGGAACGTAGAAAACGCCTCAATTGAGCCTGAATTCGGTCGTTTCTGCGGCGACAAACTGTTTGTTTCCAAACAATGCATCACCGCCCAGTGGCACGAAGACCTGTGTCAGGCATTGCCTGCATGTCTTGCTGACGGCCCAAAACTGCGGTTTTTACGCTTTTGCCGCGTCCACGGCTGTTGCAGGCCCCATATGACACACCTATATACACGCCAACGTCGGATCAGCGCGTGCCGCTGTAAGACGCCTGAAACTGGCGCGGGTGCCGAAATGGGTTCGCGCTGCTCAAACCGCCTAAACGTAAAGGGATTTGAAAAATGGCCAAAGTGATTGGTATCGACCTTGGGACGACCAACTCCTGTATCGCGATCATGGACGGGTCAAAGCCCCGTGTGATCGAAAACGCCGAAGGCGCGCGCACGACGCCGTCGATTGTTGCGTTCACAGATGATGAACGTCTCGTCGGTCAGCCTGCGAAACGTCAGGCAGTGACCAACCCCGAAAACACGATTTTCGCCGTCAAGCGCCTGATCGGGCGCCGCTTTGACGATGCTGACCTTGCCAAGGACAAAAAGAACATGCCGTTCACCGTTGTTGACGGTGGCAATGGCGATGCTTGGGTGCAGGCGCGTGGCGACAAATATTCGCCCAGCCAGATTTCCGCGTTCATTTTGGGCAAGATGAAAGAAACCGCCGAAAGCTATTTGGGCGAAGAAGTGACGCAAGCCGTCATCACCGTGCCTGCCTATTTCAACGACGCCCAGCGTCAGGCCACCAAGGACGCCGGTAAAATTGCCGGTCTGGAAGTGCTGCGCATCATCAACGAACCGACAGCTGCGGCGCTGGCCTATGGTCTGGACAAGAAAGAAAGCAAAACCATCGCGGTCTATGACCTTGGCGGCGGTACTTTCGACGTGACCATTCTGGAAATCGACGACGGCCTGTTCGAAGTGAAATCCACCAACGGGGACACGTTCCTTGGCGGTGAAGATTTCGACATGCGGATCGTCAACTACCTTGCCGACGAGTTCAAGAAAGAGAACGCCGTCGATCTTACCAAGGACAAGATGGCCCTGCAGCGCCTGAAGGAAGCCGCTGAAAAGGCCAAGATCGAATTGTCCTCTTCCTCCAGCACCGAAATCAACCAGCCCTTCATCTCGATGGGGTCGAACGGTCAGCCGCTGCACATGGTCATGAAACTGACCCGCGCCAAGCTGGAAAGCCTTGTTGGCGATCTGATCAAGGCCTCGCTGAAGCCTTGTCAGGCGGCGATCAAGGATGCGGGCCTGTCCACATCGGACATCGACGAGGTGGTTCTGGTCGGCGGCATGACCCGTATGCCCAAGGTCAAGGAAGAAGTGTCCAAATTCTTTGGCAAAGAACCCCATCAGGGCGTGAACCCTGACGAGGTTGTCGCCATGGGTGCCGCCATTCAGGCCGGTGTTCTGCAGGGCGACGTCAAGGATGTGGTCCTGCTGGACGTCACGCCATTGTCGCTGGGGATCGAAACATTGGGTGGCGTATTCACCCGCCTGATCGACCGCAACACGACGATCCCGACGAAAAAGTCGCAGGTCTTCTCGACTGCCGAGGATAACCAGAACGCCGTGACCTTGCGGGTGTTTCAGGGCGAACGCGAAATGGCCGCCGACAACAAGATGTTGGGCCAGTTCAACCTTGAAAACATCCCGCCAGCCCCCCGCGGCATGCCCCAGATCGAAGTGACCTTTGACATCGACGCCAACGGCATTGTTGAAGTTGGCGCCAAGGATAAAGGCACAGGCAAGGAACAAAAGATCACGATCCAGGCCTCTGGCGGTCTGTCGGATGACGACATCGAAGCAATGGTCAAGGACGCCGAGGCAAATGCCGAAGCCGACAAGGCCCGCCGCGAACTGGTCGAAGCGAAAAACCAGGCAGAAAGCCTGATCCATTCGACCGAAAAATCGATGGAAGAACATGCAGACAAGGTCGATCCGACCACGATCGAGGCCATCGAATTGGCGATTGCCGCGCTCAAGGACGATCTGGAAGGCGACAACGCCGGCAAAATCAAATCCGGCGTACAGAACGTGACCGAAGCCGCGATGAAACTGGGCGAAGCGATCTACAAGGCCAGCCAGGAAGAATCGGGCGACGCCGAGCCTGACCGCCCGGGTGCCGATGATGATATCCTCGACGCAGATTTCGAAGATCTGGATGACGACAAGCGCCGCAATTAATTCGGCGGTGCAGGAAATGGACCGGCCCCACACCGGGCCGGTCTTTTTCTGTTCCCAAAGGGGAAACTGATCATGTCAAAACGCGACTATTACGATGTGCTGGGTATCGCCAAGGGCGCGGATGCCGATGCGATCAAAAAGGCCTATCGCCAAAAGGCCAAGGAATTGCACCCCGACCGCAACGCCGACAACCCCAAGGCCGAGGCGCAGTTCAAAGAAGCGAACGAAGCCTACGAAGTCCTCAAAGACGCCAACAAGAAGGCCGCTTATGACCGCTATGGCCATGCCGCGTTTGAAAACGGTATGGGGTCCAGCGCGGGCGGGCCGCGCGGCGGCGGGCAGGGCGACTTTGCCAGCGCCTTTTCGGACGTGTTCGACGACCTGTTCGGTGATTTCATGGGCGGCCGTGGCGGTGGCACTGGGCGGCGCAGCGGCGCACAGCGGGGCAGCGACCTGCGGTATAACCTGCGCATCAATCTCGAGGATGCCTTTGCCGGTCTGCAAAAAACGATCACCGTCACGACAGCCGTGTCCTGCGGGTCATGTACGGGCACCGGTGCCGAAGGCGGGTCAGAACCGCAGGTCTGTCCGACCTGTAACGGCATGGGCAAGGTCCGTGCGCAACAGGGCTTTTTCACCGTCGAACGCACCTGCCCGACCTGCAGCGGCATGGGCCAGATCATCAAGGACAAATGCAAGGTCTGTCACGGTGCTGGCCGCGTCGAAAAGGAAAAGTCGCTATCGGTCAACATTCCCGCAGGCGTCGAAACAGGTACCCGTATCCGCCTGAGCGGCGAAGGCGAGGCTGGTGTGCGCGGTGGACCGGCGGGCGATCTTTACATCTTTATCGAGGTCAACAGCCACCCGCTGTTCGAGCGCGAGGGCTTGAACCTGTATTGCCGCGTGCCGGTGTCGATTGCGACCGCAGCCCTTGGCGGCGAAATCGAAGTGCCGACGATCGACGGTGGCCGCAGCCGCGTGAAAGTCCCCGAAGGGTCGCAATCCGGCCGCCAGATGCGCCTGCGCGGCAAGGGCATGCCCGCCCTGCGCGGTGGCCCCAGCGGCGATATGATGATCGAGCTCTCCGTCGAAACACCAGTGAAACTGACAGCGCGGCAACGCGAAATCCTGCGCGAGTTCGACAAGCTCAGCGAAGAGAACAACCCCCAAGGGTCCAGTTTCTTTGCCAGCGTCAAATCCTTCTGGGATTCGATGAAAAGTTAACCATGCGGTAACCGGCGATCCGGCAGGATGGGGCATGACCCATCTTGCCGAATCCCGCAGCCTTTTTCCGCAAACCGATATCCCGCCAGCGGGAAAACTGCCGTCATATATGCGCGACCACCGCAAACGGCTGCGCGACAGGTTCTTGGCGGGCGGTCCGGCGGCGGTGCCTGATTATGAATTGCTGGAACTCGTGCTGTTCCGCGCCATCCCGCGGCAGGATGTCAAACCGCTGGCCCGCGCGCTGATCGACCATTTTGGCGATTTCAACAGGGTACTGTCGGCCAGTATCACACAGATCGGGCAGGTAGCGGGTGCCGGACCCGCCGTTGCGCTGGAACTGAAAATTGTCGAAGCCGCGGCGCACAGATTGGCGCGCGCCCGCGTGATGCAGCGGCACGTCGTGTCCAGCTGGGACGCCCTGCTGACCTATTGCCACACGGTGATGGCGCATCGCGATACCGAACAATTCCGCATCCTGTTCCTCGACACGAAAAACGTCCTGATCGCGGATGAAGAACAGGCCAAAGGCACGCTGGACCATGTCCCCGTCTATCCGCGCGAGGTTGTGAAACGGGCGCTGGAACTGAACGCGGCATCGATGATCCTTGTCCACAACCACCCGTCGGGCGACCCTACGCCATCGCAGGCCGATATTGCCATGACCCGCCAGATCAGTGATGCGGCAGGCACCTTGGGCATCACGGTGCATGACCATCTGATCATCGGAAAGTCGTGCGAAATCAGCTTTCGCGCGCAGGGCCTATTCTGACATTTGCACCTGTGTATCCCGCGCTAATGATGCACCTCAGGCAAGGCGTCCGTGGCAGTGTTTGAATTCTTTTGGCGAGCGTTAATCTATTGTTATTAAACATGTTTAGATAGCCACAATGATACTGCCTAACATTTGCCAAACAGCCAAGTCATTGTTTTAATTACACTTTATGTTTTGAAAATCACAGCCAAAAAAAGTTTTAAGCAGCTGTGACTGAAGCTGCCCTCAACTACTTTGACAGTGGCTTTGTAATGCCAATTTGCTGTGTGAGTATTGCGTCAAGTTCTCCACTCAACACAGCCAGCTTGAGATTACGAAGAGTAGGTTCAACTGCTTCTTTGGTATCCAACACAATCGCAGTCTTGCCCTTTGCCAACTCAAGCGGCTTTGAGCCATAACGCACAGTCAGCTGTACACTACCGTCCGTATGTTCAATCCACCAACAGCGTATACGCTTGGGTTGTTCTACCTTGTGTTGATTGCCGTCACTGTCAGTGTTCCAAACAATCTTTGTTGGACGATAGGTGCTGTCCACAGCCAAACGGATTTGTTCTTCAACTTTGAACGCAAGCTTGCTGCGTCGTCTCGCAATGGGATTGCTTGTTATGTTGGGTTTGTACTCTGTAAGCTTCTGCTTCTGTAGGAACGACATGATAACCTCCTTGTTCTACTCACATGTTATGCTTTCGAACAAGGCTGGTTGTCAGCCGAAAATCAGCCTTTGAGGCTCATTTTAAGACTTGGTACGACGCTTTCTGCCTTCTGCCAAAAAGCCTTTGAGCATGTTTGCAGTGAACCCATGTGCTTTACACAGCTGACGCACTGTTTTCAAATCTTCAGTCTTCTGCTGCTTCTTTGCAGCTTCAATCGCTGTCGACAACTGTGCTTGTTGTTCAAGCAGTTCTTCAAGTTTGCTCATATCTAATTCCTTTATATTGCATGTGCCTTTTAACAATACTTTTGGGTTCGTCAACAGCCTATACATGTAAACATAAAACACCAACGCAGAATACGTTGAAGTTGAAAACAGTAGGTTTGAAACAAATATTCATGTCACTAGCACCTAGCCTAAGCTTGCTAAAGCTTTCCAAAAAATTCCATTCAGTGTCAGTCGCCAGGCGCCAGGTTATAATGACAAATCAGCGCCCATGCGATGAATTATTGTCTTAATGTGATACTGTTGACTTTGGGAACACTCACCATTTTGCGCCATTTTATGACGGAACTTTTACAGTCATAATCAGTGGATATTTTCGTTCTTATGTGCTATACGGTAGGATATTTAGATACGCTATGATATGCTAGCTTTTGGACAGGGTAAGGATATAGCTATGAATAAAGAACTGATAATCGCAGTCACAGTGGGTTTGTGTTTGGTAGGGCTTCTAATATTTGGGTTGGTGGAAAAACCTACAAACAACAACTTTAACAATGCAGGGGACGTCTTAAGGTAACTCATATTCGTTGCTCCTGTATTAGCAAGACTACCATGTTTGAATATGCAATTAGTTGGTGAAATTGACAGCTTCTTCAACACACACACACAACAGCTTTACACAGTCTCGTCAAAAGCAAAAAACGCCAACGCAGACTGCGTTGACGTTTGAAACAGTAGGTTGAACCTACCCTTTTATACCACTGTGAGTTTAGGCTTGTGTGGTTGCGGCTGCTGTGTTGTGCCAAGCTGTAGCACCAGCTTGTCCACTGTTCGCCCAATCTGCCGCAAGCTCAGCTCTGTTTCATCTCCAAACAAGCTGCGTTCAAAGATTGCCTGCAAATCACTGTCACTAACAGCCACTGTATGCTGTTGTAGCACACGCTGTGCTATTTTCACTGCTGCTTGTGGTTCAAACCCTCGCACCCTAAACACGTCGCTTCTGTCCACTATGCTGCCGTCAATGTTTGCAAGTAGATTTGTTGTCATAATCACAAGCAATCGTTGCGCATGTTCGTCCAAAAAGTCTCTCAACTTGTACTGCTTGTCTTTGAGCCTATCCACTTCGTTTATAACGACGATTGGTACTTCATCGCATGTTCTTGCAAGATTGAAGGTACCACGCAGCGTAGACAGCGTATCCTCTGTCCAAGCCTCACCGTTCAACTCATACACTGACGCAGTGTTACCCAAACGTTCTTTTGCAATAACTGCAGCGATTGTTGATTTACCGCTGCCAAATCCACCTTCCAATATAATGTTGCCACACATCTGCGGATACTGAACGTAGTCATGCAAGTCTTGTTGTGTATAGTCGTCAGCGAACGCTAAATCTGCGAAGCTCTTAGGTGTGCATTGTGCCCATGCACTGGGGTTATGTGTGTTTGTCATTTACCATTCCTTTGTTATTTTAGGATAAGAGAAAGCACAGCTATACAACTGTGCCTTCACTTGTGTGCTTAGGCAGCTTTTGCTGTTTGCGACGCAGCTTGTGTAATTTGCTGACGATACTTACGATTCTCACGTTCAACGTTTGCAAGCGTATTTGTTGTCGCTTCCTTTTCAGCATCATCAGCGAGTTTTACGAGTACTTGCTTTACAAGCGTTGTATTTTCGCAGAAGCCCACAATGCGTTGCTTGCCGTTTGTGTGCTGTACAACTGCAAGCACATAGTCGCTGCCGTCAAGCTTAGGTGCATTACACAGCAGCTTTGCTTTGACACAGGGCAACGCTTTTTCTGCTTTCGTCACACGTGCAGCTTTGACTTCCGCAGGTGTCAGCCCTTTGTGCTGCTTGCGTACTGCTTCGATACCACCTTGTTCTGCTAGCCATTCTGCCAAAACAGTAGTTTTAACAGACTGTTCATGTGCATTGCGTAACACACGTGCGTAAATGTGCGCACGCTTGCCAATGTTACCAAACACCACACGCACAACCTTTGTTTCCAAGCCCGTGCCGTCGTTAAAGATAATGCCGTTCGCTGTGAGTACTTTGTTGAGTTCACGCACAGTCGCAGTGCCTTGTCTGCGAATGTCAGCCACAGTCGCATAGCAGTCACTCAGCAGTGCATAGAGCTCTTCACTTGCTTTTTTGTAGCTTGTGCTGTGCCAAGTCGCTGCTTTGTTGGCGATTTTAAGCATCGCGTCATAGTACTGCTGTGCTGCGATTACAGTTGTAGCTGATTTGATAGCTGCTTTAGATGTCTTAGTCATGTTCGCGTTCCTTTGTGTTGTTCGTCAGCATCATTGCCAACTTCTATAGAATAACATACAAAAGTACGCCGAAAGCATGCTGGATAACCGACGGATATAGTGGTGTATAATGACTGTGTAGAACGTCAACCACCTTGTCCGCGCGCGACAACCATCTTGGCCGGTTTTCAGGCCGCTGAGGTTGGCGTGTCGTTCAATGTTTCTGGTTAGGTTTCTCCTTCGTTTTGTTTGTCTATAATGGT
>Ga0222669_1000189_pt1 | contig 20324 bp, 22 predicted proteins | sample AntAcemetagen730_FD_179848 | JGI IMG/M metagenome (GOLD analysis project Ga0222669, IMG submission 179848) | Saline water microbial communities from Ace Lake, Antarctica - #730 | ecosystem: Environmental > Aquatic > Non-marine Saline and Alkaline > Saline | place: Antarctica: Ace Lake...
CAAGAAGCCTTCATGAAAGCCATGACCGGGGGGCTTTCTGGTTCCCCCGCGCCGAATGATGCAGAATCTAGTAAAACTGGGTCATCCGATGATTTGAGTTACATTAAATCACAATTGGCGGCGCTTCAGGAAAAGCTTTCCAAACTATAAGGCGGTTGAGCCTGTGGCGGGGACATGTCCCGCCACAGGCAACCTATGCAACCTCGGAAAAAACCTGCTTCAAGGCTGCTTCAAGCTTTTCGAACATCTCATCAATATGGCTTTTGGTGAAGATGAACGCTGGGCACAAGACAATAGATTGCCCCAAGGGCCTACAAATCAACCCATGATCTGTACAAGTATTGGCAATCCGCTCACTGACCGAGAGATTGGAAGCGAAGGGGGTTTTGTTGGACTTATCTTGCACCGCTTCCAACGCGCCCATCAAACCTTTGCCGCGGGCTTCCCCGATATTTGGGTGCTCCAACAATCGCAGCATATGCGCCTCAAAATAGGGTGTGAGCTTGCGTACATTTTCGGCAAGACCCTCATTCATGATCACATCAATCGCCTTCAGAGCTATGGCGGCTCCGACCGGGTGGCCTGAGGCCGTAAAACCATGCGGAAATTCTTCGATGGCTTCAGAGGCCGCTTGTAACCTGTTGGTCAGCTCCGCGCCCAAGATGACGGCACCCATTGGGAAGTAGCCTGCGGTGAGGTTTTTTGAACTGATTATAGCATCTGGTACAAAATTATAGGCTTCACAGCCCCACATGTGACCGGTGCGTCCAAAGCCACAAATAACTTCATCTGAAATCAACGGAATGTCATATTTTTGTAAGATGGGTTGCAGGGCTTGGAAATACCCAGCCGGTGGCGGAATTACACCGCCGGCGCCGAGAACTGGTTCGGCGAAAAAGCCGGCAATGGTCTCCGCGCCCTCGGTCAGGATCATATTTTCGAGTTCCTTGGCCAATCTGGCGGTAAACTGTGCTTCGCTCTCACCGGGGCGGCCTTCGCGCCAATAATGTGGGCAGGTCAGGTGCAAAAAGCCCGGCAGCGGTAGGCCGAATACGGAATTATAGGGTTTACCAGTCATTGAAGCCGAAACTGCCGTCACGCCATGATAGGCGTTCTTGCGGGTGATAACCTTGCGCCGCTCGGTGTTGCCTTCGGAGCCATGCAAGAACCACAGCATTTTAACCATGGTGTCATTTGCTTCAGAGCCTGAGTTGGTGTAAAAAACTTTGCCACTGTCAAAAGGGGACACCTCCACAAGTTTCTCGGACAGCATCACAGTTTGATCTGACATACGCCCGAAAAAGGCGTGATACCCCGGAAAGCGATCATATTGATCTTTGGCAGCTTGAACGATGCCCGCGTGATCGAAGCCTGCGACCATGTTCCAAAGACCAGAGTTGGCATCGAGGAACTTGCGACCATGCACGTCAAAGACATAGGGGCCTTCGCCATGGGTCAAAACGGTTGCACCTCGGGTTTCAATCGTCGGCAAATCGGTAAAGCCGTAAAAGGAATGGGCATCTGCCCGCGCTTCCCAGCTGTTGGGGGATTGGTCTTTCATGAGGGGACCTTTGAACATATTGCCGGTGCTTGTAGCCTCCGGTGGGAGTATTTTAGCCCAGAAGAATTTAAGGCCGGTTTAACAGGGGGCAAACTGCCCTTGGTTGCACTGTGGCGGCGCACCGGCCCAGGCCCATGTACCATTGGACACTGCAAACCAACCGGGGTTGGACACGTTTTTTGGCGATCTGTGGCACGGGCGCATCTGTTTCATAGGCCCAGCTTATCGCGCAGAGAGAACCATGTCATTGCTAAAGTCATAATGGGGCTGCGGAGCGCCTGTCCACCGGGAAAGGCAGGGCCCGGGAGCTTGGACAGCAGATCAAAGCGGTTGGCATTGCCGGCGATGGCTTCTGCGAGCACCAAGCCCGCAAAACCTGCCAGAGCAATCCCATGGCCGGAGTAACCAGAAGCTGTGAGCTGTTGGTGGCCTACGCGCGCGAACATGGGCAGCCGCGTTGTTGTGATGCCAAGGGTGCCGCCCCATGCATGGGTCAGATCGACATCTGCGAGTTGGGGGAATATCTGCGTGAGGGGGCGGCGTACTTTTGCGAAGATATCCTTGGGAAATTTTGCGCCATAGCTTTCGCCGCCGCCAAAGATCAGCCGATTGTCATGGCTCAGGCGGTAGTAATTCAGCACAAAACGGTTGTCGGCTACGGCAATATTTTTGGTTAACACAGACTGTGGGTCTGCAAGCGGGGCGGTAGCCACAAGGTAGTTGTTGATTGGCAGGACCCGCTTCGCCTGTTTTCGGTTGAGGCTGTTATGATAGCCATTGGTGGCATGGACCACATAGCCGGCCTTGACCTGGCCGTGCTCGGTGTCAACAATATTGGGCGTGCCATCTTGTACCTGCAGCACAGCGCTGTCTTCATAGAGGGTGGCGCCTGCTGTCTCGGCGGCCTGAGCTAGTCCCATGGCGTAGCGCAGTGGGTGCAGATGTCCGGCGCCCCAGTCTAGAATTCCACCGGCATAAGACGGGGATTTGATCAGGGCGGATATTGCCGATTTATCGAGGCATTCAATGTCCGTATAACCATAGTTGCGCGCCAAATAATCGGCTTTGGCGTGGCTGGCGTCGCTGTCGGATTGGGTGAAATCAGCCTCTGCCACGCCCGGCTGATAGCCTGCCTCAGGGGCATGCTGCGCGATCAAGCTGCGGGTCAGGAATTTTGCCTCTTGGGTCATCTCCCACAAGCGATGCGCAGCGTCCTGGCCTAGAGTTTTTTCCAACTTGCATTGATCTTGGTTGAGCCCTGAGCCCATCTGCCCGCCATTGCGGCCAGATGCTCCAAAGCCTACCCGATGGGCCTCCAACACGACAACGCGAAAGCCTTTTTGCGCCAGATGTAAGGCTGTGGACAGGCCAGTAAAGCCAGCCCCGATCACACAGACATCGCAGGTCAACGGTTGGTCGAGCCCCGCGCGCTTGGGCCCATGGTCAACGCTTTGAGCGTACCAACTGGACGGGTAAGTCGCACGCTGATCATTGGCGTAGAGAAAATTAGACATTCAGCAACAGATGCTCGCGCTCCCAAGGCGATATCACCTGCAGGAACTCGCTATACTCTGTGCGTTTTACAATGGAATAGACCCGGGCAAATTCAGGACCAAGTACCTCATGCAGCCGGTTGGCTCCATCGAACAAATCAAGTGCTGTAAATAGGTCATGGGGAATGGCTTCTTCCCCATCATAGGCATCACCTTGATATTGCTTATCCGGCCGCGCTTGGTCTTGCAGCCCAAGATAGCAACAGGCCAATGAGGCAGCGATGCCAAGGTAAGGGTTGCAATCCATGCCAGCCAAGCGGTTTTCGATCCGGCGAGCCTGTGGGTCTGACAACGGGATGCGGATGCCGGTGGTGCGGTTGTCGCGGGCCCATTCAAGGTTGATCGGGGCGGCATGGTCTTTGACGTAACGCCGGTAGCTGTTCACATAGGGGGCCAACATGGCGATCACTGAGGGCAGATGATTTTGTAGTCCGGCAATCATATAATAAAATACATCTGTTTCGCCGCCCTGTGGCCCCACAAAAATATTATGACCGTCTGAGTCCAAAAAGGAGTGGTGCATATGCATGGCGGAGCCAGGCTCTTGTGCGATCGGCTTGGCCATGAACGTGGCAAAGCAATCATGTTTAAGCGCTGCTTCACGGATGAGGCGTTTGAAGTAAAACACCTCATCGGCTAGCTTAACAGGATCGCCATGGCATAGATTGATTTCCACTTGGCCGGCGCCACCCTCTTGGGTGATACCGTCAATCTCAAAACCCTGTGCTTCGGCAAAATCGTAGATATCGTCAATTACCGGGCCATATTCGTCTACGGCGGACATAGAATAGGCCTGACGGGCTGCGGCGGGGCGGCCAGAACGGCCCATCATGGGCATGATGGCTTTCGCCGGATCTATATTACGGGCAACGAGGAAAAATTCCATCTCAGGTGCTACCACAGGTTCCAATCCTTTGTCGCGAAACAGCTGTACCACACGCTTGAGCACATTTCGTGGGGCTGTGGGGATTGGCATATTGTCGCGACCATAGGCGTCGTGGATCACTTGCAGGGTGACATCTGCTGTCCAGGGTGCCGCAGTGGCCGTGTCCATATCAGGCCTTAATATCATGTCTGGTTCCACCCAGCCTTCTTCGCCAGCCGCTTCTGCCCATTCGCCAGTCAGCGTTTGCAGAAAGATGGAGTTTGGTAGGTAAAAGTGTTTTTGCTTGGCAAATTTTGAGGCAGGAACTGCTTTACCGCGCGCAACGCCGGGAAAATCTGAGATGATGCATTCCACCTCATCCAACTGGCGGTCGCCAATATAGGCTTTAGCAGCTTCAGGCAGTTCATTTTTCCAGCTCATTCGAGCACCTCATGTTTGAACGTCCCCTTGAAGAAGGCCGCAATATCATTGGCTATAAGGCCGTCTTGTATTGGGATATTGGTCGTTTGATCCGCGCGGTCCATCAAGGCTGCAGGATAGGCTGGGCTGTCACGGCGGGCGCTGACGTAATCGGAGAACACCGGGTTACTGAATTCAGGATGCGGTTGGATGGTATAGGCCTTATCTTCGTAGACCAGAGCGGCGAACTTGCAAAAATCATTGCCAGCTATGACTTGAGCCTCGGGCGCCAAAGCGATCACTTGATCTTGGTGCCAAGCGTTGAGGGAGATAGTGCCGTGACCTCCAAAGGCATAATCTTGACGACCAATGGCCCAGCCGCCATCAAACTTCTCGACGGTCCCGCCCAATGCCTGAGCGATCATCTGATGGCCAAAGCAAACTCCAACCATCGGGCGGGCGCTAGCATAGATCTTTGTGATCAAGGCGCTGAGCGGCGTGATAAAATCATGACCCTCATAGACACCATGCTTTGATCCGGTGATCAGCCAGCCATCGACTTCAAGCGGGGAGGCGGGAAAATCATCATCTACTACATTCCAAGTTTTAAAGGTAAAACCATGGCCCTGAAGCAGAGCTGCGAACATAGTGTCAAAATCACCGTGCAGGCTTTGTACGTCGTCGGGCGCATGGCCGCACTGTAGAATGCCGATAAGCATTGGATCCTCTTTCAGATTTTACGTTAACCTAGGCCTGAAAAGATCAATTGAAAAGACCTGTTTACGCGGTGTCGATCAGAGCCAAAATAGCCTCATGATCTGACATTTTCTCAAACAGGTCGCGTTCCTGCGACTTGGTGGCCGCAAGGTTTTCCAAGATCATACTGGGCATAAATTCTTTTAGAAGCGGTGCGCCAAGCCCGTCGATGGCAGCGGTTAAATCAGTGAGAAGGCCCGGCATCAGTACCGGTTGTCCATAGGCATTTCCGCTTATGGGAGCCGGTGCGTTGGCGTTGCCTTCCATGCCCTTCAAAGCCGCACCGAAAATGGCTGCGAACATCAGATAGGGGTTTGCATCACCACCGGCGACACGGTGCTCAATTCTGGTGGCAGCCTCTGGTCCGCTAGGAATTCTCACTGCAACGGTCCGATTTTCATAGGCCCAAGTTGCAGAGGTTGGCGCATGGGCGCCGCCGACAAACCGCTCAAAGCTGTTGGCATAGGGGGCAAAAAACAATGTGCTGGCCTCAAAGGCCTGCAAACAGCCCGCAACAGCGGATTCTAAAGTATTTTTATTGCAAAAAATATTCTCGCCCGTGGCATTCAAAACGGAGAAATGCGTGTGCAGCCCATTGCCACTTTCGGTGGTAAAAGGCTTGGCCATGAAGGTGGCGGCCATGCTGTGATTGCGTGCGGTGCCTTTGATCAGCTCTTTGAGCAATATCACGTTATCGGCAATATGCAGCGCGGGGCCGTGGGTCATCGTGACCTCGAACTGCCCGATACCAGCCTCGCCGGTAATGGTCAGATCGCCAAGCCCCATCATCTTTGCGCCATCTGCGACATCGTTAAAAAACACGTCGAATCCATCAAGCTCGCGCATTGATAGGATCTCAGTGCCGGACAGACGACGGCCTGTCTTTGGGTTTATCGGTGGCGCTAGATTGCCCCCATCCTCCAGCAGGAAAAATTCCAGTTCACAGGCTGCAATAACCTGCCAGCCGTGAATGGCAAAACGCTTTAGGACTTGGGCGAGTGCAATGCGAGGGTCACCCTCAAAGGGTGAGCCATCCTCGTTGTGCATCATGCGAAGATCCAAAAGCGCGTCGCCGGCCACCCATGGCAGGGGAATCGGGTCACGGTCGGTGGTCTCCATAATACCGTCTTGGTCTCCGCTTTCAAACACCAGCGGCGAGTCCTCAATGTCAGCGCCAAATACATCAATATTAAGCACAGACAAAGGCATCCGCATTTGCTTGTCTGCCATCCCAGCCGCGACGCGTTTGCCGCGCAGCTGGCCGTTGAGATCAACGGCTGCGACGCGAAGTGATTTACTCATCTGATTACCTGTGGTCGGTAGCGCAGTTTTGGACGCGCTTCTTGTGGAAGATGTCGGTTAAGCCGCTTGTTGATAAACCCGAATACCCCAATGATAGTGAAGGTCAAAATCACAAAATAGAAGGCCAAAATTGGGTAGGCCACAAAGGGGTTGAAGGTCTTATCAGCAAAGTAGCTTGCATAGTAAAGCGCATCACCGCGTTGTTGCCAAGCCGGGAATCCAGAGAAAAATACCAAGGTTGTGGCGTGAAACAGGAATATGGCCTCATTTGTGTAGGCAGGCCAAGCCAACCGCAGTGTCGTTGGCCAAATCACCCGCCGGAACCGTGACCAGCCATAGAGGCCATACGCATCGGCGGCCTCAACCTCACCTTTTGGCACCGAACGCAACGCGCCGTAGAATATCTCAGCGGAATAGGCTGCGGTGTTGAGGACTAAAACCAGCAGGGCTCCGAATTGCGCGGCGGTGAGCCAGGGCAGTATGCCTTGCTGTTTAAGCCTTAAAAAGATGAAATAGGCCAAGAAGAATTGGATAAATAGCGGCGAACCCCGAAAAACCAAAATGAACCATTCCGCAGGAACTCTTATCTCCTTGCGAGGGCTGGCCTTGGCCAAGGCTACAGCATTCGCAATGAAAAACCCGGCAAGCAGCGCCAAGAATCCGAAGTAAATGTTCCAAATCAAGCCCGAGCCAATCAAGGTGAAATGTTGACAGAGGGTGAAATCTGTCTTTGGCAAAAGCCGGGCGCCATAGCCAAGGGAGCGCAGCCCATAATCTAGAATGGTTTGACCACAACTCATGTAACACCGCCCAATGTGCCTTGCCCGTGGGTGAGGCGCTTCATGACCCGCTCAAGTACGATTTCAGAGAGTTTTGTGAAGGTCAGATAGAAGACGAGCAGGAATAGGAAATACTGCATGCGCCAATCTTCGTGGGGGTAAGCTGAAAACTTGGCCTGTTTGGTGCCTCCCAATTCACGTGCCCAATAGACGATATCTTCGACTCCCAAAAGGAACAACAATGGCGTGGCCTTGATCAAAACCATCCAGAGATTCGACAGACCCGGCAAAGCATAGACCCACATTTGTGGAATCAAAATGCGCCGAAACACTTGGCCTTGCCCCATGCCATAGGCCTGCGCTGTTTCGATTTGCGCTTTGGGCACGGCCCGCATGGCCCCGTAAAGCACATTGGCGGCAAAGGCTCCGAAGACAATGGCGAAGGTGAGCACAGCGGTAAAAAAACCATAGATTTCGTGGACATATTGCGGTGAATTTCCAAGTGGCAGTTTGGCCGCTGTGCAGACGACAAAGTCATTGCCTTGCCGGATAGCGTCGGGCCAATCTGGGCAAAAAGCTTGATGGCGCAGCCATTCAAAGCCTTGATCTAGGGCAATGACGAAAAACAAGAAAAATGCGATATCGGGCACGCCGCGTACGGCTGAGATGTAGATCTTACCGATCCAGCGTAGTGGAAACAGCCGCGACCGTGCCAAGGTAGCACCGCCAAAGCCGAATAAAAGAGCGCTGGGAGCTGTGACGGCCAGCAAGATGATAACCGTGCCGAAGGATTGGTAAAACATCAAATGTTTGCCCGTGGTCAGGTAGCAGCTGAGCCAAGTCAGGCCATCGAGGAGGCTGGGATCTGAACAAAAGCTGAAAATTGGATTAAGACCTTGGCTGAGGCTCGTTGTAGGCGGGCTATGATGTTTGAGTATTTTTGGCTAGAAGAAGGAGGACCCGGAAAGAATGGGAGGGCGAGGTTTTGGCCCCGCCCCTGAGTTATTTTAAGGTTCAGTTTAGAACTGTTCGCCAACTTCCCATTTGGCGATCAAAGCGTTGAGCGAGCCATCGGCTTTCATCGATGCAATAGCTGCGTCGAATTTATCCCTCAGGTCATTGTCAGATTCACGAACACCCATGCCAACGCCGCCGCCGATCAGTTCTTGCTGGGCCAGAAGGACCAAGCTGTTGTCTGCCTCAGCGACCGGTACGAGATAGGATTTATCTGCCAAAACTGCATCTGCTTCGCCATTTTTTACAGCAGCCACAGTTTCTTCAGGGGTTGAAAACTCAACCAATGTAGCGCCTGAAGCTGCGACAAAGCTGGCTTGGATGGTGTTGGTTTGGGCGGCAATGACCGCGCCGGAGAGGTTCACGTCTGCTGAAAGCGCCATATAGGCAGATGCATCAGGCTGGGTGTAGTTTTGTGTGAAATCGATGACTTCATCACGTTCAGCGGTGATCGACATGCCAGCGATAATGGTGTCGTAGTTTCCGGACACCAAGTTTGGAATGATGCTGTCCCAGTCGTTGACAACCCATTCACAGGTCAGTGCGGCGCGAACGCAAAGCTCATCGCCCAATTCGCGCTCAAAGCCATCGACTTCGCCGGCGTCATTGATGAAGTTATAGGGGGGTATGCGCCTTCGGTGCCCATACGGACGGTGTCGGCAAAAGACATGCCTGCGGTGAGTGCCAATGCGGCGGTGGTTAAGATCAGCTTGTTCATGGTTGTCTCCCTAAGATGAGTGGCTGAGTTTGGTTAAGCGACGGCAGAAAGAAACTGCTGTAGCCGTTGTGATTTTGGGGCATTAAATAGCGCATCGGGCGGGCCTTGTTCTTCGATCAGCCCTTGGTGCAAAAATATTATATGATCGGCCACATCACGGGCCATGGCCATATCATGGGTGACGATCAACATCGTGCGGCCCTCGGAGGCTAGATCTTTGATGACGCGAATCACCTCTTGTTCGAGCTCTGGATCGAGTGCGGATGTGGGTTCGTCAAACAAGAGCGCCTGTGGCTCCATCGCCAAAGCGCGGGCAATAGCGGCGCGTTGTTGTTGCCCGCCAGACAGCTGGGCGGGGTAGATGTCGCATTTTTCATCGATGCCGACTTTTTGCAGCAGGGCGCGGGCGCGGGTCTCGACCTCGGCCCGGTCTTGCTTAAGCACGGTGACTGGGGCTTCCATGACATTTTGTAAAATGGTCATATGGGCCCAAAGATTGAACTGTTGGAAGACCATGGAGAGATTGGTGCGCAATCGGGTGACCTGTGCGGGATCGGCTGGACGTCGATTGTGGCCGGTGCCTTTCCATTTGACAGCTTCACCTTGAAATAGGATGGCGCCTTCTTGGCTGATTTCAAGCATATTGCAGCAGCGCAGAAGCGTGGACTTACCAGATCCGGAGGAGCCAATAAGCGCCACCACATCACCGCGCTTGGCAGTTACGTCTATGCCTTTCAGCACCTCCAACTCGCCATAGGCTTTGTGCAGGCCTTTAATCTCGATTATAGGCGCGTGTTGATCTTGCACAGAGTTCCCCATCTCATCTTAGGCAATACTAGGCTGCGCAGGGCGGATTATACAATCTAAAAGCGGCATTCCGCGGGGTCAAGGGGTCGGGGGAAGGGGGAAATATAGATACTTTTCTGCTTTTATGTCGACTAACCCGAAGATTTGCAGCGTTTCACGGTCTTTTGGATCCAACGAGAGAATCGCTCGATTTAATCCGTGCCGGAGGGCGTTCGCGTCCTGGTTTAGTGCTGTAATATAAGGAAGGTTTGGGGTTGTGGGGGTCGTGATTAAAACCGTCAGACTGGAGGCTTTGTCCCAATCGCGTGACAGAAAATGCCAGCTGAGCGCATCTATGGCGGCCACATCGGCAGTCCCGTCCATCACAGCCTGCGCAGAGGCTGCGTGCCCACCGGTTTGCACCCGCGATACGCCAGTGATGCCGATGGACTGTGGCGCGGCCCATCCAGATTGTGACAATGGCTCATTATAGGCTAAAACAAAATCATTGGCGGCCAAGTCTGGATCTGAACCTTTGCGCGCAAGGATCACCGAATGGTAATATCCAGCAGTGCAGTTGGGAATTTTATTGTCAGGCGTGGTGACCAGCTGCACTAGCCCGTGCAGTTTGGCGCGAAAGGGCAGGCCGCAGGTTTGTGATAAAAACAGATTGGGGCTAAGCCAATCGGTGATAAGATCTCCTGGGGCCGGTACCAAATTTGGTGCCGAGGGCATGACGTCCTGAACCGCCTGCCACAGCCGCAAATGCGCTGCGCGGTTGGATGGCACATCATACATGGGCAGATGCGCGAACAATGCAGTTAGGCCTGTTGGCGGGCAATTGCGCTGTCGCGATCACTCACGCCCAACAGGCTGGCCAATAGACGCATTAGGGCATCTTCCTCATCGTCACGCGCGCCGTCTGCTAAGACCACTTGCCATAAGGCACGCACAACGTCGAAGCGCTCCTCATAGGGGACTTCCTCTTTGATGGCGCGGGTGAAGCGGACGGTATCTGGTGCATCGGCTTCTAAAGCTTCAGCACGCAGGCGCAGTGCTGAGGCTTGAGCTGTGGATAGGCTATAGAGCACAGACAGAACCGCATCGATCCGCTCACATTCGGCGGTAGCGTAGTCATCGTCAGATTTAGCGATCCGCACCATCAAAGCTGCCAGAGCCAACGGTGCGGTAATCTCTTCAGTCTCTACGCTGGGTTTACGCAAAAATAGATTTGCAAACATTTTAGCCTCCAAATTGGGCAGCACGCCGTGGTGCCGTGGATAAATTAGCCGTCATAACCTTCAACAATGACGATATCACCGATTGAGACCGGCTCACGAATGGTCTTGGCAACCTGATAGGTCGCGCTGGCGTAACAGTCTTGCGCAGCTTGGAGGCTGGGGAATTCAATCACAATCGTACGAGGGCGCAGAGAGCCTTCGGGGAACTCTGCCGCACCGCCCCGGACCAAGAATTTTGCACCATAAGCTCGTAAGGCCGGAGCCGCGGCCACCTTATAGGCTTCATAGGCTTCCACATCGGTGACTTGATTGTGGGCGATCCAATATCCTTTGGCCATGAGTTATTCCTTTTTCTGGGCTGGCCTTTTAAACCAAACGGCTCATTTCTTTCGCGGCGCGCACAAAGTCCCGGAACAAGGGGTGCGGGGCGAAGGGTTTGGACTTCAGCTCTGGATGAAACTGAACCCCAATAAACCACGGGTGATCTTTGACTTCCACGATCTCAGGCAAACAGCCATCTGGGGACATGCCGGAAAAAATTAGACCCTTTTCTTCGAGCTGCTCGCGGAATTTGATGTCGACCTCATAGCGGTGGCGGTGGCGCTCTTCGATTAGGGTGCTGCCATAAATTTTGGCCACCAATGACCCAGAGTTCAGTGTTGCGTTATAAGCGCCCAAGCGCATGCTGCCGCCTTTGTCGTCGGATTCTTTGCGACGCACCTTGTGGTTGCCCTGCACCCATTCTTTCAGGTGATAGACAACCGGGGTGAACCGCTTTTTGCTGGATTCGTGATCAAACTCTTCAGAGCCAGCATCGGGCACATCAATCAAGTTGCGTGCAGCTTCGATGACGGCCATTTGCATGCCAAGGCAGATGCCGAGATAAGGCACTTTGCGTTCACGAGCGAATTGTGCGGCTTTGATTTTACCTTCGGTGCCACGCTCGCCAAAACCGCCAGGAACCAAAATAGCATGGAACCCCTCCAGATGTGGCGCGGCGTCCTCATGATCAAATACTTCTGCGTCGACCCATTCCACATTCACTTTAACGCGATTGGACATGCCGCCATGGGTGAGCGCTTCTTTGATAGACTTATAGGCATCTTCGAGTTGGGTATATTTACCGACAATGGCGATTTTGACCTCGCCTTCGGGATTGTTCACCCGGTCTTGTACATCGACCCATTTGCTCAACTCAGGTTTGGGAGCCGGTGATATGCCAAACGCGTCAAGAACAGCTTGGTCCAAGCCCTGCGCGTGATAGGCCAAAGGTGCCTCATATATCGATTTCAAATCATAGGCGGCGACCACAGATTCTTTGCGCACGTTACAAAACAGCGCAATTTTCTCACGCTCTTTCTCTGGTATTGGATGCTCCGAGCGGCAGACCAAAATGTCAGGTGCGATCCCGATGGATTGCAATTCTTTTACGCTGTGTTGCGTTGGTTTGGTTTTCAGTTCACCGCTGGCGGCCAGATAGGGCAGCAATGTGAGGTGCATGAAAATACACTCGCCGCGGGGCTTATCATGGGCAAACTGTCTGATGGCTTCGAAAAAGGGCAGGCCTTCGATGTCGCCGACTGTGCCTCCAATCTCGCAGAGCATGAAATCAACCTCATCGTCACCGACTTTAAGAAATTCTTTAATTTCATTCGTGACATGGGGGACAACTTGGATGGTTTTGCCGAGATAATCGCCGCGACGCTCTTTTTCCAACACGGTGGAATAGATCCGACCAGAGGAGACAGAATCGGTCATGCGGGCGGCCACGCCGGTGAAGCGTTCATAATGGCCCAAATCCAGATCGGTTTCTGCACCGTCATCGGTTACAAATACTTCGCCATGTTCGAATGGGGACATCGTTCCAGGGTCGACGTTCAAGTAGGGATCAAGCTTGCGCAACCGGACTGAAAATCCACGGGCTTGCAGTAAGGCGCCCAAGGCCGCTGAGGCTAAACCTTTGCCAAGAGATGAAACGACACCACCGGTAACAAATACATAACGCGCCATAAGAAGGGATCCCCGTGTTTCAAATTTTGGTAATAAAATTCCACCTAACCACGGGATTAAAGCCTTAACAGCTCCACGGTGATTCTGCAATCTTTAGATCAATATAAAGCGGCTAAAATTATTCTAGCCGCAATATTTAGGGGTTGGTTACTCAGCAATCGGCAAAAGAGGTGCAGAGTCTGCGGCCGATGGCGGCAACAGGTCGTCTGCACTTTGGGTGCTGGATTGCTCTGTAACTGGCATCAACTGATCCAGAACTGAGCTGCCGGAGGACTTCTGAACTTGAAGAATCGTTAAGCCAAGTGATGTGCAAATAAATGCAATAGAGAGGATCCACGTCAACTTGGTAATCGCAGAAGCCGCTGCACGGCCGGACATCGCGCCACCGCCGCCACCGCCGCCACCCATGCCCAGGCCACCGCCTTCAGAACGTTGCAACAGAACGAGGCCAATCAAAGTGACGGCCAAAAGAAGGTGGATGATCAAGACGACGTTTTGCATTATAATTTCCTGGTTCAGGTCATGGGCTATCTAAGGAAGGATAACCTATTTGCCAAGTGAAAACCTAAGTATTGCAGCTGTTGATATCAAGTAGGGTCCGAAATGCTGCCAAAGTGGTCCCTAAAATAGAGGCGCGGCGCCTGAAATTTGCGGATTCCAAGCCAAATTTTTGATATCTCTAAAATGGAATTCTTAGCTAATTCGCTGCATATGCGCCCCACGTCAAGTTAGCAGTTTCCCTTGGTTAATATCCCGGCTATATCTCCCACGTTTTGATCCGATCGAAAGAGGATAAGTTATGGCCAATGTTGTTGTAGTGGGCACCCAATGGGGTGACGAAGGCAAAGGCAAGATTGTCGACTGGCTTTCCGAACGAGCTGATGTGATCGCACGTTTCCAAGGCGGTCATAATGCGGGCCATACCTTGGTGATTGGTGAAGAGGTTTACAAACTTCACGCATTGCCCTCAGGCGTGGTACGCGGCGGCAAGCTATCGGTGATTGGCAATGGCGTCGTTCTGGACCCTTGGCATCTGATCAAAGAGATTGAAGGCATTCGCAAACAAGGCGTGGATATTAATCCCGAAAACCTGATGATTGCTGAGAATACTCCGCTTATTATGCCTTATCATGGTGAATTGGACCGGGCTCGTGAGGGTCAAGTGTCCGTTGCTAAGATTGGCACAACCGGCCGTGGTATTGGCCCATGTTATGAAGATAAAGTCGGCCGCCGGGTTATTCGTGTTGCAGATTTGGCCGATGCCGCCACGCTTGAATTGCGCATTGATCGGGCATTGTTGCACCATGATCCGCTGCGCAAAGGTCTTGGCCTTGAGCCCGTAGATCGCATCGCCCTGCTCGAAGCATTGAGCGCCATTGCAGCCGAAATTCTGCCCTATGCGGCACCAGTGTGGAAAGTTTTGAACGAAAAACGCCGGGCTGGAAAACGAATTCTGTTTGAAGGTGCGCAGGGAGCATTGCTGGATATCGATTTTGGCACATACCCTTTTGTGACATCGTCAAATGTAATCGCTGGCCAAGCCGCAACCGGCACCGGCATTGGACCGGGTGCGATTGATTACGTCTTGGGAATCACCAAAGCCTACACAACCCGTGTGGGTGAGGGACCCTTCCCAACAGAGCTTGATGATGCCGATGGTCAGCAACTTGGTGAACGGGGTCATGAATTTGGCACAACAACCGGGCGCAAGCGCCGGTGCGGTTGGTTCGATGCCTGTTTGGTGCGCCAAACCTGTGCTACCTCAGGGGTGAACGGGATTTCCTTGACCAAGCTGGACGTTTTGGATGGCTTTAAAGAACTGAAAATCTGTGTGGGTTATGATTTGGACGGCAAACAGTTGGATTACTTGCCTACAGCCGCCGATCAACAAGCGCGTGTTACGCCGATCTATGAAACAATCGAGGGCTGGTCCGACAGTACAGCCGGTGCGCGCTCTTGGGCGGAATTGCCGGCGCAGGCCATCAAATATGTACGCCGCATCGAAGAGCTGATCGATTGTCCCGTGGCACTTGTGTCAACCTCACCCGAGCGTGAAGACACGATTCTCGTCACTGATCCATTCGCTGACTGATGCCGCTAAGTTATAAAGCCCGCCGCCGGTGGTCGCTCATTATTTTGGTGATCGGCCTGCCGGTCTATGCCGTTTTGGCGGTTAATCTGGTTGCGATTTTACCGGCATTGCCGAAATTTTTGGAATTTATCATGTATGTCATTTTGGGCACTGCATGGGCATTTCCTTTGAAGTTTGTCTTTCAAGGAATCGGTCAAGCCGATCCAGATGCTGAGGATGAGCAAAGCTAGGCAGTTGGTGCTCTTTGTCGCCGTCGCACTGGACTGAGATCCATCCTTGCATCCGGTGCCATCGTGTCAGCTGCCGCTTTTTGGGGCGTGTCATTTGGTTAGGCTGGCGCATGCTCGGGTGTTTGCCCTCTTATTTTGTCTAGTTTTTAGATCAAGACCGCATCTTCAGGCATAGACAGTTGCACTTTGGGATAGGGCTTGTGCAGGAGAGTGTCCAACCGTGTAACTCGATGTAAGGCCATAGCGCTGCCTCAGCTCTAGCGCCACCGGACAATCATTTAGCGTTCACTCGGTACCTTGGAGTGAGTGAAAAGGGGGCTGACGCGCGCTGGTCATGACATATATCCACTGATTTCTGCCAAACTGACTGCACTATATTGAGCCTCCCCCTTTGAAGTGGTCCGCCCCTATAGTTAGGAAAGCGAAGGACCAAAGATGGCCATCAAGAGACCCAAGCCCGAAGAGATTGTCGTGAAGTTACGGCAGGTTGAAGTTCTGATGGGGCAAGGAATGCCCCGGATTGACGCGATCCGTCAGATTAGTGTGACTGAACAAACCTATTACCGTTGGAAGAAGAAGTGCGGCGGAATGGGCACAGAACAACTCAAGGAACTGAAGCGGTTACAGAAAGAGAACGAGCGTCTTCGCCGAGCAGTATCGGACCTGACGCTGGACAAGCTGATCCTAAAGGAGGCTGCATCGGGAAACTTCTAAGCCCTTCGCGTCGTCCCGCTGCCCGGCAGTCGTTTGCTTGCAAACGATGAGAGGGGACTTGCATTGATCTCGTGCGCAGTCAGATGAAGGTTTCTGAGCGTCGAGTGTGCCGCGCGTTGGGCCAATATCGATCCACACAACGTCGATTAACCAAAGGCCGTGCCGATGAAGAACGCTTGGTCGCAGACATGATCGAGTTGACCCGCCAGTACGGTCGATATGGCTATCGCCGAGTCGCGGCCTTGCTAACAGACGCGGGTTGGCAAGTGAATGACAAACGTGTCGAACGTCTGTGGCGGCGCGAGGGGCTTAAGGTACCAATGAAACAACCAAAGAAGGGGCGGTTCTGGCTGAACCCCTCTCGGGACATTGCTTTGCAATGCCCTGTTGGGCAGTGGATGGGTCATGTATCCGGCTGCGTCCTGAGTACTGCAACCATGTCTGGTCATATGACTTTGTACATCACCGGACAGACGATGGCAGGGCATTCAGGACACTCAACATCTTGGATGAACACAGCCGAGAATGCCTCGCGATCCGGGTGAAACAAAAGCTCAACTCGACCGAGGTCATCGATGCCCTAACGGACCTGTTTATTTTACGCGGTATTCCCGCCTACATCAGGTCGGACAACGGTCCAGAGTTTATCGCCGAGGCGCTCAGAGACTGGATCAGAGCTGTCGGAGCAAAGACGGCTTAGATTGAGCCGGGATCGCCCTGGGAGAACGGATATTGCGAAAGCTTCAACGGGCGAATGCGCGACGAGTTGCTCAACGGCGAGATATTCTACTCACTACGCGAAGCTCAAATAATCATCGAACGCTGGAGGAACCACTACAACACGAAACGGCCACATAGTGCATTGGGCTACCGCCCACCTGCGCCAGAGGCCATCGTTCCGATGGACCAAAGGCCAATCATGCACTAACATTCAAATTGGACCACTCAAGTGGGGCTGCACTATATCGCGGAGCCGCCTGCAAAATTATTAATACCACGCGGTTGAATTTTGGTTTTTCTGTGGCCTAACGGAGGCAGCTGAGTGAAGTGAGGTTAAATCAACAATGTCCTGCCCGATTTTACATAAATCTGCCACAATTTTGCTTGTGGGCGCTGGGCCTACTTCCTCGGCGATGATCCAAAGTACGGCGGCCCATGCGGACAGTGTGGTGGCCGCGGATGGCGGGTTTAAATCGGCTCAGGCGGCAGGCTTGGACATTGCGTTGGTTGTGGGTGATATGGATTCGCAGGCGGATCTACCGGGCTCCCAAGCCGCAGCGACAATCACTGATCAAGAGACCACAGATTTCGAAAAATGCCTCGCAGTCTGTGCTGCGGATGTGTTCTTAGGTGTTGGGTTTTTAGGTGGGAGGTTGGACCATCAGCTTGCGGCTTTTTCCGCATTGTTAAAAGACCAAAGGCCGGTTGTGTTAGTCGATGAAGATCAACTGGTTTTTATGGTCCCCGCACAGTTCGAAATAGATCTGGAGGAGGGGCTGCCCGTAGGGTTTTACCCGATGCTGCAGGTTCAAGTTACCTTGCAGGGGGTCCAATGGCCGCTGCGTGATACTGATATGCACCCGGCCGGCCAAATCGCAACTTCCAATATATCCAGTGGTGAACCACTTCGCGTCCAAACCGATGGCCCTGGCTTGTTGGCTATATTACCGGCACGTTGTTTGGGAGTGGTATTGAGCGTACTAAGGGGCTGAGGCTTTGGAATAGCGCAGGACCAACAGACCTGCGGTGATCGTAACCACGATCCCAATAGCAGATAGCCCATTGGGCAAGTCTTTGAAAATCAACCACCCATAAAGAGCTGCGAACGGGATCTCTAAGTATTGCACTGGGGCCACTGTAGGGGCAGAGGCGAATCGCAGGGCCCATGTCATCATAAGATGTGCCAAGGTGCCAAGCACACCCAATCCAATCAGATACAACAGCTCAACATTGCTGACCGGGACCATCATCAACATCGGGATTTCCAATGACTTACCGACCAAGGCGATGGGCAACAGGATCACCATCGCGCAAACGCCATTGGCAGCTTGCAGATCGATGGGTTCAATATGCTTGGATATTTTGCGGGTGATGAACATGAAGCCCGTGAATAAAACAGCTACGACAATTGGCAAAAGCGCGGGCCAGCCTACGTCTGCGAAGCTTGGCTGTACCACCATCAAAGTGCCGACAAAGCCAAGCAGACAAAGTCCCAAAGTCAACGGGCTGGCGCGATCGCCGGTAAACCAGCCAACAGCCAAAATCAAAAATGGTAACACGTAAGCGATGGCGATGGCATCGGCCAAGGGCAGGTAGCGCAGGGACAAAAAGAAAAAGGCAATGGCCACCAAGTGCAAGACCGAGCGTAAAATTACCAAGCCAATCCGGTCCGCGCGCATCCAAGTGTAGTGACGGCTGATCCATAGGTTGCGCCGCAACAATAACAACTGTGCCATGAACCGCGCGATGAGGACTTGCAGTAATGGGATGCCATCACCCAAAATCTTGACCAAAGCGTCACTGGCCGGAGCCAGAACGCAAAACCCGATCATCATCAATAGTCCTAAGCGGGTGTTATCCTTGGGCATGTAAGCACTTTCAAATATGGGCTTAGGTCATTTCAGCAGTTGGGCACATTCACTGCAAGCCCACCGAGCGAAGTCTCTTTGTATTTCTCATGCATGTCTACGCCGGTTTGGCGCATGGTCTCAACGCAAGCGTCCAGAGATACCAGATGTGTGCCATCACCACGCATGGCCAAGCTGGCGGCAGATACGGCTTTGATGCACCCTAGGCCGTTGCGCTCAATACAGGGCACTTGCACAAGACCTTTAACCGGGTCGCAGGTCATGCCCAGATGATGCTCCAACGCAATTTCAGCAGCGTTTTCTACTTGTAATGGCGTGCCGCCCAAAACAGCACAGAGACCGGCGGCTGCCATTGCTGCCGCACTCCCCACTTCTGCTTGGCAACCACATTCTGCACCCGAGATGCTTGCGTTGAATTTGATCAGCCCGCCGATGGCGGCGGCGGTTAAGAGAAATTCGGGAATTTTTCGTGTGGTCGCGTCGGGCACGTGGTCCAACCAATAGCGAATCGTGGCCGGTACAACCCCGGCAGCGCCATTGGTGGGGGCTGTGACCACTTGACCACCTGCCGCGTTTTCCTCATTTACGGCCATGGCGTATACGCTCATCCAGTCATTGATGGTGTGGGGCGCTGACATGTTCAAGCCTCGTTCTGCAAGCAGTGCGTCATAGATACCTTTGGCCCGGCGCTTTACGTTGAGCCCGCCAGGCAAGATCCCATCACGTTCTAACCCACGATCAATACAGGTGGTCATGACCTCCCAAAGCTGCACCATGCCCTTGTCCAGTTCGGCGGCACTGCGGCGACTCAATTCATTTTCACGTTTGATCTCTGCAATGGATTTGTCCTGCGCCGCGCAGAGGGCCAGCAGTTCAGCGGCGGAATTAAATTCGTTCGGGTAAGGTGCCATGTCACCGGTCGCCGTGCCGTTGGCCATGTTTTCAGCGGTCACTACGAAGCCACCACCGATAGAGTAATAGGTTTGCTGCAAGATTACATCGCCCTGCGCATCGGTTGCCATGAGCACCATTCCGTTGGCATGACCTGGAAGCGCTGGGCCGTAGTCGAACATGATATCACTGGCTGGATCCAACCGCAGGCTGGGCAGGCCTTTGGGGCGCACGGCCTTCTCAATCTTCATGGCCTCCAGAGCCGCGTCGCCTTTGGGTGCATCAAATGTGGCAGGCAAAAAACCTGCAAGACCCAACAGGGTGGCGCGGTCGGTGGCATGGCCAACGCCGGTAAAGGCCAAAGACCCATGGAGCCGGGCTTGCACGCCTGCGGGCTCAAAGGGGCTGGCTCGCAAGAGGTCCAAAAACATCCCCGCCGCAACCATTGGGCCCATAGTATGCGAAGAACTTGGCCCGATGCCCACTTTGAACATATCGAATACAGACAAAAACATGAGCGCCTCGCAGGTTTGAATATAATGCGTTGACCACGCTAGCGACCAGGGCGCCAGTGAAAATGCGACTCATTCACTCGGATCCGCGCCCAACTTACCCAAAACGAGACAAATCGGCTCTCGCGCCCGATGTCTGCTTCGGTTTATACAGGAAAAAACCCTATGGAGTCGCATTCAATGTTTGCAGAGTTACTGTTCGCCGATAAGGCCAAATATGTGGCGGCCAAACGAGCTGTTGAATTTGTTGAAGACGGCATGAAGTTGGGTTTGGGCACGGGATCAACTTCTG
>Ga0222669_1000191_pt1 | contig 20242 bp, 15 predicted proteins | sample AntAcemetagen730_FD_179848 | JGI IMG/M metagenome (GOLD analysis project Ga0222669, IMG submission 179848) | Saline water microbial communities from Ace Lake, Antarctica - #730 | ecosystem: Environmental > Aquatic > Non-marine Saline and Alkaline > Saline | place: Antarctica: Ace Lake...
TTTGGCACCTCGATGTCGGCTCATCTCATCCTGGGGCTGGAGCAGGTCCCAAGGGTACGGCTGTTCGCCGTTTAAAGAGGTACGTGAGCTGGGTTTAGAACGTCGTGAGACAGTTCGGTCCCTATCTGCCGTGGGTGTAGGATACTTGAGAGGAGTTGCCCCTAGTACGAGAGGACCGGGGTGAACGATCCACTGGTGGACCAGTTGTCGACTACGGCAGTGCTGGGTAGCTATGATCGGACAGGATAACCGCTGAAAGCATCTAAGCGGGAAGCCCCCCTCAAAACAAGGTATCCCTGAGGACCGAGGTAGACCACCTCGTCGATAGGCCAGAGGTGTAAGCGTGGTAACACGTTCAGCTGACTGGTACTAATGGTCCGATAGGCTTGATTTGATCCAGTAGAAGGCAGACACAGCCAAATACTAGACCGAAAGCCATACACAATAATAAACGCCGCATAAGCGTATTTAACTTGGAACTCTCTGACTATGAAAAGGGCCTCAAAACCCGATCAGGCTAAGATCTATCTTGGTTTGGTGATCATAGCGCCAATGAAACACCCGATCCCATCCCGAACTCGGCAGTTAAGCATGGTCGCGCCGATGGTACTGCAGCTTAAGTTGTGGGAGAGTAGGTCATCGCCAATCCAAGATAGATCATAACCAAATAATTGTATCTCTCATAACGATAAACAAATTATACTCTTATTAACTGGCGGCCTCAGATCTGACGCGATTGCATCTTCTCTGCCAATCAGATCTTTTCCTTTTAAACGCTATGTTTACATCTACGCTATAGATTTATGTAAATTTGAGCAGGACATTAAGGATGAACTCCACTGTAGGCCACATATGTGTTGATATCTGCACCTACGCCGGTGCCCATAAAACCGTTAAAACCCATTTGCAAAATGTCGTGCTCGATCACCAGAACATTCTGCTGAAGCTAAGATTGCATATTGGGGGCCTGATGCTATTCGGGATCGCTATAATTCGCTTTGGTGGGTGATCGGGCGGCGGGATTGGTGCCTAAAAACGGCGTGAGAAGTTGATACGGCCAACTGGGGGCCATAGCCGTCCTTTGATCTCTGAGGGAAACTGCGCCAGGGCCTGTTTTGTTAAGACTGGTATGCCCAATGTGGCGCATCTTTATCCTGCTGCTCTTACGCATTTGACTGAAATTACCAGAATTTTGTTTACGCATTAATTGAATTTGGCTTTTGCGGTACATGAGCCTGCGAATTATTACGCCTCCGTGTACAATTAGTAGCTCTTTTCTGGATATTTTCAGACCTGGTCGGCCTTTTCGAAGGAGCTCGACCCTGTTGTGATGAAGTGGACCGACGTTTTGGGGCCGATTGTACGGAGTGGGGTGATCACCTTAAGGACTAATGAATCCTTCCCTGATTGCTTCCTACGATTATGGGTGGTCAGCTTGGGCTGGAATGATCATAGATTATCCCTGATTTTGCCGCCCTAAACCATCCAGGGCTATCAGCGAAGACCGTACAAGCCTGCACCGAATTGCATGAGGCTGGATATACTGGCCAGAGCAGGGCGCGGTTGCTCAAGAAGTTTCCCCATATCCGAGACCTATCCCCGCTTCGCGCCTTGGTCCGAAGCTGTCTTAAGTTCCAGTCAAACGGCCTATGCTGCCGACCTTGAGGCCTTAAAACGGATTGAGGGGATTATAGTTCTTTGATGATGTGTTGCTAAGGGTTGAAACAGGCCGCAACACAGCGTATCTGCCCAAGAACACAAATGTTCTGAGGATCATCATGGCGCGCACTAATCCATTTCAATTTATTCAACAAACTCGGGCTGAAATTACCAAAGTCGTTTGGCCAACACGCCGTGAGGTTTTGATCACCACCGCGATGGTTTTGGTCTTGGCCATTATCGTGTCGATTTTCTTCTCGGGAATCGATGCGGTTATCCGCTTGGGTCTGCGTTCTGTCCTAGGCATGTTCTAATCAACCGGTACTTGGGCTCTTGAAAATAGGGCCTGTGGCGGGTAATGCGCTTACGAACAACAATAGGCGTGCGGCGATTCGGCTTCACGTCCATTTTCATTTGGCGCAGTGCGCGCTGGAGATTGAATATTCGGGATACTCCCGAGCAAGGTGAAGGGCCATAAAATGGCAAAAAGATGGTATTCCGTAAGTGTTCTGTCTAACTACGAAAAGAAGATCGCTGAGACCATTCGCCAATCGGTTATTGATTCCAATATGGAAGACCAAATCGAAGAAGTGTTGGTTCCGACTGAAGAAGTGATTGAAGTGCGCCGTGGCAAAAAAGTGACCACAGAGCGCCGCTTTATGCCGGGTTATGTACTTGTCCGGATGGAGCTTTCAGATGAAGGCTATCATCTGATCACCTCGATTAACCGTGTGACGGGCTTTTTGGGCCCTCACGGGCGCCCGATGCCTATGCGGGATGCCGAGGTTAATCAAATCTTGAACCGTGTGCAGGAAGGCGAAGATGCGCCACGCACATTGATCCACTTTGAAATTGGCGAACAGGTCAAGATCAACGGCGGACACTTTGAAGGCTTTGACGGAAATGTTGAAGAAGTTGATGAAGAAAACCAACGTTTGAAAGTGAGCGTGTCGATCTTCGGTCGTGCCACACCTGTTGAACTGGAATTCACTCAGGTCTCAAAACAGACTTGAGCGATTGGCGCATAAAGCGCAAACGGCCCGCAAGGGCATGTGGGAGGCAGTCATCACGCGTGATGATCCGTACCACATCAACATAGCCCATCGATCGCGATCATGGGTGTTTGAAAAGGAGCAGCCACTATGGCTAAAAAAATCGCTGGTAAGATGAAACTGCAGATTCCTGCAGGTGCAGCAAACCCTTCCCCGCCAGTAGGCCCCGCATTGGGTCAACGCGGGATCAACATCATGGAATTCTGTAAAGCGTTTAACGCTAAGACAGCTGATATGGAGCAAGGCGCTCCATGCCCGACTGTTATTACATATTACCAGGATAAATCCTTCTCGATGGAAGTTAAGACGCCACCAGCGTCCTATTACCTCAAGAAGGCTGCTGGCCTGAAGCCAGTTGGCAAACGCAACCGCCCACGCGGTGCGGAAAATCCAGGTCGTGAAGTTATCGCAACAGTCACTGCAGCTCAGGTCAAAGAAATCGCCGAAGCTAAAATGAAAGACCTGAACGCCAACGATATCGAAGGCGCAATGCAAATCATCCTGGGCTCTGCTCGGTCTATGGGCATAGAGGTGAAGTAAGATGGCTAAATACGGAAAACGCACAACCGCCGCGCGCTCAGCATTTGCTGGCAAATCATTGGTTTCTGTTGAAGAAGCTGTAACCCTGCTCAAAGCTAATTCAAAAGCAAAATTCGATGAGACCATCGAAATTGCAATGAACCTTGGTGTTGATCCTCGCCACGCTGACCAAATGGTTCGTGGCACAGTTAATCTACCAAACGGCACCGGTAAAACTGTACGAGTTGCTGTGTTTGCACGTGGTCCTAAAGCTGAAGAAGCTTTGGCCGCCGGTGCGGACATTGTTGGTGCAGAAGATCTGATGGAAATCGTACAAGGCGGCAAAATCGACTTTGATCGTTGCATTGCTACTCCTGACATGATGCCAGTTGTTGGTCGCTTGGGTAAAGTTTTGGGCCCACGCAACCTGATGCCAAATCCTAAAATAGGCACAGTGACCATGGACGTGAAAGAAGCAATTGAAGCGGCCAAAGGCGGCCAGGTTCAGTTCAAAGTTGAAAAAGCAGGCGTGATTCACGCAGGCGTTGGCAAAGTCTCTTTTGATGAAGCTAAATTGGTTGAGAACATCCGTTCTTTCGTTGATGCGGTTGCTAAAGCGAAGCCAACAGGATCCAAAGGTGCTTACATGAAGAAGATTGTTGTAAGCTCCACTATGGGCCCAAGCGTGACTTTGAGTGTAGACAGCGCGACTGGCCAATAAGCCCATCTGTTTAAAATATTTTAAATGGCGTGCCTTCGGGCGCGCCATTTTTTTTGTTCATGTTGTTGCACATCACCTGTTTTGATTCGGACATCAACTGGAATACGCTATTACCAAGATTGCGAATCGGACAGGGGAAGATTTTTTAAAACGCTTAAGAGACGCTATTTTTTTCGTAAGGATGACCATTATCTGACAAATACCTATACAGTAGGCAATCTGGCGGTGATCTTTAAGCATTGATCCGCTGCGAAGAGTTGCAGCGGCCAAAAGTGAACTTAGGCCCTTGCTCAAGGGCAAAAAATCCCCTAAATCACCCTCTGACACCCCTGGCACTCTGTGACTGGGGTGTCGTTCTGTCCGAGATGGTGGGCGCCGCTATGGCTTAATATCCTGCCTGAGATGGAGATTAGGACGAATTTCCGGAGGTATTCCTTCGGGTGATTTTGGCTTTGGTCTCGTATCGTGGACTCTAACGTGGCGGGTAACCGTCACAGAACTGAGCCGAGGGGACCTTTACAGCCCCTCATAATTTGGAGTGAAACTGTGGATAGAGCACTGAAAGAGAAGTTGGTCGACGAGCTCGGCCAAATCTTTGAAAGCTCTGGCGTCGTGGTGGTTAGCCGCTACGAGGGTATGACAGTTGCCGAAATGCAAGACCTGCGCGCGCAAATGCGTGAAGTTGGTGGGTCAATACGTGTTGCCAAAAATAGGCTCGCCAAAATCGCCCTTGATGGGAAGCCTTGCGCAAGCATTGCCAACCTTCTGACGGGTATGACCGTTCTCGCCTATTCCGAAGACCCTGTGGCAGCTGCCAAAGTGGTTCAGGCGTACTCAAAGGGAAATCCAAAATTGGATATCCTGGGTGGTGCAATGGGCGATAACGCGTTGGACGTCGCCGGTGTGAAAGCAGTTGCCGCAATGCCAAGCCGCGAGGAGCTTATTGCTTCTATCGTGGGTTGTATTGGTGCACCAGCCAGTAACATCGCCGGGGCCATTGGCGCACCTGCAAGCAATATCGCGAGCATTCTCTCAACCATTGAAGAGAAAGCTGCATAAGCAACCTAAATATCCTCGTGGGTTTATGCCCGTCGTTGGAACACACTTAATAATTGGAAAGAGTCTAAAATGGCTGATCTGAAAAAAATGGCAGAAGACATTGTTGGTCTTACACTGCTTGAAGCACAAGAACTGAAAACCATCCTTAAAGATGAGTATGGTATTGAGCCTGCTGCTGGTGGAGCCGTTATGATGGCTGGCCCAGCTGACGGTGCTGCTGCTGCTGAAGAGCAAACAGAATTTAACGTAATTCTCGTTGCAGCTGGTCAATCTAAAATCAACGTCATCAAAGAAGTCCGCGCCATCACTGGCCTGGGTCTGAAAGAAGCTAAAGAATTGGTAGATGCTGGCGGCAAAGCTGTCAAAGAAGGCATCGATAAAGCTGAAGCTGACAACATCAAAGCCAAGCTGGAAGCAGCTGGCGCTGAAGTTGAAATAAAGTAATTTCAGACTTGTTCTGAAATTGGCTGGGGGCAGTTTTTTGCCCCCAGCCTTTGCTGTCTTAAAACGATGCAGTTTTGAAATGGTACACCTTTCGAGATAGGCGCCCAATTATGGGCTTCTTTCTGGGTAGGTTCATAGGTCGGGCGGATGTCTTTGGGACGACATTCAAGAATAGGCCGAACCATCACCCGTTCTCAGATGTTGGCACTGCCGGTCCCCGACGGCAGTGTGACAGGCGAGATGAAAGGTTACGTAACGCATGGCTAAGTCATTCCTAGGTCAAAAACGTTTGCGCAAATATTACGGCAAAATCCGTGAAGTTTTGGAAATGCCAAATCTAATTGAGGTCCAAAAATCCTCTTATGATTTGTTTCTAAAATCTGGTGATACGCTTCAGCCGCTCGACGGTGAAGGTATCAAAGGCGTTTTTCAATCGGTATTCCCGATTAAAGATTTCAACGAGACTGCGATTTTGGAGTTCGTAAAGTACGAGCTGGAAAAACCAAAATACGACGTTGAAGAGTGCCAACAGCGCGATATGACATATGCGGCCCCCTTGAAGGTAACGCTGCGCTTGATAGTTTTTGATGTGGACGAAGACACCGGTGCGAAGTCGGTTAAAGACATTAAAGAACAAGACGTATTCATGGGCGATATGCCTTTGATGACGCCAAACGGCACATTTGTGGTGAATGGTACTGAGCGGGTGATTGTTTCCCAGATGCACCGCTCTCCTGGCGTGTTCTTTGATCATGACAAAGGTAAATCGCATTCCTCTGGGAAATTGTTGTTTGCTTGCCGGATCATTCCTTACCGTGGCTCTTGGTTGGATTTCGAATTTGACGCCAAAGACGTGGTTTTCGCCCGTATTGACCGTCGTCGTAAACTGCCAGTGACCACATTGCTTTATGCATTGGGTCTCGACCAAGAAGGCATCATGGATGCCTATTATGAAACAGTTGACTATACTTTCAAAAAAGGCAGCGGCTGGGTCACTAAGTTCTTCCCAGAGCGCGTGCGGGGCACGCGTCCAACATTTGATTTGGTTGATGCCAAAACAGGTGAGATGATTGCGGAAGCCGATAAAAAAATAACTCCACGCGCGGTTAAAAAATTGATCGACGAAGGTGCCGTTTCTAAGCTGCTGGTCCCATTCGATCAGATTTTGGGCAAGTTCGTTTCCAAAGATATTATCAACGAAGAAACTGGCGCTATCTATGTGGAAGCCGGCGACGAGTTGACTTGGGAGCTGGACAAAGAGGGTGAAGTGATCGGCGGTTCTGTGAAAGAATTACTGGACGCAGGCATCACAAATATCCCAGTTCTAGACATTGATAACGTGAATGTGGGCGCCTATATGCGCAACACAATGGCGATGGACAAAAACATGTCCCGCGACACGGCATTGATGGATATCTATCGCGTTATGCGTCCGGGTGAACCGCCCACCGTTGATGCGGCCTCTGGCCTGTTTGACACATTGTTCTTCGACAGCGAGCGTTACGATCTCTCGGCTGTTGGTCGTGTGAAAATGAACATGCGTTTGGCTCTGGATGCGGAAGACACTGTGCGCACACTGCGCCGTGAAGATATCGTATCTTGTATCAAAGCTCTGGTAGATTTACGCGATGGTCGCGGTGATATCGATGATATTGACCACTTGGGCAACCGTCGTGTGCGCTCTGTTGGTGAATTGATGGAAAACCAATATCGTGTTGGCTTGCTGCGTATGGAACGTGCGATCAAAGAGCGGATGTCCTCTGTCGAAATCGACACAGTGATGCCGCAAGATTTGATCAATGCGAAACCTGCCGCAGCTGCTGTGCGTGAATTCTTTGGCTCGAGCCAATTGTCACAGTTCATGGACCAAACCAACCCGCTGTCCGAAGTGACACACAAGCGCCGCCTGTCTGCGCTTGGCCCTGGAGGTTTGACCCGCGAACGTGCTGGTTTCGAAGTGCGTGACGTTCACGCCACTCACTATGGTCGGATGTGCCCAATTGAAACGCCGGAGGGTCCGAATATTGGCCTGATTAACTCCTTGGCGACTTTCGCTCGGGTAAACAAATACGGCTTCATTGAAACGCCTTACCGTAAAGTTGTTGACGGTGTGGTGACGGATGAAGTTGAATATATGTCTGCCACTGAAGAAATGCGTCACACTGTGGCGCAGGCCAACGCGGCGTTGGATGAGAACGGAAAATTCATTAATGACTTGGTCTCAACTCGTCAAAATGGTGACTATACTCTAGCGCAGTCTGCCTCTGTAAACTTGATCGACGTTTCTCCGAAACAGTTGGTCTCGGTTGCGGCGTCTTTGATCCCATTTCTTGAGAATGACGATGCAAATCGGGCCTTGATGGGCTCGAACATGCAACGTCAAGCCGTGCCATTGCTGAAGGCGGAAGCGCCTTTGGTCGGAACGGGTATCGAGGAAATTGTAGCCCGTGACTCCGGTGCTGCTATTATGGCAAAACGTGGGGGTATCATCGACCAAGTGGACGCGCAGCGGATCGTTATTCGGGCAACTGAAGATCTTGAGCTGGGTGACGCTGGTGTTGATATCTACCGTATGCGTAAGTTCCAACGCTCTAACCAAAACACATGTATCAACCAACGCCCATTGGTGAAGGTTGGTGATTACGTCACCAAAGGTGAAGTGGTTGCAGATGGTCCGTCGACCGATATCGGCGAATTGGCTTTGGGTAAAAACGTGGTTGTCGCGTTTATGCCTTGGAACGGCTATAACTACGAAGATAGTATCCTGATCTCTGAGCGTATTGTGCGCGACGACGTTTTCACCTCTGTACACATCGAAGAATTCGAAGTTGCGGCCCGAGATACGAAATTGGGCCCTGAAGAAATCACGCGTGATATTCCAAACGTGGGCGAAGAAGCTCTGCGCAACTTGGACGAAGCTGGCATCGTGTATATCGGTGCAGAAGTTGGTCCTGCGGATATCTTGGTTGGTAAGATTACACCAAAAGGCGAAAGCCCGATGACCCCAGAAGAAAAGCTTCTGCGGGCAATCTTTGGTGAGAAAGCATCTGATGTGCGTGACACATCTTTGCGTCTGCCACCCGGTGACTATGGTACAATCGTTGAAGTTCGTGTTTTCAACCGCCACGGCGTTGAAAAAGACGAACGTGCATTGCAGATCGAACGTGAAGAAGTTGAGCGTTTGGCCCGCGACCGTGACGATGAGCTGACAATTCTTGATCGCAACATCTATGCGCGCTTGCGCAGCATGATCGAAGGTCGTGAAGCTGTTAAAGGTCCTAAAGGCACACGCGGCGGCATGGTTTCAGCAGAGATCCTGGATGATATGCCACGCAGCCATTGGTGGCAGTTCGCGATGAAAGAAGAAGGCGATGCTGAAGTCGTTGAAGCGTTGAACGAGCAATATGAAGTACAGAAACGGACTTTGGACGCCCGCTTTGAAGACAAAGTGGAAAAAGTACGCCGTGGCGATGATTTGCCACCAGGCGTGATGAAAATGGTCAAAGTTTTCGTAGCGGTGAAGCGTAAGCTGCAACCGGGCGATAAAATGGCTGGTCGTCACGGCAACAAAGGCGTGATTTCAAAAGTTGTGCCAATGGAAGATATGCCTTTCTTGGGCGATGGTACTCCGGTCGATTTCGTATTGAACCCACTTGGTGTTCCTTCACGTATGAACGTTGGTCAAATTCTCGAAACCCACATGGGTTGGGCTGCACGTGGTTTGGGTATCAAAATTGATGAAGCTTTGGGTGAATACCGCCGTTCTGGCGATTTGACCCCGGTGCGCGACGCAATGCGCATCGCTTATGGCGATGATGTATATGCTGAAGGCATTGAAGGCATGGACGAGAAGTCTCTGTTGGAATCTGCGGGCAACGTAATCAACGGTGTGCCAATTGCGACACCAGTATTTGATGGCGCCAAAGAAGCTGACGTGAACGACGCTCTGCGTCGGGCAGGCTTTAGCGAAAGTGGTCAATCGGTCTTGTTTGATGGTCGTACAGGCGAAGAGTTTGCACGTCCTGTAACCGTGGGCATTAAATACTTGCTGAAACTACACCACCTTGTGGACGATAAAATCCACGCACGTTCTACTGGTCCATACTCGCTGGTCACCCAGCAGCCATTGGGCGGTAAAGCGCAATTTGGTGGTCAACGTTTTGGGGAAATGGAAGTTTGGGCGCTGGAAGCTTATGGCGCGGCTTACACCTTGCAAGAAATGCTGACCGTGAAATCGGATGACGTTGCTGGCCGGACGAAAGTCTATGAAAGCATTGTTAAAGGCGAGGATAATTTCGAAGCTGGTATTCCAGAATCGTTCAACGTTCTTGTCAAAGAAGTCCGTGGCCTTGGCCTGAATATGGAACTCCTGGATGCGGAGGTGGACGAGTAGATTACGCGCCAGCGTAATCTACTCCCACCGTCCCCTCCCTCTGAATAAAGGAATTTAAGATGAACCAGGAACTATCAACCAACCCGTTCAACCCGGTTGCGCCCCCTAAAGCCTTTGATGAAATCAAAGTATCTTTGGCCAGTCCAGAGCGGATTTTGTCATGGTCATTTGGTGAAATCAAAAAGCCAGAAACCATAAACTACCGGACCTTCAAGCCTGAGCGTGATGGCTTGTTCTGTGCGCGTATCTTTGGCCCAATCAAAGACTACGAATGCTTGTGCGGTAAATATAAGCGCATGAAATATCGCGGCGTTGTCTGCGAGAAATGTGGTGTGGAAGTTACGCTGCAAAAAGTACGTCGTGAGCGGATGGGCCACATCGAATTGGCCAGCCCGGTTGCGCATATTTGGTTCTTGAAATCACTGCCATCGCGTATCGGCTTGATGCTGGATATGACTTTGCGTGATCTTGAGCGGATTTTGTACTTTGAAAACTACGTCGTCATCGAGCCTGGCTTGACTGACCTGACCTATGGCCAGTTGATGAACGAGGAGGAGTTCCTCGATGCGCAAGACATTTATGGCATGGATGCCTTCACTGCCAACATCGGCGCTGAAGCGATCCGTGAAATGCTGTCTTTGATTGATCTTGAGGGTGAAGCTGAGCAACTGCGTGTTGATCTGTCCGAAGCCACAGGTGAATTGAAGCCTAAAAAAATCATAAAACGTTTGAAGATTGTTGAAAGTTTTATCGAATCTGGTAACCGTCCAGAATGGATGATCTTGACCGTGATCCCTGTGATTCCACCAGAACTGCGCCCCTTGGTGCCCCTGGATGGTGGTCGCTTTGCCACGTCTGACCTGAACGATCTTTATCGTCGGGTGATCAACCGTAATAACCGTTTGAAGCGTCTTATCGAATTGCGTGCGCCAGATATCATCGTGCGCAACGAAAAGCGTATGTTGCAAGAATCTGTCGATGCATTGTTTGACAATGGCCGTCGTGGCCGGGTGATCACTGGACAAAACAAACGTCCATTGAAATCTTTGTCTGACATGCTGAAAGGCAAGCAAGGCCGCTTCCGTCAGAACCTTTTGGGCAAACGCGTCGACTTCTCTGGTCGTTCTGTGATTGTGACGGGCCCTGAGCTGAAACTGCATCAATGTGGCTTGCCCAAGAAGATGGCGCTCGAGCTGTTCAAGCCGTTCATTTACAGCCGGCTGGAGGCCAAAGGCCTGTCTTCCACTGTGAAGCAAGCTAAGAAATTGGTGGAAAAAGAACGTCCTGAAGTTTGGGATATTCTGGATGAAGTGATACGTGAACACCCGGTGATGTTGAACCGTGCGCCTACTCTGCACCGTTTGGGCATCCAAGCGTTTGAACCTGTTTTGATCGAAGGTAAGGCTATCCAGCTGCATCCTCTGGTTTGTTCGGCCTTTAACGCTGACTTTGATGGTGACCAAATGGCCGTGCACGTTCCTTTGAGCCTTGAAGCTCAGCTGGAAGCGCGCGTCTTGATGATGTCGACCAACAACGTATTGTCCCCTGCCAACGGTGCGCCAATTATTGTTCCATCACAGGATATGATCTTGGGTCTCTACTACACCACTCTAATGCGCAAAGGCATGAAGGGTGAAGACATGATCTTTGGTTCCGTGGATGAAGTTCAGCACGCGCTCGACGCGGGCGTTGTGCATCTACACGCGAAGATCCAAGCTCGAATTCCGCAGATAGATGACGAAGGCAATGAGATCATGGTGCGGTTCGAAACCACACCTGGCCGGGTTCGTTTGGGTGACTTGCTTCCTAAAAATGCTAAAGCTCCGTTTAGCTTGGTGAACCGTCTTTTGAAAAAAGGCGAAGTTCAGCAAGTGATCGATACGGTCTATCGTTACTGTGGTCAGAAAGAATCGGTGATTTTTTGTGACCATGTGATGACTGTTGGTTTCCGTGAAGCCTTCCGCGCTGGTATTTCTTTCGGCAAAGATGACATGCTGATCCCGGACAATAAATGGGCAATCGTTGATGGTGTGCGTGCTCAGGTTAAAGAGTTCGAACAGCAATATATGGATGGCCTGATCACTCAGGGTGAGAAATACAACAAGGTGATCGATGCTTGGTCAAACTGTAACGACCAAGTGACCGACTCCATGATGGAAGCTATCGCCTCGGTGAAATACGATGCGAATGGCGCTGAAATGGAACCGAACTCAGTTTACATGATGGCTCACTCAAAAGCACGTGGCTCGGTTACTCAGATGAAACAGCTCGGCGGTATGCGTGGTCTTATGGCCAAGCCAAACGGCGATATCATTGAAACACCGATCATCTCAAACTTTAAAGAAGGTTTGACAGTTCTTGAATATTTCAACTCAACACACGGTGCGCGTAAAGGTCTGTCAGATACGGCTCTGAAAACAGCCAACTCTGGTTACTTGACTCGTCGTTTGGTGGATGTGGCCCAGGATTGCATCGTGCGTCAGCATGATTGTGGCACTGAGCGCTCTATCACAGCACGGGCTGCGGTGAATGATGGCGAAGTGATCTCCTCTTTGGCAGAACGTATCTTGGGCCGTGTTGCGGCTGAAGATGTGATCAAGCCAGGTACCGATGAAGTTCTCTGCTCCAAAGGTGAAATCATCGACGAGCGCAAAGCGGACTTCATTGAAGCCGGCGGCGTTATCTCAATGTTGATCCGGTCACCTTTGACCTGTGAAACAGATGATGGTATTTGTGCGGCCTGCTATGGTCGTGACCTTGCACGTGGTATTCTGGTCAACCAAGGTGAGGCCGTTGGCATTATCGCGGCGCAGTCTATCGGCGAGCCAGGCACACAGCTAACCATGCGGACATTCCACATTGGTGGGGTTGCGCAGGGTGGTGGTCAACAGTCTAGCCAAGAGAGTAGCCAGTCTGGTAAAGTTCATCTTGAGAATGCCAACCTGTTGAAAAACTCTGCAGGTGAGTTCTTGTCACTTACACGGAACATGGTTGCCAGCATCCTTGATGTGGGCGGCGCTGTTATTGCAAGCTATAAAGTGGCTTACGGGTCTAAAATGTTGGTCAAAGATGGGCAAACAATCGCTCGTGGCGACAAACTGTTTGAATGGGACCCCTTCACATTGCCAATGATTGCTGAGAAATCCGGGACTGTTAAATATGTGGATCTCGTGTCGGGCATTGCGGTGCGTGACGAGACAGATGACGCGACAGGTATGACCCAAAAAATTGTTACCGATTGGCGCGCAGCGCTCAAAGGTAACGAACTAGCACCAAAAATCATCGTGACAGATGCCGATGGTGAAATGCTGACCCGTGAAGATGGTAACCCAATCTCTTATGCCATGTCTGTGGATGCTGTTTTGTCTGTTGAAGATGGGCAAGAAATCAAAGCTGGTGACATCCTGGCCCGTATTCCTCGTGAAGGCGGTCGCTCTAAGGATATTACCGGTGGTCTGCCTCGGGTTGCGGAATTGTTTGAGGCACGTCGCCCCAAAGATCACGCGATCATTGCAGAGATTGATGGCTATGTGCGCTTTAGCAAAGACTACAAAAACAAGCGTCGCATTGCGATTGAGCCTGCTGATGACACTATGGAAAAAGTTGAATACATGGTGCCAAAAGGCAAGCACATCCCTGTCCAAGAGGGTGATTTCATCAAAAAAGGTGATTACATCATGGATGGCAACCCGGCTCCGCACGATATTCTTGCGGTTATGGGTGTAGAGGCTTTGGCCGATTATATGATCGACGAAGTTCAGGACGTGTATCGTCTGCAAGGTGTGAAGATTAACGATAAGCACATCGAAGTTATCGTACGTCAGATGTTGCAGAAATGGGAAATTACTGACAGTGGCGAGACTACTTTGCTGAAAGGCGAACATGTCGACAAAGCCGAGTTTGATGCGGCCAATGAGAAGGCTCTGTCAAAAGGTGGACGTCCAGCACAGGGCGAGCCAATCTTGCTGGGGATAACTAAAGCCTCCTTGCAAACTCGCTCGTTCATCTCTGCGGCCTCGTTCCAAGAAACCACGCGCGTGCTCACCGAAGCTTCGGTGCAAGGCAAACGTGATAAATTGGTCGGTCTGAAAGAGAACGTGATCGTGGGTCGTTTGATTCCAGCCGGTACCGGTGGTGCGACGCAGAAAATGCGCCGTGTGGCCTCTGATCGTGACAATGTTGTGATCGAAGCGCGTCGGGCGCAGGCGGAAAAGGCAATAGCCTTGGCCGCTCCAACTCAAGCGGCTCCAACACCGGATGAGCTGTTTGATAGCCTGTTAATGCAAAAACCTGAGAATGGCGAGGCGTAAATCCTCCTATATTTAAGATTTAGGGCCGCTCTTTTGAGCGGCCCTTTTTCGTTTTGCAGTTGAACTGCCGCGAAAAATAAAGCCGGGTAAGACTATCGAATTTCACATTGCGCAACAAAGGGACTCCAGCATGTCAAACAATATCCGTGGTGCCCTGTTCATGATCTGCTCAATGATCTGTTTTGCGGCCAATGATGCGATCATCAAGTCTTTGGGGGGCGTGCTGCCGGTCTATCAAACCTTGGCTGTACGGGGCGGGTTGGTGCTGTTGCTGCTGGCAGTGTTGGTCGCGCGGTCAGGTTGGCGGGTGCAAGAGCTGGGCCGACGCGATCGGATGATCTTAGGCCTGCGCGGCTTGTCGGAAGTGGGGGCTGCGTTTTTTATTGTGACGGCGCTGTTCAATATGGAATTGGCCAATATGACCGCTATTCTGCAGATCCTGCCGCTTACCATTCCCTTGGCGGCTTTTCTGTTTTTGGGCGAGCCTTTGGGTTGGCGGCGGCTGTCGGCGATTGCGGTGGGCTTTCTGGGGATGTTGCTGATTGTGAAGCCGGGCAGCGATGGGTTTAACGTCTATTCCTTGTTCTGTCTGGCAGCGGTGATCTGTGTGACCATAAGGGATCTCACCGCGCGCAGCCTAGGCGCGAAGCTGTCCTCGCAGGAGATGTCCTTGTTTGCGGCCTTTGGGGTGTTTGTGGCGGCCGGCTTTGCCACGGTGTTTGAGCCTTGGGTGCCGATCACGGGGCCGGCTTGGGCGGCGCTGCTGGGCTCGTCAGTGGCGATCTTCTTTGGCTATATCGTAAGCGTGATGGCGATCCGCACCGGAGACGTGAGCTTCACCGCGCAGTTTCGCTATGTGGGCCTGATTGCCGCGCTGATTCTGGGATATGTGTTCTTCTCGGAATGGCCAGACGCTTTGGCGCTGACCGGGGCAGGGGTGATTGTTGGCACCGGCGCCTTCGCCCTCTATCGCCAAAGGGCCTTGCGCGGATAAGAGCCGGCAGGCGTGCTGGCTTTGGAAATTGCCTGCCCATGGTCTGAATTTTGATAGCCTTCAAACTGAGCCCAGCAAGGAAGTTTCGCCTGGGGCATCGTACCTGTTGACACCCAAAGCGACTCTGCATATACGCCCCACATCTGCCATGGGGGATACCTCATTGTGCGACATCAAAATTTGAAGTGGTCAAGAACAGCTTGCTGTTCCTCTGGAACCCCCGCCGCCCCCTCTATTTTTAGGAAGGGATGCGGTTTTGGTTGTGCTTTGGCGAAAAATTACCGCGATCAGACGCGGAAACCGGCGATGGGTAACTGACCTGGCGCTTAACATTGGAACCGGTGGGAACTATTCCCATCACCTTATTTGTCTAGACGGGAAGAGAACCGCCAATGCCAACGATCCAACAGCTGATCCGGAAACCCCGGCAGCCTAAAATAAAACGCAGCAAGTCAATGCACTTGCAAGAATGTCCACAGAAACGTGGCGTTTGTACACGCGTATATACAACAACTCCAAAAAAGCCGAACTCGGCGATGCGGAAAGTTGCTAAAGTGCGCCTCACCAACGGATTTGAAGTTATCAGCTACATCCCTGGTGAAAGCCACAACCTGCAAGAACACTCTGTTGTTCTGATCCGCGGTGGCCGGGTGAAAGATCTTCCTGGTGTGCGTTACCACATCCTGCGCGGTGTTCTGGATACCCAGGGCGTCAAAGATCGTAAGCAACGTCGTTCGAAATACGGCGCGAAGCGTCCGAAGTAAGGGAATCAAGATATGTCACGTCGTCACGCCGCTGAGAAGCGCTCTGTCTTACCTGATGCCAAATATGGCGATCTGGTCCTAACAAAATTCATGAATAACTTGATGCTCGATGGTAAAAAATCCATCGCGGAACGCATCGTTTATGGCGCTCTTGAGCGTGTTGAAACGAAAGTAAAGCGCGCGCCGATCGAGATGTTCCATGAAGCTTTGGAAAACATTAAACCTTCCGTCGAGGTGCGTTCGCGCCGTGTTGGTGGGGCTACGTATCAGGTGCCTGTTGAGGTGCGTCCTGAGCGTCGCGAAGCTCTTGCGATCCGTTGGTTGATTACAGCCAGCCGCAAGCGCAACGAGAATACAATGGAAGAACGTCTTGCCGGCGAATTGTTGGACGCGGTACAATCCCGTGGCTCGGCCGTCAAAAAGCGTGAAGACACTCACAAAATGGCCGACGCAAACAAAGCGTTCAGCCATTACCGCTGGTAACCCTACAGAGGCTGAACTGATATGGCACGCGAATACCCACTAGAGCTGTACCGCAACTTCGGTATCATTGCGCACATTGACGCAGGTAAAACTACCTGTTCCGAGCGAATCCTCTTTTATACAGGCAAAGAGCATAACATCGGTGAAGTGCACGACGGCGCTGCAACGATGGATCACATGGAGCAAGAGCAAGAGCGTGGTATTACTATCACGTCTGCGGCAACGACTACGTTTTGGGAACGCACAGAAGATGGTGTTAACCCGGTTGGGCCTAAGCATCGCTTCAACATCATCGACACACCAGGCCATGTTGACTTTACTATTGAGGTTGAACGGTCCCTGGCTGTTTTGGATGGCGCAGTATGTGTTTTGGATGGAAACGCTGGAGTTGAGCCTCAAACCGAAACAGTTTGGCGTCAGGCTGACCGTTACAAAGTTCCTCGCATGGTTTTTGTCAACAAAATGGACAAAACTGGAGCAGACTTTTTCAAATGTGTTGCGATGATTGAAGATCGTACGGGAGCAAGTGCTATTCCTGTATCTTTTCCAATTGGTGCTGAAACTGAGCTGGAAGGCTTGGTCGATCTCGTCACCATGGAAGAGTGGCTTTGGGAGGGTGATGACCTTGGCGCATCTTGGACTAAAGCACCAATTAGAGAGAGCTTGAAAGAGGCTGCCGACAAATGGCGCAGCAAACTGGTTGAGGCTGCTGTAGATCAAGACGATGACGTAATGATGGAATACCTAGAGGGCAATGAGCCTGATGTTCCAACACTGCGTAGGCTGATTAGGAAGGCCACATTGGCAATGGCATTCGTCCCTGTTTTGGGCGGATCTGCATTTAAAAATAAGGGTGTTCAGCCGCTGTTAAACGCGGTTATTGATTATCTACCAAGCCCCCTCGACGTCGTAGATTACATGGGCTTTAAGCCTGGTGATGAGACTGAGACACGTAACCTCGCCCGCAGAGCGGATGATGATATGCCATTCTCGGGTCTTGCATTTAAAATTTGGAATGACCCATTTGTGGGGTCTTTAACATTTACTCGGATTTACTCAGGTAAATTGGAAAAAGGTGACTCATTCCTAAACTCTACCAAAGGCAAAAAAGAACGTGTTGGGCGCATGATGATCATGCATTCTAATGACCGCGATGAAATATCTGAAGCATTTTCGGGGGACATCATCGCACTTGGCGGCCTGAAAGAGACAACAACGGGTGACACGCTTTGCGCTGTAAGTGATCCGGTCATTCTGGAAACAATGACATTCCCGGAACCTGTTATCGAGATTGCCATTGAGCCAAAAACCAAGGGTGACCAAGAAAAAATGGGCCTCGCTCTACAGCGGTTGTCTGCTGAGGACCCATCCTTCCGCGTGGAAACTGACATCGAATCTGGTCAGACCATTATGAAAGGTATGGGCGAGCTGCACCTTGATATTCTTGTGGATCGTATGCGTCGAGAATTCAAAGTCGAAGCCAACATCGGTGCGCCACAAGTGGCCTATCGTGAAACAATCGGACACGAAGTTACGCACAGTTACACGCACAAAAAACAATCTGGCGGTTCTGGCCAATATGCTGAAGTCAAAATGGTTATCTCGCCGACCGTTCCTGGCGAAGGGTATTCGTTTGAGTCCCGTGTTGTTGGTGGATCTGTTCCCAAGGAATATATCCCAGGTGTCGAAAAGGGTATTCGCTCCGTCATGGACAGCGGTCCTTTGGCTGGCTTCCCAGTGATCGACTTCAAGGTGGCCTTGCTTGAGGGCAAATACCACGATGTTGACTCCTCAGTTTTAGCTTTTGAAATTGCGGGTCGGATGTGTATGCGCGAAGGCATGCGTCTTGCTGGTGCGAAATTGCTTGAGCCTATCATGAAAGTCGAAGTGATCACGCCGGAAGAACATTGCGGTGGAATCATTGGCGATCTGACATCCCGTCGTGGTCAAGTTCAGGGACAAGAGGGTCGTGGAAACGCGATTGCGATTGATGCCTTTGTCCCGCTGGCCAATATGTTCGGTTACATCAATACGTTGCGCTCCATGTCTTCGGGCCGGGCCAACTTTACGATGCAGTTTGACCATTATGATCCTGTACCGTCGAATATCTCTGACGAGATCCAAGCAAAATTTGCATAAACGTGGTGGGCCATTGGCCCACCCTACACCAACCCGTAGGGTGGGCATTTTGCTCACCGCAAAAAAACAAAAGAGGAGCCTCCCATGGCCAAAGCAAAGTTTGAACGTTTAAAACCACACGTAAACATCGGCACGATTGGTCACGTTGACCATGGCAAGACAACCTTGACGGCTGCGATCACCAAGCAATTTGGTGAATACCAGGATTATGCGTCGATTGACTCGGCCCCTGAAGAGCGCGCACGTGGTATCACGATCTCGACTGCTCACGTTGAGTATGAGACCGAAGCCCGTCACTACGCTCACGTTGATTGCCCAGGCCACGCTGACTATGTGAAAAACATGATCACGGGTGCGGCACAAATGGATGGTGCGATCTTGGTTGTGAATGCTGCTGATGGCCCGATGCCACAAACCCGTGAGCACATCTTGTTGGGTCGCCAAGTTGGCATCCCTTACATGGTCGTTTACATGAATAAAGTTGACCAAGTTGACGACGATGAGTTGTTGGAATTGGTTGAAATGGAAATCCGTGAGTTGTTGTCCAAATACGAATACCCTGGCGACGACATTCCAATTATCGCAGGCTCTGCCTTGGCTGCTTTGGAAGATCGCGATCCGGCAATTGGTTCAGAATCCATCGCAAAATTGATGGCGGCTGTTGACGAATATATCCCAACCCCAGCACGCGCTGTTGACCAACCGTTTTTGCTGCCAATCGAGGATGTATTCTCGATCTCAGGTCGTGGTACAGTTGTGACTGGCCGTATTGAGCGTGGCGTTATCAACGTGGGCGAAGAGATCGAAATCGTGGGCATCCGCGACACATCGAAAAGTGTTTGTACCGGTGTTGAAATGTTCCGCAAATTGTTGGACCGTGGGGAAGCTGGCGACAATGTTGGTGTTCTTTTGCGCGGTATCGACCGTGCAGGCGTTGAGCGCGGCCAGATTCTTTGCAAACCAGGTTCTGTTAAGCCACACACTAAGTTCGAAGCAGAAGCCTATATTCTGACCAAAGATGAGGGTGGTCGTCACACACCATTCTTCGCCAACTACCGTCCACAGTTCTACTTCCGAACTACAGACGTAACGGGCACAGTTGTTCTTCCTGAGGGCACAGAAATGGTCATGCCAGGCGATAACTTGAAGTTCAACGTTGAGCTGATTGCCCCTATCGCCATGGAAATGGGCTTGCGCTTCGCGATTCGCGAAGGTGGCCGCACAGTCGGCGCTGGCGTTGTTTCTAAAATCATCGAGTAATCACTAAAGCAGGCCTCGCGTAGAGGCCTGCATTCGTTCGACGAGGGGCGGTTTTCCGGTCGCCCTTTTTGTTTATAGTTTTTCCGGCCAGGTGTCAGATATCCGGTATCCTTCGGGCCAAGGGTCGGTTGGATCCAACCTGTACTGATGGGTGCCAGTGATCCAGCCTTGCCCAGAAATCGTTGGCCGAATGGCATCAAGTTCACCGACAGTTGTACGCCCTAAAATCTGCCCTTCAAAACGCGAATTAATGATGGATCTGCCGATCAGCTTTTCGTCAACCTGCATTTGACCCTTGGCATGCAAAACCGCCATGCGTGCAGATACGCCCGTACCGCAAGGAGAGCGGTCAATCTTTCCCGGTTGAATAACCACGGCGTTGCGCCCAGCCAAATCTTCACCCTCTCGGTATAAGAGGACCAGCAATTTGACAAAATGAGATATG
>Ga0222669_1000192_pt1 | contig 20236 bp, 19 predicted proteins | sample AntAcemetagen730_FD_179848 | JGI IMG/M metagenome (GOLD analysis project Ga0222669, IMG submission 179848) | Saline water microbial communities from Ace Lake, Antarctica - #730 | ecosystem: Environmental > Aquatic > Non-marine Saline and Alkaline > Saline | place: Antarctica: Ace Lake...
TAGCTCGCTTGGTTTCCCCGTGGCGATGTCCGCAGCCGCCGATGACCCGCAGCGAAGCGCTGCCCGAGTCAGCGCTGTCGCAACGGTTGCTTACGGTGCTTTCTTACTGGGTCCGCCACTCATCGGGGGGATTGGTGCACAAACGGGTTTGCTGCCCGCGCTGTGGGTTGTGGTGGCCATGATTCTGCTGTCCTTCCTCTCGTCGCCCGCCGCTAAGACCCGCGAGACGAGCGCTGTCTAGACTGCTGTCTTGTGCGCCTTGTTATTGCTACCTGCTCCGTTGACTACGCCGGAAGGCTCAGCGCGCATCTGCCCTTAGCCACCAGGGTCATCATGCTGAAAAGCGATGGCAGCATCCTGATTCATTCCGATGGCGGAAGTTACAAGCCCTTGAACTGGATGTCCCCGCCCTGCTCGCTCGAAAAGTTAACTCCCGAAGTCACGCAAAAAGACGGTGGGGTCCTCGAGATATGGAAGGTCGTCAACCACAAAACGTCCGACATTTTGTTGGTCAACATCCATGAAATTCATGACGACACTTCGCGCGAGCTTGGCGTTGACCCAGGGCTCATTAAAGACGGTGTCGAAGCCGACCTTCAAAAACTTCTCGCCGAACAAATTGCCCTGCTCGGCGAGGGAACAACACTTGTCCGGCGGGAATATATGACCGCCATTGGCCCCGTGGACATCCTCGCCAAGGACTCACAGGGCGTCTCCGTGGCGGTAGAAATCAAACGCCGAGGCGATATCGACGGTGTCGAACAGCTAACCCGCTATCTCGAGCTCATGAACAGAGACCCCCACTTGGCACCAGTTCGGGGCGTGTATGCGGCACAAGAGATCAAACCCCAAGCCCGCACCCTCGCCGAAGACCGAGGAATCGAGTGTCTGCTCTTGGATTATGACCAGATGCGGGGTCTCGACGACGCGTCCGAGCGGCTGTTCTGAGAGCAGTCCCCTAAGCTTTCCGAGTGTTGACCTACCCCACGATTCTTTTAGACCTCGATGGCACAATGGTCGACTCGGCTCCTGGAGTGGTGTCGACACTTGCTAAAACGCTGGAGCAGATGGGGGAACCTGTCCCCGAGATGGAAGAGCTACTTCGTTGGGTGGGACCACCGCTGCCAGAATCTTTCCAAAAAAGAGCGGGGTTCGGGCCCCAGAAGGCTCGCGAAGCCATCGATATTTTTCGCTCGCAGTACGTCGATTCCGGGGTTTTTGATTCCCGTGTTTTTGATGGGATGGGCGAGTTCTTGCTTCACGCAAAAAATGCGGGCGCCCACCTTGCGGTGGCAACCTCTAAACCCACAACATCCGCCACCATCATGCTGAGACACTTCCTGTTGTCCCGCTATTTCGATGTAATCGCGTGCGCGGCAGACGATGAAACCCGTGGTGCCAAGCACGAAGTCATCGAAGACGCCCTTCAAGGGCTCCGGGACAAAGGCCTCCCTACCGACAACGTCATCATGGTCGGGGATCGAATTCACGATGTTGAGGGCGCCAAATTTCACGGTATCGACACCGTCTTAGTTCGATGGGGTTATGGCGGGCCAGCAGAGTGGGAGCTAGCCCATCGCCTTGTGGATACCCCCCGGCAACTCCACGCAGCGCTCGGCGTTCCCGGGGGACACCGATGAGCAAAGAGCCAGCGACCCGCGAAATTCCCCTCCCCGTCACCGGAGCAATCCCTGTTCCCGTCGAAGGCGAGAGTGCGCCTGCAAGCGCACCCCCCTCCAGGCTCTGGTGGATCCTGATGGTTGCCGCCGGGGGTGTTTTGACAGCCATGACCTTCCCCGGCCAAACCGCCGGACTCTCGCCTTTTACCGACCCACTCTTAGATACCTTGGCCCTTGATCGCACCGCTATTTCCGTGAGCTACCTCGTTGCTACCCTTGCCGGCGCCGTGGCAATGCCCATCCTTGGTCGCCTGATGGATCGTTACGGAACCAAAAGGGCCATCATCTGGATTGGTGTTGTGCTGAGCTTGGTTCTCCTGGGAGCAAGCTTCATCACTGAAATTCTTGGCCTCACCGTGTCCTACGTTGGTTTGCGCATGACCGGTCAAGGCGCGCTGTCTTTAGCTGCCACCACACTCATTGCTCGAACGGTGACTCATCGACCAGGCCTTGCCTTAGGAATTGTCGGCGCGGTGGGTGCTGCGGGAATATCGCTTGCCCCCGTGGGCGTTGAGCGTCTCATTGCCTGGACCGACATTGCGACCGCCTGGCGCATCGAGGCTGCCCTTGTCGCCCTCATTGTGATTCCTATCGCGATTGCCTTGCCCCGCGATGCCCCCAGACTCACCACCGACACGGGGACCCACATTGTTATCGTTCCCGAATCAGGGCACACGGTGTCCCAGGCGCTTCGCACCGGAATGTTTTGGGTCATTGCCGGTGCGGGTTTCACCATTGGGATGCTCACCACAGGACTGTCTTTCCACCTGATTTCTATCCTTGGCGAGCAAGGCCTCACCCCTCTCGAAGCGGCGGCAAACTTTATTCCTCAAACGGTGACCGCGCTGCTCGGCACCCTCGGACTTGGCGCCATCGTCGATCGCATTGATCCACGATGGGGTGTTGCGGCCTCGATGATCACGATGGCAGCATCACTTATCCTGCTCCCGTTTGTGCAACCCGGCACGAGTGCCGTGATTTTCGGACTTGTTTTGGGCGCAGCGATGGGGACCCTTCGCGGCGTCGAAGCCGCCGCTTTCGTCCGCTACTACGGTCGTGGGCACATCGGAAGTATTCGCGGCATTTCAACCTCAATTATCTTGGCCTCGACCGCGCTCGGGCCCCTATATTTTGCCATCGGACACACACTCACCGGCTCCTACGCCCTCGCAAGCTTTGTGGCGGCCATCCTTCCCGCTGCCGTCGCGGTGTCCGCAATCTTTGTCACACCGCCGGTGTCACTCGAGTCATGAGTCCCCACCCTGTGGACCCCAGCACTTTCCCTCTAAGGTTTGACCCGCCCGAGGGGTGGCGAACACCAGACCCGCGGTGGACGGAATTGCACCAAGGGTTTCTTCCCCCCACGGGGTGGAAACCCTACCACGATGCCCCCGATATCCCTGAGGGGTGGACCTGGTGGGTGGAAAATGGGACTTCGTGGTTTACGTTCTTTCGCCACCGCGCACCCGCGCCGACCCGAGCGTTGGGGAACTGGTTTTCGTTGGCCGCGTTGGGGCTATTTTCCATCATTGTCTCCCCTTTTGCCCTCCCCGGTGCCTGGGTTTTCGTCGGTGGAGCGCTCGGTGGAATCTTCATCATCCTCGGTATCCGTGGCGTGATTGGGGCATACCGAAAAAACAGTCAATCACCGGCAGACCCCTACGACCTTGTAAGAGCATGGTCGGATGAACGCAGGGATGCCTACTTTGCCCGCAAATTCGAGCAACTCGGTACTTCTAGCCCGGAGGATCGGGACCGGCTGGTCCACGATGCCTACCTCAGGTGGTGGGGCGAAAACCCCGAAGACGCAAAGAGTTAGTCACCACAAAAACAGACGAGAAGGCCATCGCTAGTCCCGCGATCAGAGGGTTCAACAACCCGGCAACCGCCAGCGGAATCGCCGCGACGTTATAGGCGAAGGCCCAGAACAGGTTTGCTTGAATCGTGCGAAGCGTCCGTCGGGAAAGTCGAACACCATCGGCAATCGCCAGCACGTCGCCGTGAACAATGGTGATGTCCCCTGCTGTCATCGCCGCATCACTCCCGCTACCCATCGCAATTCCCAAGTTCGCGGTGGCAAGCCCTGGGGCATCGTTGATGCCATCGCCCACCATGGCAACCTTTCGGCCTTGTGACTGAAGCTCCGTAATGAGCTGAGCTTTACCCTCCGGGGTCATCGCCGAATAGACACGGGTAATCCCGACCGCGGTCGCTACCTGCTGAGCAACCACGTCGTGGTCACCACTGGCCATGATGGGCTCTAGTCCCAACGAACGAAGGTCCGCGACCGCACGGGCGCTACTCTCGCGAATGGTGTCACCCAGAGCAATCACCGCAACCGCGGTGTTGTCCTGTGCGACGACGACCAGCGTGGCTCCGTTTGCCCGTAGTTTTTCGACGTCACCGGCAAGATGAGAATCGGTGACGACACCGAGTGTGGAAACCCATTCCGGCGTTCCCGCAACAACGCTGAGCCCATCACGCTTTCCTTGAACGCCATGACCGGAGACGGCGCTGAAATCTGACACAGAATCGGCGGTTGCCCCCAGTTCTTGGGCGTGAGCAACAATCGCGCGGCCAATGGGGTGTTCAGAACCATGCTCTAAGGAGAGCGCCAGGTTCCAGACATCCTCCACCACGGTCCCGTGGGCCGGTGTCATCGACAACACCCGCATTTTTCCGGTGGTGAGGGTTCCTGTCTTGTCCATAATGATGGTGTCCAGCGAGCGGCTGGTCTCCAAGACCTCGGGCCCTCTAATCAACAAGCCCAATTGAGCCCCTCGGCCTGTGCCGACCAGCAGGGCGGTGGGCGTTGCAAGGCCCAGTGCGCAGGGACACGCAATAATCAGCGTGGCAACGGCCGCTTGGAAGGCAAAGTCTGGTGAGGCGCCAAGGAATAACCACACGGCTAGCGTCACCGCAGAAATCACGATGACAATGGGCACAAATACTGCTGACACCTGATCGGCCAGTCGCTGGCTGGCAGATTTGCCGCGCTGGGCAGCTTCCACCAGCGCTGCCATTCGAGCCAACTCCGTTTCTGAGCCCACACGGGTTGCCTCCATGCGAAGAAAACCTTGAAGGTTGATGGTGCCCCCCCACACGGTGTCTCCGACGACGACTTCACGGGGGACCGATTCACCGGTCATCATGGAGGTGTCAAGAGAACCGCCACCCTCCAGTACTCGACCGTCTGTCGGGATTCGCTCGCCAGGGCGAACCACGAGGTGGTCCGTGACTTTCACCATCGCAATGGGGACAACTTTCTCCACGCCATCTCGCACAATCGTTGCCTCAACGGCGCCCGATTCCAACAAAGCCCGCAGGGCGGCGCCAGCATCCCTCTTTGCGCGGTGTTCAAGGTATCGACCCATCAGCATGAACATGGTGACGACGGCCGCAACTTCCATGTAAATTTCCTGCCCGACATGATCAGGCGAGCCAAACAGGGTCAAACTCATGGTCATACCAAGCGCACCTGCACCGCCAAAGAACAACGAGTACAGAGACCACCCCGTTGCCGAGAGGACTCCCAAAGAAATCAGAGTGTCCATGGTGACGACACCATGCCTGGCATTAATTCCTGCAGCCCGATGGAACGGCCATGCTCCCCAGGTGGCAATGGGGAGGGCGAGAGCACTGACGACCCACTGCCACCCCAGAAACTGCAGCGCAGGAATCATGGACAGCACCATTAGGGGGATGCTGACAACGGTGGAGACCACCAAACGAGTCACTAAGGGGGAGCGGCCTTCGGCCTCAACCTGACCTTCGATGTGCGTTTTAGCGTGGTAGCCAGCGTTCTCAATCACCGAAATAAAATCATCAGCAAGAGATTCGTCCGCAAGAATCGTGGCGCGCTCCGTTGCGTAATTCACACTTGCTTCGGCACCCTCAACCTTGTTAAGGGCTTTCTCAATTCTGGTTGCACACGAAGCACACGTCATCCCGTCAATGTCGAGCTGGATGATGTTGCTCATGCGTGAAGGACCTCGCCCACAGTCTCATACCCTGCCTCGGCGACAGCGTCACGAAGGGCTTCGTCGCTCACCGGCGCTTGCGCGCTAACTGATACGCGGGAGATTCCTGTTGTGTTGAGCTCGATGCTAACTCCGCTGACCCCGTCGAGCGCCGTAATTTCTTTCGTCACAGCACTCACGCAGTGGTCACAGGTCATTCCTTCAACAGAAACGGTGTATTCAGCCATGGTGACTCCTCATCAGATCAGTTCAACGCTAGCGAAGGAACTTTAATATCTGCCCCAAGACCCAGAAATGTTTGCCACCATAGGGGGATGACAAACACCGTTGTTTCTCCTCGTGAAACCCCCACGGATTTTTCTGAGCACCTGCCACGCTGGCAGAAACTCTTGCATCCCGGACTCGTGCGCCAAAAACACTGGGCTCCGGGAAACTCCACTCTGATTGCAGAGCTTCCCGCCTGTTCGCCGGCAGATGTGGAGATGGCTTTTGTAGCAGCCCGCAGGGCACAGAAAGCGTGGGCCACAACCCCCCTCCGTGATCGCAGCGCCATTATCGCCAGGTTCCACAATGCTGTTCTCGAAAACCATGCGTTACTGCTCGATGTTGTGCAAACAGAAACCGGGAAATCTCGGGCAAGCGCCTTTGATGAGGTAGCCGATATTGGTCTCACAGCTCAGTACTACTCCCAAAGTGCCCGGCGCCACCTCGCGCCGCAAAAGCGCCAAGGGGCGCTTCCTTTTCTGACAAGCGCAAAAGAGTACTACTGGCCCAAAGGCGTTGTGGGCATGATCACACCCTGGAACTACCCTCTGACGTTGCCCATTACCGATGCCCTCCCCGCCCTTCTGGCGGGCAACGCGATTGTCCTAAAACCCGATGCTCAAACGCCACTGAGCGCACTCGCGGCGATCGATCTGCTCTATCAGGCGGGACTGCCCGAAGGATTGTTCCAAGTAGTTCTCGGGGATGGTCCCACCGTGGGGGGAGCCATCATCGAAAACGCCGACTTCGTGATGTTCACCGGGTCAACGGCCACCGGAAAAATTGTGGCCGAAGCGTGTGGAAGACGCCTGATTGGTTTTTCCGCAGAACTTGGGGGCAAAAACCCGATGATCGTCCTGGATGACGCGCCCCTGGAGCGCGCTGTTCGTGGCGCCATCACGGCAAGTTTCTCTAATGCCGGTCAATTGTGCATGTCCATCGAGCGCCTCTACGTGCAGGACACGATTTACGACCGCTTCGTGCCCGCTTTCACAGCGGCGGTGGCAAAACTCAGCATGGGAACTGCACTGGATTATTCCTACGAGATTGGTTCGTTGATTTCCCAGGAACAACTCGACAAAGTAACCAGCCATGTCCAGGATGCGGTGGCCCAGGGGGCCACCGTGCTCCACGGCGGATCCGCGCGCCCGGATATCGCACCCTTCGCTTTTGAACCCACCGTGTTAGAAAACGTCACCGAGGACATGATGCTGTGTCGGGGTGAAACTTTTGGGCCTGTGGTGGCGATATATCCATTCACGCGTGACGACGAGGCGATAGGCCTCGCCAATGACACCCGCTACGGGCTTAACGCCAGTGTGTGGGGGAGTGTCCCACGCGCACAGCGCATCGCACGGGCCATCGAAGCTGGCAGTGTCAATGTGAATGAAGGATTCACCGCCTCCTGGGCTTCCACCGACGCACCCATGGGTGGCTTTAAGGAGTCTGGTGTGGGGCGCCGCCACGGGCGCGAGGGAATCATCAAGTACACCAACATCCAAACCGTCGCCACTCAGCGCGGGATGAATGTGGCTCCACCGCCGGGGATGAGTCCCGAAAAGTTTTCTTCCCGTCTCATTCAGGGCCTCAAACTCATGAAATACCTCCCCGGACGAAAGTGACCATCATGACAACACCTTTTACATTTCCTGGCACCACGGTTCTGATCACCGGGGCGGGTAGCGGTATTGGCGCCTTGATGGCGCTCGAAGCCGCCAGGCGTGGTGCAACACAGCTTGTCTTATGGGACCTCGACCAGGATGCTCTGACAAGAGTGGCAGCGGAAATTGAGGCCGTTGGCTCGGCGGCTTTCCCCTTCGCGCTCGACGTTTCTGACCGGGCGACGGTGCTCGCGACAGCGAAGAAAGTCCTGGCCAAAGTCGGCGTCCCCGATGTCGTCATCAACAACGCGGGAATTATTGTGGGTCAGCGTTTTCTTGACCTCACCGAACAAGACATCGTCAAAACTTACGCCGTGAACACCCTCGCCCTCTACTGGACGATCCAGGCGTTCCTGCCAGAAATGCAAAAACGAGACTCGGGGCGCCTGGTCACCATCGCCAGCGCTGGCGGGTTAGCCGGGTCTGCCCACCAAACAGATTATGCGGGGAGCAAATTTGCCGCAGTGGGTTTCATGGAATCCCTCCGCGCTGAGCTTCGAGATGATGCCAGTGCTGTGACAACGTTGACCGTGTGTCCGTACTACATCAACACGGGGATGTTTGACGGAGTGAAGTCCGGTTCCCCACTCCTCAAGATTCAGGACCAACACCACAGCACCACCGTCATCCTTAACGCGATCGAATCCCGCAAGCGCGAACTTCTCCTCCCCGGAATGGTCTACGCCGTTCGGGTGCTGAGGTTGCTCCCCGCCGCCGCTTTCGACTTTCTGGCGGACGCATTTGGCATCAACAAAGCCATGAAGACATTCCGGGGCCGAAAGGTGAAGAAGAGTCCTCCGGCTTAAATATTTTGTGCGCGAGAGGGGACTTGAACCCCTACGCCCTTGCGGGCACTGGCACCTGAAGCCAGCGCGTCTACCAATTCCGCCACCCGCGCAGTGATGGTTTCTTTTGAACTTAGCGAGATTACCACAGCCCGATGCCTCGTAGCGGGCCTGTCTCTGAGTTCACACCAGCGAACCGGGTTAGCATCACAGGCAGGAATGGTCTCCATTCCAGGGAAGGCCACATGGGGTTTCTGGATAACTTTGAGCGCAGCGTGGAACGCCTTGTCGGTGGCAGCTTCGCCAAAGCTTTTGCCAGCGGTGTTCACCCAGGCGAAATTGTGGCGTCTCTCAAACGTGAGATTGATGCCAGAGCCCGGGTCGTTTCGCGTACCCGAGTTCTTGCCCCCCACAGGTATACGGTGTCACTGTCACCGGCTGACCAGGAACGCCTCACCGGTTTAGGGCCCGCTCTCCCGGAGGAAATTTCGGGAGCTCTTCGGGATTACGCCACGCTACGCGGTTATTCTTTTTCTGCTCCCCGGGAGATTGTCTTCCAGGCGTCACCGGACCTCTCCGAGGGGATGCTGGACATCCGAAGCGACACACCAGGCCCTGTGGTCTGGGTGCCCACCCTGACCTGGGATTCCACCAGCTACCCCCTTTTCGCCACATCGACCATCCTGGGGCGGGGAACCAGTGCCGACATTCATGTGGTGGCGCCAGGAGTGTCCCGCCATCACTGCGAAATACGGTGGAATGGTAAGCGGGCAGAGGTCGTCGATTTGGGTGCAACCAACGGCACAACCCTGGACGGTGTGGAGGTTAACCGGGCAGCACTGCCCGACGCCTGCACCCTGGGCCTTGGCCAGGCGCGTATCCTGTTTGAGGTGGTCCCTCAGGCTGAACAGGCTTACCACGCCCTCGCCCACCCCCAACGATCATCTGCACAGGAGGCACTATGAGTGAACTCACCCTCTTTGTGCTTCAGCTTGCGTTCCTTGGCTTGTTGTGGGCTTTTGTCTTCTCGATTGTCTATGCGCTGAGAACCGATCTTTTTGGTCCCGCCAGAATGCGCTCGGAGGATGTGGCATCCACACCCGCTAAGCCAAGCCCGGTGTCACCTTCCCCTTCTGTCCCCAGCGGTATTGCCTCCACCCTCTTGGTCACGTCAGGGCCTAAAGAAGGTTTGGCGCTGGAGCTGCTCCCGGAGGAGCAATTCACTATTGGTCGTTCCAGTGATTCCACCCTGGTGATTCGCGATGACAACACTTCCACCCACCACGCCCGATTGATGTTGTGGAATGACCAGTGGATGGTGCAAGATCTTGACTCCACCAACGGAACGTTTGTCGATGGCAAAAGGGTGAGTATCCCCACCCCGGTGCCATTGAACACTCCGGTGACCATCGGCACAAGCTCCTTTGAACTGCGTCGGTGAAGCCTGTGGTCACGGACACCATTCTGAGCGCCGCGTCGTCCCATATTGGGAAGATTAGGGCCAGCAATCAAGACTCTGGTTCGGTAGGTCGCCACCTCTATGTTGTTGCTGATGGGATGGGGGGTCACGCCGGCGGGGATGTCGCAAGCGCCATCGCTGTGCAACACCTGTACAGCTTGGATCACCCCTACGCGAGCGTCGAAGAGGCGCGGGAGGAACTTTTCCGCAGCATCCTTGATGCTGGGGCAGAGCTAACCCAAGCCGTCGTTGACCATCCAGAACTCACCGGGATGGGCACCACGGTGAGTGCCATGATTCGGGTGAAGTCCTCCATGGTGATCGCCCACATTGGCGACTCTCGTATTTACCGGCTTCGGGAGGGTGTGCTGGAGCAGATCACCGCGGATCACACTTTTGTTCAGCGCCTGGTCGATAGTGGCCGAATTACGGCGGAGGAAGCGGCCGTCCACCCCCGTCGGTCTGTGTTGATGCGGGTGCTCGGCGATGTTGATGCAGAACCTGAAGTCGACACCCACGTGATTGATACCCAGCCTGGTGATAAGTGGTTGCTCTGCTCTGATGGGCTCAGTGGCTACGTTGCTGAGCGCGATATTGGGGAAACTCTGCTGACGGTGGATGACCCGGAACTCGCCTGTCACAAACTAATCACCCAAAGCCTCTCCGAAGGGGCCCCCGATAACGTCACTGTCGTCATCATTCGGGTAGCAGAGGATCAGGACACGTCCCCGCCCGCCGAAGCACGAATGGTCGGTGCTGCTGCAGGTCCCATGACCTATGAGTCGGGCCCTATTGCTCGGAAACCAGCGCTCCCCGCAATGCTGCTGCACCCCCTTCGAGCGCTCCCGCCCGCCGATGAACATTTCGAACCCGAAGAGGACTATCTGGAGGAATTGATCCGCGAGGATCGCCGGCGCCTCATCCGGCGCCGAGTGACCTGGTCACTCTCTGTTCTGTTGATTCTTGGGGCTGTCGCCGGGGCGGCGTTTGGGGCCTACCAGTGGACCCAAACCCGATATTTTGTGGGGGAGAGCGACGGAGTTGTCGCAATTTATCGCGGTGTCCCCGAAAATGTCGGTCCTTTCGAGCTCTCCTCAATCTTCGAAGAAAGCCGCATCTCGGTGGGTTCTCTCTTGCCGTTCGAGCAGGAGCGTGTGCAAGCCGCTATTCCCGCGGAATCTCTTGAGGAAGCCCGCAGTATCCTCGATCGGCTGAGGAGGTAAAAGTGTCGGCCACTGATCAAGCCCTCCCGCCGGTTTCCCCGGTCGCCGGCCGGGTTGTGCTCCGCGTGCGGATGCCTCAAAAACTTCGCAACATTGAATTGGGTTTGCTTCTCGTGGCGCTGGGCCTGAGCGCGCTCTCGTTGGCGTTAGTGCAGTGGGGTGCGTTGGGCGCACTCGACTGGAGTTTGCTCACCTACGCTGCCGGGCTTGCCGGACTCACCTTGGGCGTGCACCTGGCACTTCGTTTGGTGGCGCGCGATGCTGACCCTTTCATTGTCCCCATTGCCACCATGCTGAATGGGCTTGGAATCACCATGATTCATCGCCTCGACCTTGCCAGTGGTGTTACGGGCTGGGAAGCCGCCGGCGTGCGCCAGATGGCGTGGACCGCGGTAGCGCTGCTCATTGCCATCGCGGTGCTCTTGGTGGTGCGGAACTATCGGGTGCTGTTGCGCTACCGCTACTTAGCGATGCTCGCAGGAATCATCCTGCTCACCATGCCCCTGTGGCCAGGAATTGGCCGCACGGTCAACGGTGCAACATTGTGGGTGAATTTTGGGGGAACCGCTTTTCAACCGGGGGAAATAGCAAAAATTGCCCTCGCGATTTTCTTCGCGGGCTATCTGATGACAGCGCGGGAAAGCCTGAGTACCGTCGGAAAGAAATTCTGGGGAATTCGTTGGCCCCGTGTGCGAGATTTGGGCCCTCTTGTTGTGATTTGGATAATCGCCATGGCGGTGCTCGTATTCCAGCGTGACCTGGGGACGTCCCTCCTGTATTTCGGATTGTTTTTGGCCATGCTCTACATTGCGACCAACCGTGTGCTCTGGATCGCGCTTGGCGGAGGGCTTTTCATTCTTGGTGCCGCCCTCGCAGGAAGTCAGATTGGCTACGTCCAGGGACGAATCTCCGGGTGGCTGGATTCTTTCAGCCCCGAGGTTTATAACGCCATCGGTGGTTCCTACCAACTTGTTCAAGGGCTGTTTGGGTTTGCCGAAGGTGGTTTTATTGGCCAAGGGCTTGGCCAAGGGCAGCCCTCCTTTGTTCCGCTGGCGAACTCGGACTACATTGTTGCGGCACTCGCAGAAGAACTCGGAATTATCGGCATCTTTGCCATCCTCGCTCTGTATTTACTTCTCGTCTCCCGAGGCTTGCGGGTTGGGTTCATGGGTACTGACGATTTTGGCCGGTTGCTCTCCGCCGGCCTTGGATTTGTTCTTGCGCTGCAAGTTTTTGTGGTGATTGGTGGGGTGACGCGTCTCATTCCTGTTACCGGTCTGACCACACCCTTTCTGGCGGCAGGGGGGTCCTCCTTAGTGGCCAACTGGATTATTGTGGCGTTGATTTTGAGGCTCAGTGACGATGCTCGGGCTTCTGTGCGGCACGATGCGGGGGTGAGTGCATGATTGTTCCACTTAGAAAAGTGGGCATCGCTATCGCCGTGATGTTTGCCCTACTGTTTGCTTCCAGTAGCTACGCCCAAGTGCTCGCCTCAGAGGACATCGCTGATGATGATCGCAACGTGCGCAAACTTTATGAAAGCTTCTCTGCCGAACGCGGTCAAATATTAGCCGGTGGCATCGCGGTTGCTGAATCAATACCGGTGGATAACCAGTTCAAGTTTTTGCGCACCTACCCTTACGGCGACCTGTATGCGCCGGTCGTCGGGTATTACACCCTCACCCAGGGAAACGCGGGTATCGAAAGTGCGATGAATCCTCTGCTGACCGGGCGTGCTGACTCACAACTGGTGGAACAGTTGCGAGCACTCGTCACCGGCACAACACCCCAGGGCGCCAGCATCATGTTGAGCATCGACCCCGAAATCCAGCAACTCGCCTGGGATGCCCTTGGCACTCATCAGGGTTCGGTAGTGGTGTTGGAACCCGCCACTGGCCGAATCTTGGCCATGGTGTCAAAGCCCTCGTATGACCCAAACAGGCTGGCCGCCCATTCGTCATCCTCCGTGCTGGAGGCGTACCTAGAGCTTTCTGATGACCCCGATAACCCCCTCGCGAACCGGGCTATCGCCGGCGACCTCTATTTCCCTGGCAGCGTCTTCAAAACGGTGTTGATGGCGGCAGCGCTCGAGTCCGGCACATACACGGCCGACAGCGAGTTCCCCAACCCCAGCGAGTTGGCACTCCCCCTCAGTACCAGCGTCATCAAGAACTCCGGCGGTCGCCTGTGTGGTGGGGAAGAAACCGTCACCCTGGAGGATGCGTTCCGCCTGAGCTGCAACATTCCTTTCGCAGAACTCGGTGTCGAGCTGGGTGAAGCGGCAATTGGGTCGATGGCGGATAGTTTCGGATTTGGCGCAACATTGGAAATCCCACTCCGCGTCACCCCCAGCGTTTTCCCCCGCGGGTTAGATGAGGCCCAACTCATGTTGAGTTCTTTCGGTCAGTTCGATGTTCGGGCTACGCCGCTAGAAATTGCCATGATTAGTGGGGCTATCGCCAACGGGGGGACCCTGATGACGCCGAACCTTGTCGACCAGGTGATTGCCCCGGATCTTAGAGTTGTCGACAAGTTTGAACCCCAAATTTATTCCCGACCGCTAAGCCAAAATACTGCGTCCGAACTGACGCGAATGATGGTGGGCAATGTCCAACGCGGTGTCGCCGGTAACGCCGGCATTGCCGGAATCGACGTTGCCGGCAAAACGGGAACAGCAGAAACCGGAATCGGAAACGGTCGTACCTTTTGGTTCAGCGGTTTTGCCCCCGCGGATAACCCTCAGATTGCCCTTGCGATTGCCGTGGAAGGGGACCGCTCCGAGGGAACGGGTAACGCCATCGCAGGACCTATCGCGAATACAATTTTTGCGGGGGTGATTAAGCCATGAGACCCACAACGGGCCAAGTCTTCGGATCCCGATATGAACTTGTTTCTCGCATTGCCATCGGTGGCATGGGCGAGGTCTGGAAAGCAAACGACGCCGTTATCGGCCGCACCGTCGCCATCAAAATCCTCAAAGAGGAGTACATGGGGGACCCGGGGTTCCGCGAGCGTTTCCGGGCAGAAGCGCGGCATGCGGCACTGGTTAACCATGAAGGAATCGCCAATGTTTTCGATTACGGCGAAGAAGATGGCAGCGCCTATTTGGTGATGGAGCTTGTCCCCGGCGAAGCCCTCAGCAGCGTCTTGGAACGGGAAAAAATTCTGCCGGCGACAAAAGTCCTCAACTATGTCTCCCAAACGGCAGCAGCATTGCATGCCGCCCATCAAGCCGGCCTAGTCCACCGAGACATTAAGCCGGGCAACCTCCTGATTACCCCGGATGGCACCGTCAAAATCACCGACTTTGGTATCGCCAGGCTCGCAGACCAGGTTCCTCTCACTGCCACCGGGCAGGTGATGGGAACCGTTCAATACCTCGCCCCGGAACAAGCGGGCGGGAAACCCGCCTCACCCCTCACCGACGTTTATTCCTTGGGCATCGTTGCCTACGAAGCGCTCGCTGGGAAGAGGCCTTTCCGCGGAGAATCGCAAGTTGCCATTGCCATGGCGCAGATTAAAGAAGCGCCACCAGCGTTGCCCTCCTCGATCCCTGAAGAGGTGAGAAAACTTGTCATGTCATGCATGGCCAAGAAACCTGAAGGTCGGCCCGCCTCCGCACAAGCACTCTCGCTCTCGGCATCAGCCCTCGCACGAGGTGACATCGAAGCGGGACTTGCCCTCATTCCCGAGCCCCTGCCCTCCGGGGAGGAGGGGGATAAGAAGAAAGAATCCTCGGGGGCTGTTCGCGTGCGGGGTCTCCGCGATTCGCCCAAAAAGATGGGCAAAAACTTCTGGATTTTTGGCGGTGTCGGAGCCGCAGTCGCCGTTGCCCTGATCGCCACCTCCTTGACCGTACTTTTGCAACCCTCCCCGAATGATGTGCCCGAGGACCCCCTCATTCCTCTCGTTACCGAGGAGGTTCCCCCGTCGATTGACACACCCGTGCTACCCGAAACTCCGGTCGAAACCCCGGTTGAGGTAGTCACGGTCGACATAGCCGAAGCGGAAATAGTGGGGAAAACAACCACGCAGGTCGAAGAGGTGCTGCGCGGTAAAGGTTTACGGCTTGACGCGATTACCGGAAATATTGCGCCCGCCCAGGACCGGGTCGGAACCGCCTACCGTGTTAATCCTCAAGGTGTTGTGGCCCAGGACACGCTCATCGCCGTGTATTTTTATGCCGAAATTCCACAACCACCGAAACCCCGGGCCATCACGGTCATTCCCGCATCTGGCCCGTATGCTCCCGGCGACGAGGTCCTCCTGGAATGGCCGGGATATGCACAATGCCCTTCAGGATTCCCGTTAGCCAGTTACACCCTCCAAATTGTGGGCGGTGAGATTCTTGATGGCGATGGCGCTACCGTTCTGGAGCCCGAGCAGACTGCCATCAACGTGCAACTTGGTGAAGGGGAAACCCTGAGCGCGAGCTATCTGGTCAAATGTGGCGACCTTTCGTCCCCATTAGCCAATGACACCGTGATTACTATCACGACACCTCAGGCCGAGCCAGACCCACCCGTAGAATAACGAGAGTGTCTTTCCCCCGAACCACCAAAGGATTTCTGTGACTCAACCCGCTCCTGGTCCCTGGACCTCTCGCCTTCTGGGCGGGCGGTATGAGGTTCGCGAGCTCATTGGGCGCGGCGGAATGGCCGATGTTTACCTGGGCGTTGACGCAAGGCTTGGCCGCCAGGTTGCCATCAAAGTACTGAAGTCGACACTCGCATCAGACCCCACCTTTCGTAATCGTTTTCGCCTGGAAGCTCTCGCAGCATCAAAAATGTCTCACCCCTCGATTGTTCGAGTCTTTGACGCTGGTGATGAGATTAATGGGCCCCAAGACTCAGCCCCCGCCGGAAGCACCACCCCCTACATTGTTATGGAACATGTTGAAGGGCATTTGCTGAGTGAGCTGATGCAGCAGGGGAAGCTGGAAGAGCGCCATGTCCTGAAAGTGGCAGACGGTGTTCTGACAGCGCTCGAAGTTTCCCACCGTGCGGGCATTGTCCACCGAGACATCAAGCCCGCCAACGTCATGGTCACTCAGGATGGCAATGTCAAAGTGATGGACTTCGGTATCGCTAGGGCTGTCACAGATTCAACCGCAAACCTCGAACAGACCACATCAATCCTGGGTACCGCTCTCTACATTTCCCCCGAACAGGCCCGCGGCGACGAACCTGACACTCGAACGGACCTCTATTCCCTAGGGGTGGTGATGTATGAACTTCTCGCGGGCGCCCCACCCTTCAGCGCCGACTCCCCCGTGGCTGTCGCGTATAAACACATCAGCGCTGATCTGAAACCCTTAAGGGACGTCAACCCTGCGGTTTCGGAAGATGTCGCTCGGGTGGTAGAAACCGCCATGCGTAAAGACCTTGCAGAGAGATTCCCCACCGCTCAATCGTTTAGGGCAGCCCTCGAGGATATCTCCCAAGGTCGGGAGCTAAAACTCCCCACCACCCGTGAGCACGCCAGAGTTGCCCCTGCTTTCACCGGCAGTGTCCCGGTCGCCAATGTTGAGGCAGCTCACCGAAACCCTGTAGAAGGGTTTGAGATTTTTGAAACCCGGGGCATCAAATCCCAGTCCATCCCCACGTTGGCCGTAACCCTCTTTAGTGGACTCGCCGTTTTACTGGTGGTTGGAATCGTGTTGTGGGTTTTCACACTCAACCCAGCGACCACCGCCGCAACTGCCGCCCCACAGGTCCCTGACCTCACCAGCCAGACGGAAGCTGTAGCGACCGCCACCATTACTTCTCTGGAGCTCAACCCACTCGTGGAGTATGAAGCCAGCAACACCGTTCCGGAGGGAACCGTGATTCGCACGGTACCAAGCGGCGGGATCCGCACCGCACGGGGCGAACCGGTACGAATTGTAGTCTCCAGTGGACTGTCGACCTTTGATATGCCCGATATTCGCAACATCGATATTGCCGAAGCACGCACCACACTCGAAGAGCTCGGTCTTGTGGTGGACCAGGTGGTGGAAACCTATTCACCGAGCCTCGAAGAGGGCATCGTGATGGCATCAACCCCCGAGCCAGACACTGACCTTCGCCCCGGCGACACCGTCACTCTCACCGTTTCGAACGGTTTGGTTTTGATTCCCAACGTCGTGGGCCTCACTGTTGGCGAAGCCAACCCTTTCTTGACGGGTCCCTCCATGCAACTGTCGGTCAAATTGGAACTGGCGACAGACTGTTTCGGGCAGACCGTGAAAGAACAATCACTAGCACCTGGCGACCACCCGCAGCGCTCGGAAATCACGTTGGTCTACTGCGGCCTGGTGCAAAACGAAGAACCAGCTCCCGTGGGTTAAACCCCCGCCACGCGGGGACTTAGCCCCTTGGCTGCCTCGGCTGCTCCCGTGAGCCCGGTGACCTCAAGCCAGTTGGCGATCATGGTGTATCCGCCTTCGGTGAGAACGGATTCGGGATGAAATTGAACCCCATAAACCGGGGCCATCCGGTGGTTAAGCCCCATAATCACCCCGCCGGTGGTGCGAGCAGTGACCACTAAATCATCCGGCACCGTACCGTCAACGACAGCAAGGCTGTGATACCGCGTAGCGTGAAATTCCGCGGGAACACCTTCAAACAAGGTGCTCCCATCATGATGCACCCGCGAAGCTTTCCCGTGCATGAGCTCCTCCGCATGCGCCACCGTAGCTCCGAGTGCTTCCGCAATGGCTTGGTGTCCCAAACACACGCCGAGTAGCGGAATGCTCTGGGTGATGGCCTCCCGGACGATGGGGATAGAAATCCCCGCAGCTTCGGGTGTGCCAGGTCCTGGTGAGACCAAGATGCCGTCATAGCGGGACACCAGTTCTGGAATGTCCTCCAGAGTCACGTCGTCATTCCTGATCACCTCGGTGGTGGCTCCCAGCTGATGAAGATACCCGTTCAGGGTGTAGACAAAGCTGTCGTAATTATCAACAACCAAAATGTGTGTCATACGCCTGCCATCCCCCGGGTGAACTGGAAGCTCACAGCTTAGCAATCAGCCCCTGAGCCCCCGAAGGGGTCCCAGCCAGGGCGCAGGTTAGACTGTGGAACATGGCGAAAACACCCAGAGACCCTGCATCCACGACAAGCTCCCTCCCGCAAGGTGACGACAACCCCGCCTGGTTCAAACCGGTGATGTTTGGTCTCATGCTTTTTGGGCTTGCCTGGATTTTGACGTATTACATTTCCAGCACCCAGTTGCCGATCGCGGCAATTGGCGCCTGGAACATCACGGTCGGTTTCAGCATCATGTTTGTCGGGTTCTTGATGACAACGCGGTGGAAATAATCGCACCCTCGTGGCTACACGGCTGTAATTTTCCCCAATGGGGAAAACCTGTGGATAACCGAAGCTAGACGAATAATCGCAGCGCCGATGCGGCCACCAATACGACCCCTACAGCGCTGAGAAGCCCTATCTGGGCGGCCTTCTGTTGGAATGTACGCGTCGCCACCATAATCCACGCCACTAGCGCCCCGACGACTAGCCCGCCAATGTGGGCCTGCCAGGATATCCCTGGCACGACGAAACCCATCACCAGATTGAGCGCCAACACGATCAAGAGCTGAACGTTGGCACCCCCAAACGATCGTTGAATCACAAACAGCGCACCAAACAAGCCAAAGATTGCTCCGGAGGCACCGACCACGGCAACCGAGGGTGCCAGCCAGAGCACCGCAACCGAACCGCCAAACCCCGCGAGAAGAAACAGCGCCACAAATCGACCGTGGCCGATAAGACGTTCCACCAGAGTTCCCAGAACATAGAGCGAAAAACCATTAAAAAGGATGTGAAAGAGTGATGACGTCGAATGGACGAACACTGTTGTCAGCATCCGCCACGGTTCGATGACCGTCAGCGGTGGCCAATACAACAACCGCTCCGTCAGCACGCCACCGCTGAGCCACTGCGCCGCAAAAACGACACCGATAATTCCCAGCAGGCTATAGGTCGCCAGTGGCCGGCTATCGGCGCCCCGTTTTCTCGTCAGCATCGCTGGCCTGGTTTCTGCTGCTCCCGCGCAGTCGGGACAATGACTCCCGACTGCTGCGGGAGTCTGGCATTCACCACAAATTGTGTTCCCGCAGCGTTGACACAGCACATAGCTCTCCCGGGAGGGATGCCGATAACATGCGTCGTTGCTGACCGAGGAACTCACAGGGTGGGAGTAACGCTCACGCTTTTCAACACAACATCATCATGTGGCTTATCAGAACCATCCGTGGGAACAGCATCGAGTGCCCGAACGATAGCCTCCGAGGCTTCGTCTAACACGACACCGAAGATTGTGTGAGCGCCCTGAAGCCAGGTGGTGGCGCCCGTCGTAATGAAAAACTGGCTGCCGTTGGTGCCTTGGCCGCCGCGCGTACCCGCGTTTGCCATCGCCAAAACGAACGGCTTAGTGAAGTCGAGTTCGGGGTGAATCTCGTCGTTGAATTGATATCCAGGTCCACCCATGCCAGTTCCCGTGGGGTCGCCGCCCTGAATCATGAAGCCAGGGATGATGCGGTGGAAAATCACGTCGCTATACAGCGCGCCTTCCCCGGCAGCGCCGGTGGTGGGATTTACCCACTCGCGCTCGCCCGTGGCAAGCCCGACGAAGTTTTCGACCGTTTTAGGGGCGTGGTTTCCATAAAGGCCCACAACGATGTCCCCGTGGTTAGTGTGCAAGGTGGCTGTATGCGTATGTAGAGTCATGCCTCTATTCTGCCAGTGACCACTGAGAGGTAGCGTCGACAAAAAGTCCCAGGTATTTCTTGCCCTGGTCTGGGAGAATAGACTCTTATCAAGGAGGTCACGATGGAACTGGATCGCAAAACCCGTAAAGAACTTTCACGGCTCGCCCGGGAAGCTCAAGACCTGTGGGAAGAGCAACGTGACGTTCTCTCTCACGTCAAAGATGTTGCACGCCACGCCTCTAAGAGCGCTGGGGATGTCGCGAGGCGTGATGTACTGCCGCGCGCTCAGGAGAAGTACCGCGATACGATTCAACCAGTTTTGGGAAAGCTTCCCTGGTCCACCGCGACGAAAGTGCCGATGAAGAAATCACGTAACCCTTTTGTCTTTGTCTTAATGGCCATTGGAACCATTGCCGTGGCAGTCATTGGATACGCCGCCTGGCAAACACTGCGCGCGGATGACGACCTGTGGGTCGAAGAAGAAGCCTAAGTT
>Ga0222669_1000195_pt1 | contig 20212 bp, 22 predicted proteins | sample AntAcemetagen730_FD_179848 | JGI IMG/M metagenome (GOLD analysis project Ga0222669, IMG submission 179848) | Saline water microbial communities from Ace Lake, Antarctica - #730 | ecosystem: Environmental > Aquatic > Non-marine Saline and Alkaline > Saline | place: Antarctica: Ace Lake...
GGCAGTAATGCGAAAGCGACAGCGCAGCGCTCAGACCGTCGGTAGACGGCCGCTATGGTGTAGGTTTCTCGGACGCCGGGCGCTGGGTTTGTGTGACACGGATCGTTGCCTGGCGTCGGAGAAGCGCTCAAGCGGGAAATCGTGGGGTTGGTCTGGGTGGATCGATTGTTGCTATGGGGATTTGCGCAATGCGTGTGTTTTCGCCCAGAGCTGACAGGCCAGTTTGGCGGGGCGCATTGAGTTAAGCGCAGCGCCGGTTTTGCCTGCTGTTGGTTGAAACTCACGGTATTTTGTCGGCGTCACCATGTTTTGCCACGCTGATCGCTTGATCAAAGCATGCCGATTGGTTCGCAGGAGATATAGCGAGCGGCCGAGGGTGTCGTTCGTGATGTGCGGTGCGCGCGTCATGCAGCAGCCCTTTGTGTTTTTGGCGGCGCTCTGGGATGTTGGGCTGGTGCGATTGTGTCGACGATTATCAACTGCCCGCCACAACATGGGCAAGGCAGAGCAAGAACACGAGGAGGTTCATCTGCATCGTTGATGGTGTTGCCTTTATCGTGCTCCTTGTGAGGGGTTTTGGCCCCCAGCAGTTGCCGGATCCGCGCGATATTGGCCGTGCGGTTGCTATTCCCATAGAACCCATAATGTCGGATGCGGTGCTGGCCTCTGGGCAGCACGTGGATCAGGAACCGGCGAATGAACTCATTTGTGGACAAGGACATGGTCGTGTGGCGGCCCGCACCTTTGAGGCGATAGTCCTTGACGCGGAAGGTGACACTGCGCGCGTCGAAACGGATCAGTCGGCTGTTGGAAATGGCGATCCGGTGGGTGTAGCGCGATAGGTATGCCAATACGGCTTTGGGCCCAGCGAAGGGTTCCTTTGCGTAAACAACCCAGTCGATTTTGTGCAGGGGGTCGAGGAAATCGTCGAAGACGGTCTTGTCGATGAGGTCCACGTGATCACCGAAGAAATGAAGTTTCCCGGCATCATGCAGCTTGGCCAGCCCTTCCAAAATGAGCCGCCGGTACAAGCGCGACAGCACACGTACGGACAGGAAGAAGTTCTTGCGGCAGGCGATCCATTTTGAGCCATCCGTCGAAAGCCCTCCCCCCGGCACGATCATATGGACATGGGGGTGGTGGGTCATCGCCGAGCCCCATGTGTGCAAAACCGATGTGATGCCAACACGCGCACCAAGGTGCTTGGGGTCGGCGGCGATCTTGATCACCGTATCAGCACTCGCTCGCATCAGCAGGTTGTAAATCTCGCGTTTGTTTTGGTGCGCGATGTCGGCAATCTGTTTGGGCAAGGTGAAGACCAAGTGGAAATACCGCACGGGCAGCAGTTCAGCCTCACGTGCCGCAAGCCATATCTTCGCTGCACCCGCCTGGCATTTTGGGCAGTGACGGTTGCGGCATGAGTTGTAGGCGATATGCTCATGCGCGCAGTCGGCGCAGCGCGCGACATGACCGCCAAGCGCCGCGGTTCGACAGCGCTCAATGGCGCTCATAACTTTGAACTGGTTCAGGCTGATGTGCCCTGCGTTTGCCGCACGCCAGGCAGCACCATGGGCGCGGAAAATGTCCGCGACCTCCAGTGAGGGGCCGGGCATGGTGGCCTACGAAGGCTTAGGCTTGCCCTTTTTGCGTTTGACCCCATTCAGATCATCCAGCGGACTGTCCACTGCCGCAATCATGCCCGTGGCAACGCTGGCATAGCGCGCAGTAGTTGTCAGTTTGGAATGCCCGAGCAAGGCTTGGATCACCCGGATATCGACGCCGCGTTCCAGTAAATGGGTCGCGAAAGAATGACGAAGTGTATGCAACGTAACAGGTTTTGTGATCCCAGCTTTCTGCGCACTCTGTTTGAACAGCCGCGATATCTGTCGCGACGAGAGGTGCTTTCCGCGATATCCGGGGAAGAGGACCCGCTCAGGCGTTGGCACATCCTTGTCCTGACCGGTGGGCCGCTCTTTCCACCACTCACGCAACATGCCCAAGATATCGGACGGCAGCATGACGTTGCGATCTTTGCGGCCCTTTGCTTGCACAATCCGGATGATCTTCTGAGCGCTGTCGATATCGCCAACCTTCAAACGCACGACCTCGCCTGCGCGCATTCCGCAGCCATAGGCAAGCGACAACATTACGCGCGCCTTCAGGCTCGGAGCCATGGCCAGAATGCGTTTAATCTCATTTTTGCTCAACACCAACGGCACCTTGACCGGTTCCTTCAAATGGAAAATCTCAGCCACAAGATCATGCCGTCGAAGGGTCACGCGGAGCAGAAACTTGACGCCTGTCATTGTTTGGTTTCGGGTGCAGATGCTGACACCGCTCTCCACCAGATGTTGTTGGAAGTACTTCACATCATCTGGCGTGGCCGTCTCTGGCGAGCGCCCTAGCCAAGCCGCAAAACGCTTACAGGCGCGCTGGTGACTACTCTGTGATGCAGGGCCGAGATTGCGCCCCGACATATCGGCAATCATGCGCGCACGAAGGGGCGTCATTGGTGTCGGTTGTTGAATGTTCATGGGAAAACCCTCTGTCAATCGAGGCAAAATCACCTCGACCAACAGCACACACCCAACACCTCAAATCGCGAAACAAATCCCACCTCAGCGCAACGCCTGAAACAAGCGCCCCTATCGCGGAGCGATTTAGTGCTTGGGCCGTTCATGTCGATCGACACGAATGGCGGAAGGACTAAGCCGCTCCGCGGCATTGGCGCGCTTGGCTTGCCGTGCGCGCAGCCCATAACGCAGTTCATTTTGTGATCTGGCCAACCTGATTGACGATGAGGGTTTCTCAATCGTCAATCAGGAGGTTTTTATGACAGAGGAAAAGATGACCCCGCTACGCCAGCGGATGATCGAAGATATGAACATTCGCGGTACGGGTGAGAAGACCCAAAAGGCGCATATCCGCAACGTGAAGCATTTTGCGGCCTTTCTCGGACGCTCGCCGGACACGGCGACGCCGGAGGAGCTGCGGTCGTATCAGCTCAAGATGACGCAGGACGGGGTATCGGTCAGCACGTACAACATACGGATCATTTCGCTGCGGTTTTTCTTCGGCGTCACGTGCGGACGCGAAGAGATGAAACGCTTCATGCAGTTCCATCGCAAACCCCGCAAGTTACCGGTTGTGCTTAGCGTCGAGGAGGTGGCCGATGTTTTGGCGGCCGTCCCCGGGCCAGGTCTCAAGTATCGAGCTGCCCTCGGCATCAGCTACGGCGCAGGATTACGCGCCTCCGAGGTGTGCCATCTCAAGGTCACGGACATCGACAGCGGCCGCATGTTGATCCACGTCGATGAGGGCAAAGGCGGGCGAGACCGCAAAGCAATGCTGTCACCCAACCTGCTCGCCTTGCTGCGCGAGTATTGGCTTGAGTCCCGCCCCGAAGGGTGGCTGTTTCCGGGAAAACCCAAGATCAACCCGTTATCGCCACGACAACTGAACCGAGCGTTCACCTCGGCCAAACACATGGCGGGCATCAAGAAGGCTGCAACGCTGCACACGCTCCGCCACAGCTTTGCGACCCACCTGTTGGAGGCCAATACCGATGTCAGGGTCATCCAAGTGCTGCTCGGCCACGCCAAGCTGACCACAACTGCCCGTTATACGCAGGTTGCGACCAAGACGATCCAAAGCACTGTCAGTCCCTATGAGCAGATCAAGCTGCTGCAAGACGAGACCCTACGACGAGGGATGCAGTAGCGCCCGGGGCCAGTGCCCCGGCCCAAGCTGGAGATCGCTGACATATTCCGCGCGCACGGCCCTGCGTGGCGGCAGGCCAATGCGGGACATATTAGCCTCTCCCAGCTGAAGGTGATATCGGCGATTGAAGCCTGCCGGACCGAGGCACTCGGTGGGCATGTGGCGGGTTGCACCAAGTGTGGCCACCACCACATTGCCTACAACAGCTGCAAGAACCGGCACTGTCCCAAGTGTCAGGGACCAGCTGCACGTGACTGGATGGAGGCGCGGGCCGAGGACTTGCTGCCCGTGGAGTATTTCCACGTGGTCTTCACCCTGCCAGCCGAGATCGCCCAGATCGCCTATTGGAACAAGCGGGCCGTCTATGGCTTGTTGTTCAAAGCATCCGCCGAAACGGTCATGACCATCGCCGCTGACCCCAAGCGCATTGGCGCAAAGGTGGGCTTGACCAGCGTCTTGCACACCTGGGGTTCGGCAATGACCCACCATCCACACATCCACATGATCGTGCCCGGTGGAGGCTTATCGCCGGATGGTACCCGATGGGTCGCTTGCAAGCCCGGATTCTTTCTGCACGTGCGGGTGCTGTCGCGCTTGTTCCGTCGCCTCTTTCTGGACGGGCTGATGGCGCTGCACCAGGCTGGGGATCTCACCTTCTTTGGTGATCTGGAGCACCTGGCGCAAGCAGAGGCTTTTGCAGACTGGCTGGCCCCGCTCCGCAAATCCGAATGGGTGGTCTATGCCAAACCTCCCTTCGGCGGCCCTGAGGCCGTGCTCGCCTATCTCAGCCGCTATACCCATCGGGTGGCGATCTCGAACCACCGCATCGTCAGCGCTGATGACAACACCGTCGCGTTCAGATGGAAAGACTACCGCGTCAAGAACGGTGATCGCCAGAAGATCATGCGGCTTGCCACGCCCGAGTTCATCCGCCGCTTCCTGATCCACGTCCTCCCCGAAAGATTCCATCGCATCCGCCACTACGGTCTATTGGCCAGTGGTGGCCGCAAAACCAATCTTACCAAAATCCGCGCGCTGCTCTGCGTCCAGCCGCCAGGTCAGGCAGATGTCCATGTTCAAGACATTGAGCCAGACGTCACCCCTCTCATGCTGCGCGAACCATGCCCATGCTGCGGCGGGCCCATGCGGATCATCGAAATTTTCCGTCGTGGGCAGAAACCGATGTCACGCGCACCACCAAGAGAGCAGGCCGCATGACCTATCGCCGATCAGAGATCATTACCCTATGCTGGCTGCATCATGCAGAACCGGCACAATCAAGGTGCGACAATCGATCAGCAACAACGCTCACCACGGCGACCCTACAAGACACGACGGGTATAATAGGGCCAAATGTACGCGATCCCCTTGGATCCACCGCCGTGAAAAACGCCAAACGACCCGCCGAAACAGCCGTCGCATCGACCGTCAGCCAGCTTTCCCCATAGTCTCACCAAGCCCCCGCGGCTTCGTCCTTCCGAGGTTTGTCAACGCGGGCCGCCATCTCCTGGCAGCCACTGTTACGCCACGGCCCGCATCGAAAAACCTTCAGGAAACCGGACTTTCGCTGCAATCGCGAAGGGATGAGGGCCAGTCGGCCAAAGCGGACAATGGCCACATGATCACATAAATTGTTTGTTGCTGGATGCATCACCACCTGTTTCCAGAACGTTCCAAGTCGGGCATTTTCTGTTTGAAAAGGCTCTGCTCAAATTCGTATAAGCTCGTATTTGGACGTTTGGGCCTTAGGGTTCAGCTCGTCAATGATACTCAAATATTAGTACGGAGCAGTATGTCAATCCGGATATTTTCTTGTGATCCAACTGTGCGCCGTTGATCTGCATTTCCCTTCAACCTGCGAATTGCACTCCGGACAATATGCCCGGCATCTTGTGCTATGACGCCGTCCAGCGTTTGAGCACGTAAAGCATGTTCCGTATAAGGCGTGCGTTCATGCGCGATTTTGATAATCGATGGGTCGATGTCCAGATCCTGAAGGATGGTGAGTGGTTTCCGTGCCTCGGTTGCCATGACGTAAATGCCGACTGTGTCAGCGTTGTTCGCGAGGCTGGCAGCAATAATCTCGCGTGCACGAGCTTCATTGCCATAAGTCTCAAGTGAGGGAAGGACGCGCAACTGGTCGAATTCGGCGTTTATTTCTTCATCAAAGCCCAGACGGCGCTCGAGGCTGTCACGCGATTGCATGCTTTCCGCAATCACCATGATAGACCCCTCTTGTGGCCCAATGAATTGCCCAAGTAGAAGGGCCGCGGTTGCCCCGGCGGCGCGGTTGTTGATGCCCACCCAGTCAGCATCCATCATCGTCTGGTTCGAGATAAAGGGCAGCGCTGCTATGCCGCGATCTTGAACACGTGAAATCGCGTCGCGCACCTGTGGGGTTTCTGGCGACATAATAGCGACGCCAGTCACCTCATGCGGTGACAGGCTATCCAAAAAGTCTGAAATGCTGTGCGGATCATTTTCATTGATATGCCTTACGTCGCAAAAGACATGGTCGGTTGAGAAGATTTCTGCAGCCTCATCGATATGCTGCACGATGCGTTCCAAAAACTGATCACCTGAGCGTGGTAGGGCAAAGACAAAGCGGTAGCTTTGGGATTTCGCCAAATTTGCCGCCTGTAAGTTACGAACGAACCCCAGATCTTTGATGGCCTGTTGCACGCGATCGACGGTCTTTTGCTTCACGCCATCGCGACCGTTCAGGACGCGATCGACAGTTGCGCGACTGACGCCAGCCGCTTTTGCAAGATCTTTTGTTGTCGGCCTGAGCATCAGTTTTTGCGGCGCCATTATGGGTCTTTCTTTTATTTTATCAGGCTTTTGCTCGCCTGCAATCGCAAGGGCACTAAAGCGTATCTTCAAGCAATATACGCAATAGTGAGGCACGTGTCTCATTTTTTTGTTGTTTTGAAGCACGTGCCTCACTATGAAGGTTTTCACGAGAGGGCGCGACGAGGAGGTCGGCCCAAGCAATAATCCATGGGAGGATAAATTCATGAAAATGAAACTGATGATGCACGCCGCGGCTGGCGCAATGATGGCCACCGGTGCTTTGGCTGATGGCCATGCAACGGATTTGACCCTGTGTTGGGCCGCTTGGGATCCCGCAAACTCACTGATCGAACTAAGCAAAGGTTTTGAAGAACAGTCTGGCCACACCATGAACTTCGAGTTCGTGCCTTGGACCAGTTTTGCGGATCGTATGCTGAACGAGCTGAACTCGGGCGGGCAATTGTGCGACCTGATGATCGGCGACAGCCAATGGATCGGTGGCGGCGCTGAAAACGGTCACTACGTAAAGCTGAACGATTTCTTTGATGCGAACGGCATTAGCATGGATGACTTCTTGCCTGCGACCGTAACCGGTTATGCTGAATGGCCAAAGAACACTCCGAACTACTACGCGCTGCCTGCCTATGCTGACGTTGTTGGTTGGACTTACCGCAAAGATTGGTTTGAGCGTCCAGAGCTTCAGACTGAATTCATGGACACCTACGGCTACGCGCTGGCCGCGCCTGAAACCCTTGGTCAGTTGAAAGACATCGCTGCATTCTTCCAGGGCCGCGACATCGACGGCACGACTGTTTACGGTGCTGCGATCTACACAGAGCGTGGGTCCGAGGGCATTACGATGGGCGTCACAAACGCGCTTTATAACTTCGGTTTCGAATACGAAAATCCTGATCAGCCTTATGATCTGGAGGGGTTCGTAAATTCCGAAGGGGCGGTTGCGGGCCTTGAGTTCTACAAAGAGCTCTATGACGTTGGTACACCTCCGGGTTCGTCCAACTGGTATATGGGCGAAAACATTGATGCCTTCCGTTCCGGTCAGGTTGCGATGCAGATGAACTTTGCGTTCGTGTGGCCCGGTGTGGAAGCTGATGAAACAGTTGGTGGCGGTAACTCTGGATACTTCCCGAACCCAGCTGGTCCAGCGGGCCAGTTTGCACAGCTTGGCGGTCAGGGCATTTCGGTTGTTGCATATTCTGAAAAGCAGGATGCTGCATTGGAATACATCCAGTGGTTTGCCCAGCCTGAGGTTCAGCAGCGTTGGTGGGATCTGGGCGGTGCATCCGCGCTACGTGCGGTCGTCGAAGCGCCTGATTTTGCAACCAGCCAGCCTTATGCGCAGACGTTCCTTGATAGCATGGCTATTGTGAAAGACTTCTGGGCAGAGCCTGCCTACGCGGATCTTTTGATTGCGACGCAAGAACGCATGCACAACTACGTCATCGCTGGCGAAGGCACGGCCCAAGAAGCGCTTGACGGTCTGGTCCGCGATTGGACCGAAGTCTTTGAGGACGAAGGCAAGCTTTAGACTCCTCCCTGTCGGATGCCTTCTCTGAGTAGGCGTTTGATACTCTCCCTCCAATTGATGTTAATGCGTCGGTTGGAGGGGTTTTTACCTAACAAATTATAAGCCACGGGCCGCATTTGCGTCTGAAGGAATCCCGATATGACAGACTCCCACATTGATAGGGTCGCCGCCAAAACACCGGACGGTGTCGCCCGTCGCATAAAGGGCCTCTCGGATCGCACCATCGCGTGGATTTTTGTCGCGCCAACGGTTTTCTTGCTGCTGGCTGTGAACATTTTTCCGCTGATCTGGACGATCCGTCTCAGCTTCACAAACTTCCGCGTTAACCGACCGAACAATGATGTGGAATGGGTCGGCCTGCGCAATTATCAACGCATTCTGACCGACCCTGATGTGTGGAACACCATGCAAGCGACGGCACATTTCTTGATCTGGACAATCACGTTGCAGGTGCTGATCGGCTTCACGCTCGCCTATCTGATCAACAAGAAATTCAAAGGTAACGACATGTGGACGACGATTATCGTATTTCCGATGATGTTGTCCCCTGCGGTTGTCGGTAACTTCTGGACGTTTCTTTATCAGCCGCAAATCGGCCTGTTCAACTACGTAGTTGCGTTCTTTACGGGCGCTGACCCGGCAAGCTTTTCAATGATCGGCGACGTGCACCTCGCGCCCTGGTCCATTGTGATTGCCGACACATGGATGTGGACACCGTTTGTGATGCTGATCTGTCTGGCGGGGCTACGATCGATCCCCGATAGTATTTACGAGGCCGCCGAATGTGACCGTGCCAGTAAATGGCGCCAGTTCTGGACGATCACCATCCCGATGGCTCTTCCGTTCCTGATGCTGGCTGTGCTGTTTCGCGGAATCGAGAACTTCAAGATGTTCGATCTCGTCGTGCAGCTTACGGGTGGGGGGCCGGGCAATACGACTACGCTCACGTCCATCGACCTCAAACGTGAGGCGTTCGAAAAGTGGCGGACGGGGTATTCAAGTGCCTACGCCGTGATCCTCTTTGTCACCGTGTTCGGCCTTGCGTCGATCTATGTCAAAGCCCTGAACAAGGTAAAAGAACGATGAGCTATTCAGCCACAGAGCCTACAAGAGGCACCAAATGGTTCGCCGGTATCGCCGTTGTTCTTTACGCGATCATCACCTTGATCCCGCTTCTTTGGATTGTTGCGACGGGGTTCAAATCACCCGCAGATTCCATTGCCTACCCACCGGTCGTGGTGTTTGAGCCAAGTCTTGAAGGGTATGTGAACCTGTTTACTGAACGAACGCGTGCGACAGACGACATGCTTGAGGCAGCAGGACCTGCGGTGACATGGTACGATGAAATCACACGCAATCGCGGCACGATCATTTCCGGCCCGTCGCGCTACGGTGAGCGGTTCTTGAACTCGGTCATCATCGGGTTTGGATCTACGTTACTCTGTATGATCTTGGGAACAGCTGCCGCCTATGCGTTCAGCCGTTTTAAGGTGCCGCTAAAGGACGATCTGTTGTTCTTCATCCTGTCCACGCGGATGATGCCGCCTATCGCCGTCGCAATTCCGATTTTCTTGATGTTTCGAAATCTCGGTCTCAACGACACGCACCTCGGAATGATCCTGCTCTATACTGCAGTAAACCTGTCGCTCTCGGTTTGGCTACTCAAGGGCTTTATAGATGAGATCCCGATCGAGTACGAAGAGGCGGCCTTGATTGACGGCTACACACGGTTCCAGGCGTTCTACAAAGTGGTCCTGCCACAGGCGGCCACAGGCATCGCATCCACGGCGATTTTCTGCCTTATCTTCGCATGGAACGAATACGCCTTTGCGGTTCTGCTTACGTCCGGCACCGCGCAAACAGCGCCACCGTTCATCCCGACAATCATCGGCACCAGCGGTAAAGATTGGCCCGCAGTAGCGGCGGGGGCCACGATCTTTCTCGTGCCTGTCATGGTCTTCACCATCCTGCTTCGCAAACACCTGTTGCGCGGGATCACATTTGGGGCGGTTCGCAAATGATCACCTTTTTAAGTACATTCATAAGTGGACTTTTGCGGTTTCGCCGTGGGTCTTGGGAAATGTTGGCGACCATTCTTATTGCATTAGGGGTCTTCATGTTGATGCAGCCTTTCTTGCTGGGCCTTTACAGCTATTCCTTCATTGTAACCCTTGTCGGCACGGTGATGTTCATCATCGTTAGCCACTTTCCGGAGTGACCCATGGCACAAATTAGAATTGAAAGTGTGCGCAAGGATTTCGGATCGTTCAATGCGGTGAAATCTTCGACGTTCACGATTGAAGATGGTGAATTCTTCATGTTGTTGGGCCCATCGGGCTGCGGCAAGACAACGACACTGCGGATGATGGCGGGGTTAGAACTGCCGACATCAGGAGAGATCTATATCGACGGTGAAGAGGTTAGTCAAAAACCAGCGAGCCAGCGCGATATCGCCTTCGTCTTCCAGATGTTCGCGCTGTACCCACATATGAACGTCGGCAAAAACATCAGCTATCCATTGCTTTGCCAGGGTATGCCTAAGGCGCAGGTTCGCAAGAAGGTAGGTGAGATCGCTGAAATTCTTGGCATTACCGACATTCTCAAGAAACCTGTTGGTGGCCTATCTGGTGGTGACCGTCAGCGTGTTGCGCTTGGTCGCGCCATCGTTCGCGACCCCAAGGCGTTCTTTATGGACGAGCCATTGGGTGCACTTGATGCGGAATTTCGCGAACACATGTCCGAGGAACTCCGCAACCTTCACGACCGTATGAACGCAACGACGGTCTACGTCACCCATGACCAGCTTGAGGCCATGCAGATGGGCGACAAGATCGTCGTGATGAACCACGGTTCTGTTGAACAGTTCGGCGTACCGCAAGAGATCTACGACTGGCCTGCAACGAAATTTGTGGCGCAGTTTATTGGCTCACCTTGTATGAACTTCCTCGATTTCAAAGGTAAAGTTGCGGGCGGGCAAGTATCGGTTCAGCTTGATAATGCTGTTTTGAACATGCCGGAATTGCTGGATGGTGCCAGTGGTGACCTCACCTTCGGTGTGCGTCCAGAACATGTCCATCTTGATGATGCAGCACCTTATCGTGGCAAAGTCGTCGCCACGGAATACCTTGGTACGACGCAGATCATCACGCTCGATACCCCGAACGGTCAGATCAAAGCACGCGAAGACTCTCTGAAAAACGTCGCCGTTGGTGAGCAAATTGGCCTGCGTTTTGATGCGCGCACCGTAACCATTTTTGATGCATCGACAGGGCGCGCCCTGCGCAGTCATGCCAACCAAGGAGTGTTGTCCCATGGCTGAAGTCACCCTTACGAATGTGTCCAAATCCTTTGGTGAGGACGTTGCATTGGACGATGTGACCATGACCGTCCCTGATGGTTCGTTTGTCGTTCTGCTTGGCCCCACGGGCGCGGGCAAAACGACGACACTGCGCATGGTGTCAGGCCTTGATAAACCCGACAAGGGCGGCATCACTATTGGCGGGCGCGACATGGCGGGGATGACGCCCGCGCAACGTGATGTGACGATGGTGTTTCAGCAATACTCGCTTTATCCACATTTGACTGTGCGTCAAAATCTTGAATTCCCACTTAAGTCGCCGATCCTGCGCACCCCTCAGCCAGAGATTGATCGAAAAGTGAACGAAGTCGCCGAAGTACTGCAGATCAGCCACAAGCTGGACAACAAAGCAACGGCCTTGTCGGGTGGCGAAATGCAGCGCGTGTCCATTGGTCGTGCCTTGGTGCGCCAACCGTCGGTTTATCTGATGGATGAACCGCTGAGTTCGCTGGACGCCAAACTTCGCTCAGACTTGCGGATCGAGCTGAAAGGCATTCAGGCAAATTCCGGTGCGACGCTTCTGTATGTGACCCATGACCAAATTGAAGCCATGACAATGGCGACCCACGTCGGCGTTTTGGACAACGGCAAGCTGGTGCAATTTGGCACACCGCGTGAATTGTACGAAAACCCCGTCAGCGTTTACGCCGCCAGCCGTCTTGGACAGCCGCGCATCAACGTTCTGCCCGCAGATATCTTTGGCGGCGCGCCCGGTGCGGCCACTCATATCGGGCTGCGCCCTGAACAGATTTTGCAAGGGGACGGCGAAGACAGCACCGTGCACCGCGTTGAACATCTTGGCGATCAAACGCGCCTGCATCTGTCATTCAAGTCCCACGATTTGATTACCGTCACAGATGCGCACACTGATCTTAAAGCGGGCGATATCGTTAAAATTCGCCCGCACGAAGCGCTCTATTTTGGCGCCGATGGCGCGCGCGTTGCGTAAGGGGAAATGACCGTGAAGCAGTTTATAAACAACAAAGAAGACATGGTGACAGACGCCATCAACGGAACGATTGCAGCGTCGGGCGGCAAGCTTGCGCGTCTTGATGGCTATCCACATATCCGCGTCGTGGTGCGTAGCGATTGGGACAAATCCAAGGTGGCATTGGTATCGGGCGGTGGTTCTGGTCATGAACCTGCACACGCAGGCTTTGTGGGTGCTGGTATGCTAACCGCCGCGGTTTGCGGTGACGTATTTGCCTCCCCCTCTGCTGACGCGGTTCTGGCTGGCATATTGGCCGTCACGGGACCGGAAGGGTGTCTGTTGATTGTCAAAAACTACACTGGTGATCGGCTGAACTTCGGTCTCGCCGCCGAGCGTGCGCGCGCGTTCGGACATAAGGTATCAATGGTGATCTTGGACGACGACATCGCGCTTCCAGATCTGCCACAAGCACGCGGTTTGGCAGGTACGCTCTTCGTTCACAAAATCGCGGGGGCGATGGCTGAAAACGGGGCCTCACTTGAGGAGTGCACCAAGGCCGCGAAACGTGTGATCAAGAATAGCCGTAGCATTGGTATGTCACTGGACACCTGTACTGTTCCTGGATCGCCCAAAGAAAACCGCATTCCCGAAGGAATGGCTGAACTGGGTTTGGGCATTCACGGCGAAGCAGGGGTCGAACAGGTTGCATCATCCGGCGCGAAAGACGCCGTCTCGAAAGTCGTGGAAAAGCTTGTCCCGACGATGGCGGATGCACAGCATGCCGTTCTAATCAACAACCTTGGTGGGGCGTCCGTGTTGGAGATGTCGATCCTGACGCAGGACCTTTTGTCATCTGACATCAAAGACAGAATCAAATATATCATCGGTCCAAATGCTATGATGACCGCATTGGATATGCATGGGTTTTCAATTTCCGTGGTTGAGCTAACCATGGCCGATGAAGCATTGCTATTGCAGCCTGTCGATGTTGTCGGCTGGCCTGGGTGTAACCCACGTACACCTACGAAAGTATTGCCATTGCCCGATGGTCTTTCGCCGATCCGTGCGCCCGCATCGCCACATGCAGCAACAAAAGCTTTCCTGACAACGTGCTGCGAAATTTTGATCGCATCTGAAGCTGATCTGAACGTCCTTGACGCTAAGTCTGGTGATGGTGACACAGGGTCGACGCTTGCCACGGCTGGCAAAGCTCTGATCGAGGCTATAGATACGTTGCCTTTGGCAGATCACACCCAGCTTTATCGTGCGATTGGGTTGGAACTCAGCCAGACTATGGGCGGATCTTCCGGCGTATTGTTGGCAATCTTTTTTGCGGCGGCAGGGGATGCCTCGGCATCGGGTCAGCCAATGCGCGCTGCTTTGCAGGCAGGACTAGAACGGATGCGCCAAATTGGTGGTGCGAATCCCGGTGATCGCACGATGGTGGATGCATTGGCCCCTGCGCTTGACGCGCTGGATGCGGGCCTCACGTCTGCATCGAATGCTGCCCGCAAAGGCGCGGACTACACAGCAACGCTGACGACCGCAAAGGCGGGACGCGCAACGTATATCAACGCCGAACAGCTGGAGGGTCACATCGATCCAGGTGCAGAAGCAGTTGCACGCCTGTTCGAGCATTTGGCATCATGAAACATCAATTGCAGCAAACGTTGAACACTGTTCTTGCACGACGCGTGCAAGAACTTGATCTGGTCGGTTTGCACGAATGGCCGCAATGACGAGCTGCGCTGCAGCATCTTGAGTAGGTCTTGGAGGTCCGGTTTGGGCCGATTGTGTCGTACGTCCAGATTTGCCAGCTTGGGATTCCAAAGTACGCAACTCGCGCAGAACTTCAAGATAAGGTCAAAGTTGTGAGTGACTTGTTTCCGATCACGTAGCAGATGCAACACTGCAGCACCCCAACTCCCACTCTCTTGCTAGTTCGTTGTTTTCCAGGGCCGCACTTTCGGCATTGTTTCCGTTAGATACAATTCCCGCAGCATCCTGCCAGCCGACAACCCGTCCCGTACCCAGTCTAGAGCCTGCCACCAATCCTCATACCCTCGCCGCGCGGATGCGATCTGCTCAGGATGCGGTCGCCAAGTGACAGGGCAGACCAAAACATCGATGGTCCGCCATTTTCCCCGCGTCAGCACACGTTCGGTGCCTACCACCTCGGTCACCGCGCGCACGCCATGCTGGTTTTCGCGGGTCTCCCTCGGAACGCATTGCGGCACAGCGCCCGGCATCCAGTCCGGTGTCAGCCCAGCGCGCGCCAGCTCTGCGATGCGCAACGCCATGCGGATCCCGCCAAGGCTGTCGGGCAGGCCAGCGACGATGGCGGCGATGACTTCGGCATCCTCGTGGGTGTAACTGCTGGGTTTGTACTGCCCGCCATCGATCTGACAGCCAAGAGCGGCGCGCTGCATGAGGACATACTCAAGACCAAAGCCCTGACATTCGCCACGGTCGGGATCAGGGCGCTCCGGCAGTTCTAGTTGGGCGCGCTCTTTGCCAAACGCCCATTCAAGGGCTTGCTGCACGCCCATCACCCGCTTCGGACGACCGTGTTGCGCGCCTGCCCGCTGACCTGCCTGGGGGGACCGCTTGCCTTGCTGACCATGTATGTTGCGATCAAATTTACTCACAGCACACCCCGCGTGCGCAGCCGCTCAATCGTCACCAGCCCCCGGGTAAGCATTTCCCCACACATGGCGTTGCTGATCATGCTGGCAGGTAGGTATGCGTCCGAGTTGACTTTAGCCGCGTAGAACGCCGCCAGCTCATCAGGACTGGGTGGTGGCGCGTTCTGCCGTCTGCGGCCAGCTTTGGCGCGCCCAGCGCTGCCACTGGCCGCTGCCGCTTGGGCATCGCGCTGGGCAGCCCGCTCCATGAACCGATCAAGTCCTTTCGGCCCATCGGGTGGATTGGGGCGTTCGCGGCGCGTCTCTGTGGCAACTTCAATGATCCGATCCTCGGAAAGCCCAAGATCATTGATCCAGCGGCGCACGTGCTGTCGGGCAGGCCAGCCCTGCCACCAGGCGGGTAGTGTGGCGTTGGCGTCAAAGCCCAGCGCGCTGAGCAGCTCGGCAATGAACCGATCAAAGTCGGCATCTCGCGCAGCCGCGTCCTCCTCCTCCTTTACTGGTTTACTTAAAGGTTCCCTTACAAGGTTAGTCTCCGGATTCTGGAGTTGGCTTTGGCCATTTTCCGGAGATGGAATTGTACAAAATCCGGAGATGGCTCCATCTCCGGTATCCGGACACGGCTCACCATGATGTTCACTATCTGTTTCGCTGATACCATCTCCAGTTTCTGGAAGTGGGTCTTGTGGCCCGTGCTCTTCAAAGCCCAACATATAGCGTGTTGCTTGCCGGCGCTTTGTGCGATGGTCATGGCATCTGATCCGCTGGATCAGCCCTAAAGCCTCGAGCTTTGCCAGATGCTCGTTCAAAGACGAGACAGACATTTCAGCATCTTCGGCCAGCCTGGCCTGCGTCGGGAAACACCCAAAGTCTGGATTGTGGCGATCGCACAGATGCCACAGCACGATCTTGGTCGCAGGCTTGAGCCCGCGCTGCTGGATGGCCCAGTTGGTGGCCGCATGGCTCATGGGGTGGCCCTCCGCGCTGGGCCAGTCGCTGCGCGCTGGGCAGGATCCATCGCAATGATGCGTGTGGTAAAGCCATGATCCGCCAATGCGCCCAGCGCATCGTCGAGAGAGCGCACCAGCGCCCAGCCAAAGCCCTGCGCCAGCACCGCATCACGAAACGCCTCCTGAGCGGGGCTGAGCCGCCCCTTGAGCGATTTCAGTTCCAGAAACAGCACGCGACCGTCGCAGAGGATCACCAGATCAGCAAAGCCTGGATGAACACCCATGCCGACAAGGATCGCCTGGCGCTTGGCACCGCGCGGTCCAGCCTCGGTCACCTCATTGGCGCAGTGATGGATGATTGCGCCTTTGGGCAGTGCAAAGCGTAGCGCGACCACAACAGCGCGCTGCAAATCCGCCTCGGGGGTGCCACGCCGCTTCATGAGCGGCCCTCCGACTCGGTCCGGTGGCGTTTCGCACGCCCGGGTGTCTTGGCGTCGAGGATCACAAGCAGGATGCGCGCGTCCTCGCGCTCCTCTGGCGTCTCACCGTGCTGGACCAGCACTTTGCAGGCCAGCCGCAACAGGTGATCGGAATGGTGCGCGACGTCGGCCACGACTATCCGCGCCTCGCGCCTGCGTTCGTCAATCCAGTCCTGTCGTGCTTCATCACGTGCAGCACGCTGGCTTTTGGTGCGAAAGGGCAGGGGGATGCTCATCGACGGTTTCCCCGCCGTGTACGATTGGCGCGCGCGTTTTCCAGCTCGAGAATCCAGGCCTCGACTGCGTCTCGACGATATAAAACCCGTCGCCCTATACGCGTGCAGGGCGGACCAATTTGTCGGGCTTCCCAGCGGCACAGCGTGTCGCAGGTGAAGCCCAGCTCGGCTGCAAGCTGTTGCCGCGTGTACATCCCCGATAAGAGTGATGAACGTTGATCTGGGTTTGAGAGGGGTTGAGTAGGCATTGATGGCTCCATTGCAAAGCTGGCACTGATTGCCAGCAGAGGCATAGAAACATCTCGAGCCGACTGGCTCCTAGGAACTGACCGGCGCTCAATATCAGGCAGTCTTTCCGGTCAACAAAAACAATGGGTTGGTGGTATTTCAACCGCTAATCTGGAAACCGGCGTTCAAGGAATTCATAAGGGAAAATGAATTCCGGCTGTTATAGCGTGCAGCGTTTCAACGGACCCCCACGTCAAACCAGCGACCACGCATGTTATGGGAATGACGGAAAGTCGTCGCGGCGGTGTGCTTTAACCAAGTCCGCAAGTCCTTGTGGTTCCAACACGGTCACGCCATCGCCCCAAGTATAAAGGTGCCATACCATTTCCAGCCAACCACTTGCGCAGAAGCGGACAATCAATCCACCATCTGGGGTGTCTTCCGTAATTTGGTCAGGGTGGAACTCAAACTCTCTCGCTACTTTTGCAGCCTCTTCGCTGAACTGCCACGCCACCGGGCCATATTCTTCCTGCTGGTAGTATGAGCCGAAAGCTTTGGCAGAATGCATCTGAAGGTCAAAATCAGGATCCTTCACGAAGGGCTGCTCTGAAATAGCAATCGTTGTGATGCGATCCAAGCGGAAGCGGCGTATCTGGTCGTCTTTGAGTGGATCGCGCGCAAGCAGATATTCTCGTATGCCGAACAGTAGCCCATAAGGTTCAAGTATTCGCGCTGATGGGGCCACACTCTTGGAAGCTTTGTAGCTGATATCGAGGCACATGTTGGTTTTCAGGGCTTCATCGATATCTGCCAGAACGACGAGATTGGTTCTTACACGCGGACCTGGTCGGCATGCGATGCCGCGTGCCTCTAACGCGGCTTTGGCTTGGTGCTTAACGGTGCGCGCATCCATCGGTGTCATGCTGGCTAGCATGCGATCACGGATGGACTCGAGGTGATGAACCTCGAGGGCAGACCCATTTTGACGGGTTCGCATGATGGCTGATTCTAGCGACGCCAGCTCATTTTCACGTATCCCTTGATGCCGGATTAAGGGCTCATTACGCAGCTTCCACCAGCGCGTTCGATCTGGATCCTTGCGCTTTTCGACGGCGGGGAAAACGGCTTCGAACAGGCCAACATATCGTTGAGCAGTGCGCGTTCGAAGTTTGAGCAGTTGTTTGATGTCATCGAGATTGATGCCGTCTTCCTTTGCAATGGCAGCCTCTGCCAGGCGCAAAATGTCGATTACTTTTTGCATGTTACAAATATTTCCTCCTCAACGACACAGACTGACGTTGAGGCTAGTGCAATCCCGTGCGGCACAACAATAATCGCAGTCCCGAGGCATCAGCGATTCTCACAAAGTGACTGGCGCGCCCGCACATGCTGCGTGGGGCACAGTGTTCAGCTTTTCGCGCTGATGGTTTCTGCCGAAATATCATCCTGTGTTTCGGTGATTGATCTCAGTACGGCCAAGACGGGTAGAGCGCCTGGACGGCTGACGAAAGGAGGGGCTGATGGCTCTACCACCTCGGTCATTTTATTCGGTTAAAGAAGTCGCAGCCCGCTGGGAGTGTTGCCCGTCAGATATTGCCGGTTGGGCATTGGTGGGACAGCTATCCATGAAGACGGCTGTGGGACCAATCATTTGCGGCGTCAAGCCGGTGACCGGTCTCGTGCAGATCAATGCCGCCGATACGATGGTGATGTTCCGACGTTACACGCGCAGTACAAAGTCATGCATCGTGCAACAGATCCTTCCTGATGGATGTGCCAATTGGCAACACATCACGCACCCAAAGGGTGGGTTAAGGCTCAGACGGGCAGATTTGCTGCTGACAGCTGAGGAAGTTTTGGCGTTTGAGGAGGAAAATGACCTGTTGCGGCGCAAAGGCAGTCGCAAGGGCGGTGCTGGGGGGAGCGATCCGCGTTATGATTGGGATGGTATGTTTGTTGAGATGGTTCGGATCATTAATGATCAGGGCATACCGCAGAAGCAGTCTGATTTCGTTTCGCTCATCATCGACTGGTTCCATAACGCGTCCGAAAACGGTGACATTCCCGATGAAAGCACCATTCGGAAACGGGTCGCAGCGGTCTGGCGCCGTCTCACTGAGCTGGAGTGAGCGTGTCAACCGAAGGCACGATCGATCTTCGCATCATGCACAAGGACGGGGCGTGGACGAAAGGCCTGGGCCACTGCATCGACGCCAGCGCGCAACGGCGAGTCCATGAAATGGGCGTAGCGTTGTGTTGTCGACATTTGCGAGTGGCCCAGCAGACGCCCCACCATCTCAAGAGAGGCGCCGCCGCTTACGAGCAGCGAAGCAAACGTATGGCGCAGGTCGTGAATGCGGACATCCGGCAGCTCTGCCTCGCGCTGCATGTTTCTCCAAAATCGGCGGATTTCCTTCACCGGCTGGCCCGGGGTGTCGCCAGGAAACAGCCACGGTGACGCGTTGGGTACGACCAATTTGCGCTGGCGCACGATAGTGGCCACGTCCTCGGAAATGGGAATGCGGTGGACCTTGCGCTGCTTGGTCATGTCCGCGGGCTTGGCCCAGCTGCCATAATCGAGATTGAAGTGTTCAAAACGTGCGGTGCGGACTTCCCCAACGCGCGAGCCGGTCAGCATGCACATGCGAATGACCCCGGCCGCGCGCTGGTCCTCGGCGTGATCGAGTGCAGTGGCAAGCCTCGCCAGCTCTTCATGGCTCAAGAAGCGCTCACGGCTGTTTTCGATGCGCATGCGGAAACCTGCAGCGGGATTGTCCTCCCGCCACTCCCAGCTTACAGCCAGATTGAACATCTTGCGCAGAAGCTGGCCCACGCGATTGGCGCGAATAGGTGTGGGCTTCCAGCCCTGCAGCTTGCGGGCTCGGTTATTGGGCTTGAGCTTCGACGGCCTTGGCCTCCCCTCGGCGACCTTGTTCAGAAACCGCTCCACGTCCTGCTTGGTGATCTCGGCCACCAGCCAGTTGCCCCACTCGGGTTCGACCATCTTGCGCAGCATGGAAATCTGGTCCGAGGCATTGCGCGGCGCGAGCCGGGGCAGGTGCTCCTCAATATAGCGATCGATCATGTCGCTGAACTTGGGGGCCGTGCGCTCGGTCGCACGGATGGAGAGCGGATCGACGCCTTCGTCTATCAGCCGTCGGACTTCCTTGGCGCGTTCACGCGCAGTTGTCGTGGACCATTCCCCTCCGTGCCAATAAGAGTGAGACAATTGAGTGGCTGAAGTTTACACTTGAGGGTGTAGGAGAACGAACCCATGGTTATGCCTTCGAAGACACCGCTTTCTGACGATATTGTGTCTGACGATA
>Ga0222669_1000196_pt1 | contig 20177 bp, 24 predicted proteins | sample AntAcemetagen730_FD_179848 | JGI IMG/M metagenome (GOLD analysis project Ga0222669, IMG submission 179848) | Saline water microbial communities from Ace Lake, Antarctica - #730 | ecosystem: Environmental > Aquatic > Non-marine Saline and Alkaline > Saline | place: Antarctica: Ace Lake...
GATACTTTCGGAATCACTGGCCGGATCACCCCGGAATACGCAAACTTGCACAGTATCGCACTGCTATACGCAACATAGCGCCATCAGCAGCACTGTTCTGCAGCCAAAAAGGCAACTTCTTCAGTGCCAACACAATGTGCCAACTGCTGCTCAACATATACAAAACGTGCAGTTTGCGAGATGCAAGTTCGCACAGTGGCAGACGCACGTTTATTACACGCTTGGCAAGCAAAGGTGTTGGTGTGCGTGTGCTTGCAGAACTTGCTGGGCACAGCAGCATTGCAACAACACAGCGATACATTGACGTAAACGCAGAACAGTTGGCGAATGCTGTAGAGTTGGTATAGCAATTATTGCGGCAGTTTCATTATCTCAAGCAGTGCTGCTTCACTCAACTCGCCACGCCTAAAACGCTTTAGTGCTTCAAGCGCAAAGCCATCTTCCGCAACGACAACATCTTCCACAATCGCTGCTGCCTTGCGCTTTGTTTTCGTAATCTCGTGTCTGCGCTGCTGTGTAAGCACGTGACTATAATGGTTTTCGATTTGCGCAACTTTACAGCCCATATTCATCGCCAAATCGTAAACACTCACATCACCCTTTTCCAAACGCAGCGTCGCATAAGTATGCCGCAAACTGTATAAAATGCGTTTGCTCTTGTCCCTGTCGTACAACAAACCATCCGCACGTTCATTGTATGGCACACGCTTTAGAAAAATTTGAAAACCTCTGTTTAAGTCTACAAACTTTTTCACTATACGTGTTTCTGCATCAACTTGCCCAAACCAAACCAAATCATTGTGCTTGTTATACGGCGTTGCATCTCGCCAACGCTTTAATAAACTGTTTGCATTAGGCTGTGTTTGTACAAAACGTGCCTCGCCCTTTTTCGTGTCTTTGCTCACACGTACTTCTGCAATCACACTGTCGCTGCCATCCACAGCCACATCAAACTTAATATCACTCCAAATCATTTCACGTGCTTCACCAACACGCAGCCCACTGTTCGCCAAAAACAGCACAAAATAATACATCTGCTGCCGTTGCACCTTGTGCCAAGCATTCAAACGTTTGTCTGCAAAGACACCTATGCTGTCCCTATAACTGCGCAGATAACGTGTTAGCGTATTATATTCTTCAGCGTCAAATCCTGCACGTCTTGCTGGTGTTCTATTTTTCGCTGGCGCTTTCATCTTAAACACTTGCTGCAAACGTCCACGCTCAAACGCATCAAAAAATATTTGATTAAGTGCGCTTTGTTCCATCATCAGTGTTTTTACTGCTGGTGCTTTGCGTACATTGTTTTTTCCACGTGTTTTAGCATCACGCCGTTTAGGGTTATATTTCTGCAGTGCTTTGCCTTCAGCACTGTCCCAAAAACCAATACGCCAATCCCAATATCCACTCGCAACACTTGGCGTAATGTCGTTCAACAGCATACTCGTGCCGTCTTTGTTCTTAAAATACTGCTTAAAATAACGTGCAGCGTATTTGTCGTGCCAATACTGCCTACTCGCTGTCCACGTGCCGTTCTTTACATTTCGTTCAAACCAGTTCTGCCAATGCTGTTCAAACGTGTATTCGTCTAAACTATGCCCTAACTTGGCTGCCTGCTGTAAGCGCAACAACTCGCTCTTCGCATATTCATAAGCATCTTCGTAAATTGTAAGTTTCGTGCTGCGTGTCACATAGCCTTTGCGTCCGCCAATCTTCAAACGCATATACCAATTTGCTTGTCTATGCGTTTTAGCGTTGGGAACAGCGACAGCAAGATTGCGCCTAAACAGCACAAGCGCACCACCATAGTGTTCTCTTTTGTCCTCATAAAACGCCAACAGCACACTCCAATAGCAACCTAAAGCGCTACAAATATGCTAAAATCACTAAACCATAACGTCAACACATACTGCGCCTGCTGCAATTCTGCTACGCACAAAAAAAGGGCTGCAAAATATGCAACCCTTTGTTTTATATGACAAAATATGTCGTTCGCTGTTAGCGCTTGGAGAACTGGAAGCTCTTACGCGCTTTGGCCTTGCCATATTTCTTACGTTCCACGACGCGGCTGTCGCGGGTCAGGAAACCGGCAGCTTTCAGCGCGGGGCGCAGGCTGGGATCATAAAGCTGCAGCGCCTTGGACACGCCATGCTTGACCGCACCGGCCTGACCGGACAGACCGCCGCCCTTGACGGTGGCAACCACGTCGAACTGACCGGCAACACCGGCGATCGAGAATGGCTGTGCCAGGATCATCTGCAACACTGGGCGTGCGAAATAAGTCTTCATTTCCTTGCCGTTGACAGTGACCTTGCCGGAACCGGGGCGGATCCAGACGCGGGCGACCGCATCTTTACGCTTGCCGGTGGCATAGGACCGACCCAGCGCATCGCGGACGGGTTCACGGGGGGCGGCGACGGGGACTGCAACAGCCTCTACACCTTCTGCGACCTGCCCCAGCTCTTCGAGCGAATTGACTTGATCGGCCATTATGCGGTCCTCGTATTCTTCGGGTTCATGGATTTGACATCCAGAACTTCGGGCTTTTGGGCTTCCATGCCATGTGCCGCGCCTGCGAAAATACGCAGGTGGGTCATTTGCTGGCGCGACAGCTTGCCACCGGGCAGCATACGCTGAACGGCTTTTTCGATCACGCGCTCGGGGTGCTTGCCTTCAAGGATTTCTGCCTTGGTCTTGGACTTGATCCCGCCGGGGTGGCCAGTGTGCCAGTAATAACGCTCGTCGCGCTTGTTACCGGTCATCTGGATTTTCTCGGCGTTGATCACGATCACATTGTCGCCCATATCCATGTGCGGTGTGAAGGATGGCTTGTGCTTGCCGCGCAAGCGCATGGCGATGATCGATGCAAGACGGCCCAGAACAACGCCTTCAGCGTCGATCAGGATCCATTTCTTGTCGATATCCGCCGGGGTAGCGGTAAAGGTTTTCATATCTCACCAGAAGGTTTGTGGTGGCGCAACGCCACGGTCATTCGGATAGGTGGCTTATAAGCACCATGAAATGCGCGTCAAGCGGCGCTTTTCAGAAATAATCATTCAAAAACAGTGTCTTGCAAATTAGGTATTATTATACCCCACCAAATCACACCGAAATCCGCTGTGGCGGATGGGCCAACAGGTCGCGCAGCACATATAAGGCGTCCACAAAGGTCTGGTGCGGCACCAGCCCGTTCACCGCAATGCGCACCGCATGTACACTGCGCCCGTCGCGCAGCGCAAAATCATCGGCGGATTTGATCAGCACGCCCGCGGCATCGGCCGCTTGCAGAAATTCCCCGCTGCGCCAGCCCAAAGGCAGCTCCAGCCAAACAAACGGCACGTCTTCGGACCAGTTGAGTTTATACATCCCCAGCACATTGACGGCACCACGGATATCTTGGGCGATCCGGTCGCGGACCGCATCCAGCACAGTATCAATATCGGGTTGCGCAAGGATATGGGCATAAAGGTCTGTCATCAGCCGCGTCACGCCAAAGGAGCTGAATGTCGCGGTGCGCACCAGCGCCGATGTCCAGCCTTGCGGGGCCAGCGCGAACCCGATCCGCAGTGCCGCCGAGATGGATTTTGCCGGCGACACCACATGCCAGCCCAGATCGGGCAGCAAGGCGCGATAGCTTGGCCCACTATGAGCGGTCCGCATCAGCCGGTAACAATCGTCATCCAGCACATGCACGCCATAGCGTTGCGCGATCTGCGCGATCTGGATCCGGCGGGCGGGGGTAGTCTGGCGCACCGTCGGGTTGCAGACCTCGGACGATGTGCAAAACACTTGCACGCTTTGTGCCTTGATCAGCGCCTCAAAGGCCACCGGATCCGGGCCTTCCGTATCCCACGGCACGCCCACCACATCGGCGCGGCACATCGCGGCGGCAGACCGAAATCCGCCATAACTCAGCACATCGACGGCCACGACAGGGCGCGCGCCATGCAGGATGGTTTGCAGGATCATCACGACAGCACTTTGCCCGCCATGGGCGGTGACGATATCATCAACCGAAAACGCACCAACCCGTTCCGCATCCAGATAGGCAGCAACGGCCCTGCGCGCGGCCAGATCGGTCCGCCTGTCGGGATAGCGCAGCAAGTGTTCGGTCGGCATCGCATCGGCCAGATGGCGCATCGCGTCGCGGATCATCTGCCCCTGCCCCAAATCCGGCATCTTGGGGCTCAGCAGATGCGCCACCTCGGCGGCCTGCGACATCCGGTCATCGGCAGCAAGCAACGCAGGGCTGACCGGGCGCAGGCTGCGCTGTGCGCCAGCCACAAAAGTGCCGCGCCCGACCACCGCAATCAGGCGGCCCTCTTCGGTCAGTAGCTGATAGGCCCGCGCGACAGTCCCCGGCGTCACCCCGATCTGATAGGCCAGATCACGCACGGGGGGCAATTTTGCCTCTGGCGCCAATTGCCCTGATACGATCGCCTCGCGGATCGCCTGCGCAAGAGCCTTGAATTTCGATTTCCCCGCGAGTCCAAGAGGTGATTTGAAAATTGTATCCGGTACAATCATTTCATGGACCTTTCATCAGCGCGTATTGTATCGTTTCATCATAGCATTTCGCTATATTGTGTCAATACAATGTGAAAGGATTGTCCCATGTCATATGCGATCCACCCAATGCAAATCGCGGTTCTGACCAACCAGTCCCATGTGCCGGTTCTGGCCGGACTGGCCCTGCGCTTTGCGGTGATGGTGACCACATGGGACCTACGCCGGCGCACCCGCGCGCATCTGCGCGACCTGCCGCCCTATCTTTTGCCTGATATTGGCTTGGACTACCCGACAGCACGTGCCGAAGCGTCCAAGCCTTTCTGGCGGGCCTGACAGCCCCGCCTCTTCCTGACTGGGCCGGGGTTTCCCGGCCCATTTTTCAGGCAGGCGGGATCGCATAGGTCAGGCTGGCGCGCGCCACCGGTGCCGCCTGCCCCGCGCTGTAAATCAACGCATCGACCACGGCCAGCGCACGGCCCAGTTTTAACAGCCGCGCCTCGCAGACCAGCATCTGGCCTGCGGCGGGTTTACGCATGAAATCAATGCTGCAATTGGTGGTGACGGCCAGCGCCTTGGGCCCGATATTGGCCAGCACGATCAGATAGGCGGTCACATCGGCCAGCGCGAACATCGCAGGCCCAGACACCGTGCCCCCCGGGCGCAGGTGGCGGTCAGCCACAGGCATCTGCACGCTGATCCGGTCCGCCAAAAGGTCAGCAATGACAAAATCACCCTTTACCTGCGGAAAGGCAGTTTCCAGAAACCCGTGCAGACCGGCAGCATCCATTTTTAGCATCATCACTTTCCCTCGCCCCCGTGCTGGCCTAGCATGGGGCGACATATGACAAAGGACAAGCCGATGGATATCCTGCTGCGCCAAGACCGTGACCATATCGCCCATCTGACGCTGAACGCGCCAGACAGGCTCAACGCGCTGTCCGATGCGATGCTGGCGGCCCTGCATGCAACGCTGGACCAGATCGCCGATGACACGGGCGTGCGCGCAGTGATCATCGCGGGCCATGGCAAGGCCTTCTGCGCGGGGCACGATCTGCGCGAAATGCAGGCGGGACGACAGGCCGCCGATGGCGGGGCCGCCTATTTCGCGGATCTGTTCGGACGCTGTGCCGCGCTGATGCAGCGTATCCAGTCAATGCCGCAGCCGGTGATCGCGCAGGTCCATGGCATCGCCACCGCCGCGGGCTGCCAATTGGTCGCAACCTGCGATCTGGCGATTGCAGCGGATGATACACGCTTTGGCGTCAATGGGGTCAATATCGGGCTGTTCTGTTCCACCCCGATGGTGGCCCTGACCCGTAACATTCCGCGCAAGGCCGCATTCGAGATGCTGACAACAGGCCGCTTTATCCATGCTGACGAGGCGACGCGCCTTGGCCTGATCAACCGCGCGGTGCCGCTGGCAGCGCTCGCCGATGAAACCCGCGCCCTTGCGCAATCCATCGCCGCCAAACTGCCCGTCGCGGTCAAGATCGGCAAATCCGCCTTTTACGATCAGGCGCAACTCTCGACCGCCGAGGCTTACGCCTATACGAGCGCCGTGATGGTGGAAAACATGATGGTGCGCGACACCGACGAAGGGATCAGCGCCTTTCTGGAAAAACGCATCCCCGACTGGTCATCATCTTCCGAGTAAAAATATCCCCGCCGGAGGCATAAAAGTTCTAAAGCCCGTATATCCCCGAAAACTTCGTCTCCAGATACTCCAGCAACGGCCCTTCATGCGGCGCAAATCCTGCCGCATGGGTGATCGTGTCAACAGGACTGCGCAACCCCCCGAATTGTTGCAGATTGGCGCGCAGCCAGCCTGTCGCGCGTGACGTATCGCCCCGCGCCAGATCATCATCCAGATCCGGCACCGCCGCGCGCAGCGCGTGATGCAGACAGCCTGCATAGACATTGCCCAAGCTGTAGGTCGGGAAATAGCCGAACAACCCTTCGGACCAATGCACATCCTGCAAGACGCCGTTGGACGGACGATCCACGGCAAAGCCGAAATCGGCGGCAAAGCGGTCGTTCCACGCGCCTTCCAGATCATTCACCGCCAGGTCACCCGACATCAGCGCGCGTTCCAGATCGAACCGCAGCAGCACATGCAGGTTATATTGCAACTCGTCCGCCTCGGTGCGGATGAACCCGTCGCTGACACGGTTGACGCAGGCGTAAAACGCATCTTCATCGGCAATGCCGAAATCCCCGAAACTGTCGCGCATCTGCCCGTAAAGCCAGCCGGTAAAGGCGCGGCTGCGCCCCAGCTGGTTTTCGTAAATCCGGCTCTGGCTTTCATGCACGCCCATCGACACGCCCGCCCCCAGCGGTGTCAGCAGATGCGCACGGTCGATCCCCTGTTCATAGGCGGCATGGCCGACCTCGTGGATCGTGGAATAAAAACAGTTGAACGGATCGGCCGGGTTGGTGCGCGTCGTGATCCGCACATCAAGGCCGGAACCCGACGAGAACGGATGCACCGCCTTGTCGATCCGGCCTGTATCCAGATCATAACCAAAGGCCAGCGCAAGCTTGGTTGACAGCGCAAGCTGCCCCGCCTCATCGAACAGACCCGTCAGCGCAGGCGGCTTCGGCCGGTCCAGCACGGCGGCGCGCAACGCCACCAGACGCGGGCGCAGGGCGGCGAACATCGCACTCAGGCTAGCCCCCGTCGCGCCCGGTTCGTAATCATCAAGCAGCGCGTCATAAGGATCGGCATTGCCCGCGATGGCGGCGGCCTCTTCGCGGCGCAGGTCCAGCACCTGTTGCAATATGGGCAGAAAGGCCGCGACATCCTCCTCCGCGCGGGCCTTGGCCCAGATGCGATGCGCCCGCGATGTGGTCTGTGCCAGTTCTGTGGCCAGCCGTGTCGGCACCTTGGTCGCGCGGTCAAAACTGCGGCGGATATGGCGCAGATTGGCGGCAGCGACGTCATCACCAGCCTCGGCCGCCTGCAACCAGTCACCCACACGCGGGTCGGTGCGGCGGGCATGCAGGATGCTGGCCATCGCGCCATGTTCCTCGGCCCGCTGCGGGCCTGCGCCATCTGGCATCATGGTTTCCTGATCCCAGCCCAGACGGCCCGCCACCTGCGCCAAAGCCTCGGTCTCGCGCTGGAACGCCATCAGATCGGCATAGGCGGTCATCACGCGGCCCTGACCGATTGGGCTTTGGGATAGCGCGCCATGAACCGCGCGCGCAGGATAGCGGCCCAGAGGATTACGGCCAGAAACTGATGCGTGATCGCCAGATGCACGGGCGCGGAATAGATCACCGTGGTGATCCCCAGCACGACCTGCAAGGCCATCACCGCCATCATCATGTTGAACGCTGCTCGGATCGCGCGGTTGGCCGATGCGCGCGCGATCCACCAGATCACCAGCGCGCCGGCAAACAACACATAGCCCGCCATCCGGTGCATGAACTGGACGAGCCCCGCGTCTTCAAAGAAATTGCGCCAGACCGGATCTAGGCCAAAAGGCTCCGGCGGAAAAAACCCGCCCGCCATCAACGGCCAGTCGGGAAAGGCACGGCCCGCGTCGATCCCCGCCACCAGCGCACCCAGCAGGATCTGCACAAAGGCCAGCCCGACCAGCACAGCGCCCCATTTGACCAGCCGCGCATCCCCCGACCGGCGGGCCTGCAACAAATCCGCCGCCGGACGGCCCAGTAGATAAACATACCAGGAAATGAAGCCGAAAATCACGAAAGCCAGCCCCAGATGCGTGGCCAGCCGGTAAGAGGCCACGCTTAGCATGCCTTCCTGCAGGCCCGATGCGACCATCCACCAGCCGATGGCCCCCTGCAAGCCACCCAAAGCCCCCAGCAATAACAGCCGCCCGGTCCAGCCTGCGGGGATCTGGCGACGCAGCAGAAAATAGACAAAGCCCAAGGCCCAGACCAGACCAATGAACCGGCCCAGTTGGCGGTGGCCCCATTCCCAGTAATAGATGACCTTAAACTCATCCATGCTCATCCCGCGGTTCATCAGCTGGTATTGCGGGATCTGGCGGTATTTGTCGAATTCGGCCTCCCAGGCTTCGGCCGACAGCGGCGGCAAGGCCCCCGTCACTGGCGCCCATTCGGTGATCGACAGCCCGCTGTCTGTCAGCCGCGTCAAGCCGCCCACAGCGATCATGATGACGACCAGCGCGAACAGCGCCATCAACCAGGCCCTGATTGCCAGCCGCGCACCTTGACCCGCACGGGCGATGCCACCCGGTGTCACGGCCTGTTTGGGGCTGTCGCCGACCTCTTGGAAAATGCTGCGCTTGGTGGACATTTGGCTCTCCGTCTTGCTGCGGCGGAACCTAGGTCCGGCAGGCCGCAAGCGCAAGCGTCAGGGTGCCACAGGGGGTACTTAACCGCGGTCTTTCCAGCGCACCATCTGGCGCAGGATCCCGTGCAGCATCTGCACATCGGCACGGGTCAACGGCATCCGCGACCACAGGTTGCGCAGGTTCATCTGCATATTGGCGGCCTTATGATCGGGGAAAAAGAACCCCGCCGCGTCCAGCCGGTCCTGATAATGGTCGGCCAGTTTTTCAACCTCGATCTGGGTCGCCCAATCGCCCGGCGCATCATGGCGCAGCGGCACGACCTCGCCCGCCACACGGCGCCATTCATAGCCCAGCAACAACACGCATTGCGCAAGGTTCAGCGACGGAAAATCGGGGTTCACCGGCACCGAAATGATGGCATTGGCGCGCGCAATATCGTCGTTTTCCATGCCCGCGCGTTCGGGGCCGAACATGACGGCCACCTTGCCCCCTGCGGCGATACGCGCATGGGCGTCCTGCATCGCGGCCTCGGGCGACATGACCGGCTTGGTCAATCCGCGCGGGCGTGCCGTGGTGGCATAAACGAAATCGCAATCGGCGATCGCCGCGGCCGTATCCGCGAACAATTGCGCCTCGTCGAGCAACCGGCCCGCCCCGCTGGCCATGGCAACGGCACGCTGGTTGGGCCAGCCGTCGCGCGGCGCGATCACGCGCATCCGGTCCAGCCCGAAATTCCACATGCCACGCGCGGCAGCCCCGATGTTTTCGCCCATCTGCGGGCGGATCAGGACAAAGGCGGGTTGCGGGGTCGTCACGGGCATCGGTGATCCTTGCATCAAACTGCGCCCTGTTACGCCGCAGCCCGTCCCAAGGCAAGCAAGGCATGGCCAAAGCGCACGATCCCCGCTAGATACGGGCGAACCTTTCCCAGACCGGACCAACCCAGATGTCGGACGCCGCAGATACACCGCAAATCTACCTGATCACGCCAACCGATTTCGATCTGGCGATCTTCCCTGACCGGCTCGCCGCCTGTCTGGACAGCACCGAAATCGGCTGCGTCCGGCTGGCGCTGGCCACCAAGGACGACAGCAAGATCGCGCGCGCAGCCGATGCCCTGCGCGCCGTCACACATGCGCGCGACGTGGCCTTGGTGATCGAAAGCCATGTGCTGATGGTGGACAGGCTGGGGCTTGACGGGGTGCATCTGCTCGACGCCGCCCGATCAGTCAATAAAATCCGCAAAGATCTGGGCGATGACGCCATCATCGGCGCCTTTTGTGGCAATTCGCGCCATGACGGCATGACGGCGGGCGAACTTGGCGCAGATTACGTCAGCTTTGGCCCGGTCGGGGCCTCGGCTTTGGGCGACGGGCGCACCGCCGATCTGGAGCTTTTCACCTGGTGGTCGGACATGATCGAAGTGCCGGTCGTCGCCGAAGGCGCGCTCAGCGCCGATCTGATCCGGCAACTCTCGCCACATACCGATTTCTTCGGTATCGGCGAGGAAATCTGGCGCGAGGATGACGCTGCGGCCGCACTCGGCGCGCTCCTCAAGGCGATGCACCCTTAGACTTCGTTTTTCCAAAAATACTCAGCCTGTCCCGGACTTGATCCGGGGGGTGAGGCGCGCAGCGAGGGGGGGCAGCGCCCCTAGCCTGCCAACCCCGCGCGCACCCGATCCTCCAACGTACGCGCGAGCGCCTTGCGATCGGTATAGTCACGCACCTGCACGGGCGGGTGATAGATCACGGTCACACCACCTTGGCACCTTGCAGCCAAAGTCGCCAACAGATGCGCCCCAAACTCCATATCGCCCCACCAGCCGTAAAATCGCGCATCTGCCCCTGCGGGCGCGCAATAGCGCAATGTCACCGGCTGCACCTGCAGATCAGCGCGCAGGGCGGGGTCAAGAAAAGCCGCAAACAGCGTCGGTTTGAACGGCAGTACCTGCAATCCGTCCGTCGATGTGCCTTCGGGGAAAAACAACAGTTTGTGCCCAGCCTGCAACCTGTCGCGGAACAGCGCGATCTGGCTCAGCGCATCACGCCGGTCGCGACGGATGAACACGGTGCCGGTCGCGCGCGCCAGCCAGCCGATGCCGGGCCAGCCCGCCACCTCGGATTTGGAGACGAAATAGATGCGCTTGCGCGCGTTCAGCGCAAAAATATCCAGCCAGCTGGCGTGATTGGCGACGACAGCACCGGCACCGTGCATCGGATCGCCCTGCGTGGCATAGCCGATGCCCAACAGCAGGAATGCCGCACGACAAACCGCCTGGGTCACATAAGGCGTCACAGGGCGGCGCTGCCCGAAAACCGGCTTTTCGACCAAGCGGATCAGCACCAGCACCAGCAACCCGCCAAAGACCAGCAGCGCCAAAGGCAAACCGCGGCGCAGCACGCGCAACCAATCGCGCAAGGCCAGCGGTGGTTGGTCCGGCGGCGGGGTGCCTTGCCATGCCTCAACCATCGGTAAGGGGCCGGCTATAGATCTGTTTTTGTCGCGTGCTGATGCGGGATGTGGGCAGGATCAGGCAGACATCCGTGGTGTTGAACGCATGATCCACAAAAACGCCCTGCCCAACAACACCGCCGATCCGCAGATAGGCCTTGATCAGGGGGGGGGTGTCGCGCATAGCGGCCACGCGGTCAATCTGGTCGGCCGGCAGTGGCGCAAAGTCCACGGCGCCGGCACCTTTGGCCTGCACAAGCAAGGGTTCTGGTGCCAGGTGGCGATGGAACAATAGGCTGAGCGGGGCGGCAAGCCGGTCAAGGTCAGTGCCGTGAAATGATGCAACGCCGAATAAAACGTCGATCTCTTGCACCTGCACATAATCGGCCAGCGCCTGCCACAGATGCATCATCGCCGTGCCGCCGCGATAATCGGGGTGCAGGCAGGATCGGCCGAGCTCTAACAATCGCAATCGCGATGTTTTCAGCCGCGACAGGTCATATTCGGATTCGCAATAGAACCGGCCCGCGGCCACCGCGGCCTTTTCGGTTAACAGACGATAAACACCTACCACCTGATCATTTTCTGCACGGGTCGTATCGCGCAGCAATAAATGAACGGCATGCGCATCGAATCGATCCTGTTCCAACTGCGCATCGTGGTCAACCAACGGGCCGTCACCCCCCAATTCGGAAACGAAAACCAAATAACGCAACCGCTGCGCCGCCTGTACGTCACAAATATTTTGCGCAATTGACACAGCAAAACGCGGTGTAGTGCGATGGCCTGTTTCCAGATCAGGCGGAGGGTTCTGCATTTCGTTCATTAATAAATCGTTAACCTGTTCGCGTTCAAATTAAGCCAGTCGTTTCAAGCAGTTGACGTATCTGAGGGAAAATGTTCAACCTTAAGATGTATATACTTGTCCGTTACAATCTCTAGAGAAATGTGGTTCCCTTCGATGACAATCTTGCCTGCCTCTCGGAAATTTACGGTGATCCGGCCTGCGATATTGGATTGCACCTGGCCAATCCCCCAATCGGGCTGCGCCGGATGGCGAACAAGCATTCCTGGTTCCAGAATTGCGTTGATGCCTATCATCTCTATGTCCCTTTACTGGAGTTTTTGTCATGCGGCATGATCTTGCCACGCTTGTCGGATCGCGGATTTGTCATGACCTTATCAGCCCAATTGGGGCGATCGGCAATGGTCTGGAACTTTTGGCGCTGACTGATGGCAACCCGGGCGCAGAGATGGCGTTGATTGCTGATTCTGTCCAGAACGCCAATGCACGGATCAGATTTTACCGCATCGCCTATGGCGCGGCCGGTACGGAACAGATGCTCGGCAGTGCCGATGTGCTGTCGTTCATATCGGTGCTGGCGCGCGGGGGGCGGTTTACCTATTTCTGGCAAGTGGCCGAGGATCGCCCCCGCCGCGAAGTGCGGTGCGCGCTGTTGCTGCTGCAATGTTTCGAGGCGGCAATGCCCGTGGGTGGCGACATCCATGTCAGCGTCATCGACGGCCGTTGGGTGCTGAGCGCCGAATGTCTTCGGTTCAACATCGACCCTTGTCTGTGGGACAGGCTGGCCACCGGCGATAGCACGTTTGCCTATTCCGCGGCACAGGTGCAATTCGCGCTGTTGCCCTGCATGTTGCAAGAGGCGGGGCGCGCATTGAAGATCAAGATGAGCAGCGACCGGATTGTCGTGAGTTTCTAAAACGCACAAGACCGACGCGTCCCGGACCTGATCCGGGACCCCGCCGGGTCTGACCTGAAGAAAGATGAGTATTTTTGGAAATAAGAAGTTGGGGGCGTCAGGCGCGCACCGCGCCATTGCCGCTGACGAGGTATTTGAAACTGGTCAGCTGTTCGGCACCGACCGGGCCGCGCGCATGCATCTTGCCGGTGGCGATGCCGATTTCCGCGCCCATGCCGAATTCACCCCCGTCGGCAAACTGGGTCGAGGCATTGTGCATCAGGATCGCACTATCGAGCTGGGCAAAAAAATGGGCGGCGGCCTGCGCGTCTTCGGTGATGATCGCATCGGTGTGGTTCGACCCGAATTGACGGATATGGGCGATGGCTTCGTCCACACCGTCGACCAGTTTGGCCGCGCAGATCATGTCAAGAAATTCGTGCCCGAAATCATCGGGTTGCGCCTTGGTTGTTCCCTTGATCTTTGCCAGATCGCCATCGGCGCGCACCTCGACCCCGGCTTTGACCAGCGCGTCGATCAACAGCGATCCGTGCTGCGTGTAGAACCGCCAATCGATCAACAGGCATTCCATTGCACCACAGATACCGGTCCGGCGGGTTTTGGCGTTCAGCACGATGTCCAGCGCCATGGCCGGATCGGCGGTGGCGCCGACATAGATATGGCAGATGCCTTCGAGATGGGCGAAAACCGGCACCCGCGCCTCGCGCTGGACAAGCCCGACCAGCCCCTTGCCGCCGCGCGGCACGATCACGTCGATATGGGCGGTGGCGGTCAGCATCGCGGACACGGCGGCACGGTCGCGGGTTGGCACCAGCTGGATCGCGGTGTCGGGCAGACCCGCCTGTTGCAGCCCCGTTTGCAGGCATTTGTGGATCGCGGTGGAGGAATGGAAACTTTCCGACCCGCCCCGCAGGATCACCGCATTGCCCGATTGCAGGCATAATGCGCCTGCGTCTGCCGTGACGTTGGGGCGGCTTTCATAGATCACGCCGACCACGCCCAAAGGTGTGCGCACGCGGCGGATATGCAGGCCACTGGGCATATCCCATTGCGCAATCACCGCCCCCACGGGGTCAGGCTGGGCCGCTACATTGCGCAGCCCGTCGGCCATGGCGCGGATGCGCGGTTCGGTCAGGATCAACCGGTCCATCATCGCGGGGCTAAGACCCTTTTGCGCGCCGTAAACCTGATCTTCGGCATTGGCGTCGAGGATTTCCATGATATTGTCGCAGATCGCCTCGGCCGCCCCGATCAGGGCGGCATATTTGCGCTCAGATCCGGTGGTGGCCAGCACGGTGGCGGCGGCGCGCGCATTGGCGCCGATTGTCGCCATCAGGGTTTGGATATCTGTCATGATCTGTCCTTACAGCACCATATCGTCGCGATGCACCAAAGCGGCGCGGCCTTCATAGCCCAGGATCGCCGCGATTTCGGTTGACCGGCGGCCCATGATCTGGCGCGCCTCGGCACTTGTGTAGCGGGTCAGGCCCTGCCCCAATGGCGCGCCTGCGGCATCGGCGATGGTAATCACCTCGCCCCGGCCAAAACTGCCGATGATGCCGGTCACACCAGCGGGCAGCAGGCTTTTGCCGGACAACAGCGCCTTGCCCGCCCCCGCATCGACCGTGACTGTGCCGCGTGGTTTCATCGCGGCGATCCAGCGTTTGCGCGCGGCTTGCGGATCGACCTGCGCGGTGAACCATGTGCTGCGCGCGCCCTGTGCGAAGGCCGCCAGCGGGTGCAGCCCGGTGCCAAGGGCGATGGCCATGGCACAGCCGCCTTCGGTGGCGATTTTCGCGGCCATGATTTTCGTGATCATCCCGCCTTTGGACAGGGTTGATCCGACATCGCCGGCCATGTTTTCAATCTCTGGCGTGATTTTATCAACAATGGCAAGGTGGTGTGCGGTGCTGTCAATCTTGGGGTTGCCAGTATAAAGCCCGTCGACATCCGACAAAAGCACCAGCTGATCCGCCCCGATGGTCACCGCGACCTGTGCGGCAAGCCGGTCATTGTCGCCATAACGGATTTCATCTGTGGCGATCGTGTCGTTTTCGTTGACGATCGGGACCACCCCGAAGCCCAGCATGGTTTCCATCGTCGCACGGCTGTTCAGATACCGCCGCCTGTCCTGGGAATCTTCCAGCGTGACAAGGACCTGGCCCGCGATAATGCCATGCGGGGCGAGTGCGAGTTCATAGGCCCGCGCCAGCCGGATCTGGCCCACGGCAGCGGCGGCCTGTGATTGTTCCAGCGCCAGTGCGGCCTGCGGCAGACCCAGCACACCGCGCCCCAGCGCGATGGAGCCGGATGACACAAGAATAACATCCGCGCCGCGCGCCTTGATCTGGGCCACATCGGCGGCCAGCGATGTCAGCCAATCCTGCCGCAAAGCCCCCGTCGCGGCATCGACCAGCAAGGCCGAGCCGATCTTGACCACCAGCCGTTTGGCATCGTTCAGGGCCGCCATTCGGGGTCATCCGTGGCGGCCTCTGCCACGCGGTGGCGCAGGCGGTTGTCGTCGATTTCGCCGCGCAGGGCGCGCAGCACCTCGGTAATGCCTTCGCGGCTGACGCCGGACATCAGCATCACGGGGCCAGTTGCGACCTCGGCCAGTTCGTCGCGCAAAAAGGCGCGTTCTTCGACGTCCAGCGCGTCGATCTTGTTCAGCACGGTGATGCGGGGTTTATCGGCAAGCTCGCCGCCATATTGTTCCAATTCATGGATGATCGTCACCAGATCGCCCGCCGGATCACCCGATGTGCCATCGATCAGGTGCAACAGCACCGCACAGCGTTCGACATGGCCGAGGAACATATCGCCAAGGCCCCGCCCTTCGCTGGCGCCAGCGATCAGGCCGGGGATGTCGGCGACCACGAATTCGACGTCATCCACACCGACGACGCCGAGGTTGGGCACGAGCGTCGTGAACGGATAATCCGCCACCTTGGGCCGCGCATTGGATGTGGCAGCCAGAAAGGTGGATTTGCCCGCGTTCGGCATCCCCAACAGGCCCACATCGGCAATCAGTTTCAGCCGCAGCCAGATCGTGCGTTCGATCGCCTCTTGCCCCGGATTGGCGCGGCGGGGGGCCTGATTGGTGGCGGTCTTGAAATGCAGATTGCCCCAGCCGCCGTTGCCGCCCTTGGCGATGATGACGCGCTGGCCGATCTCGGTCAGGTCGGCGATGACGGTTTCTTCGTCTTCGTCGATGATTTCGGTGCCGACTGGGACGCGCAGGATTTTATCCTCGCCATCCTTGCCGGTGCGCTGGCTGCCCATGCCGTGCTGGCCGCTGCCCGCAAAGAAATGCTGCTGATAGCGGAAATCGATCAGCGTGTTCAGACCGTCCACAGCCTCGACAATCACATCGCCGCCATCCCCGCCGTCGCCGCCATCGGGGCCGCCGTATTCGATGAACTTTTCACGGCGAAAAGAAATGCAGCCCGCGCCACCGGCACCGGACCGGATATAGACCTTGGCAAGATCGAGAAACTTCATAGGTTCGGGCTTTCTGGGCTGTTCAGCGCAGGCGATAGTCTATTGTGCTGCGCTTCTCAAGCCATGGGCCGGGTCATGCGCCGGTTTTCAGCGTATAGGTCCATGTCGGCACCGTCGCCCCGCGCGAGACGGAAAACGCCTCTGCATCGCCCAGATAGTCGAAACCGCAATTGGTCAGCACGCGGGCGGACCCGGGGTTGTCCTGAAACACCTCGGCAAAGATGCGTTCGGATTGATGCGGGTTCGCGGCGATCAGGGCGCGCACGGCCTCTGATGCATAGCCCGTGTTCCAAAAGGCAGGCGCGATCCAGTAGAAAATCTCCGATTGCGCGCGGTCCATCCGTTCAAGGCTGATCAGCCCCAAGGCTTCGGCATGGCCAAGGGCGGACCCGTCGATAATCCAGACATCCTCGGTCCGGTCCGACCGCAGGGCGCGTTCGATCATCGCCTCGACCGTGCCGGGGGGCAAAGGATGCGGGACAGACCGTGTGCCGCGCGCGACGCGGTCGTCGCTGGCATACATGGCGATCAGCCCTGCATCCGATTTGCGGCACGGACGCAGCATGAACCGATCCGATGGGATCGTCTGCTGCACGGTGATTTCCTCGTGGATCATGCTTTCCCTCCTCGAAAAACAAGCCAGTTTGGCGCTTCGTACCCTGATATGGTAGCGAATTTATGAATAAAAAAGGGGACCGGCGAAAACCGATCCCCTCAAATCATCTGGTTGGGAAATTCGGTTTACTCTGCGGCCTCCGCCACGGGGAGAACCGAAATAAAGGTGCGGCCTTTCAGGCCCTTGTGAAACTTCACGGCACCTTCGGCAGTTGCAAAGATCGTGTGATCCTTGCCCATGCCGACGCCCATGCCTGGCCACATCTTGGTGCCGCGCTGGCGCATGATGATGTTGCCAGGAATGACGGCTTCGCCGCCAAATTTCTTTACACCAAGACGACGACCCGCAGAGTCGCGTCCGTTACGGGATGAACCGCCTGCTTTTTTATGTGCCATCTCGTCTCTCCTTAAGCTTTGGACAGCTCGGCCGCTTGTGCGACCCAGCCTTCACGTGCGATGCGGCCCTTGAGCGACAGCTTTTCGTCGAATGCAGCGATGTCGTCTTCGGACCATGCTGCGATCTGCGCGTAAGATGTCACGCCACCGGCCAGCAATTTCTTTTCCAGCGCGGGGCCGACGCCCGACAGCTTTTTCAGGTCATCACCACCGGTTGTGGCGGCGGCAGCTTTTGGTGCTGCGCCGGATTTTGGCTTGGCGATACCTTTGGGGTTCACGCGGGGCGTGATGACCATCTTGATGCCAGCACCCGAAACTGCGGCCATGACGCCGGATGTGTCGGCACCTGTTTCCAGAATGTCGGCAATCCGCACCAGCGTCAGTTGCTGACGGTGGCCTTTCTTGCGCTGGCTGCCGTGCTTACGACGGCGCTTGACGTAGTTGATGGTCTTTTCGCCCTTGATCTGGTCGATCACATCGGCCTGAACGCCTGCGCCTGCCACCAAAGGCGCGCCAACGGTCGAACCGACCATCAGAATCTCGTTGAACTGGATCTTGTCGCCGGCTTTTGCCGCCAGCTTTTCGACGCGCAGCACATCGCCAGAGGCGACCTTGTACTGCTTGCCGCCGGTTTTGAGAACCGCAAACATATGTTATTCCTTCATTTTCCGCGTCGCTGAGGCCCCGGATCGATCCGGCGTTTGTTACCTGTGGACAGCGCGCCCTTAGGCGCTATTTCGCAAATAGCCCGACAAGACCCTTGTCAGGATGGCGGCTTATCAATCCAATGCCCTTGTAAGTCAAGCCAAAAGAAGGTGAAAAAACCCATGCGCCTTGCCCTGATCCTGCCCTTGATACTGGCCGCCTGCACCACTGATCCGACCAATCCGGGCGTGCCGGTCTTTGCACCGCTGGCTGTGCTGACCGACCCTGCCCTTGCACAAAAACGCGGGCAAGTCGAAATTATCGTCAAATCCGATTACGACGCGATCCGCCGCGATATCGGCGCAGGCGGCGGGCCGGTGCTGACGGCGGCGATGGATGCGGCGGGGGTGCCGTACCAAGACCGGCCTACCCGCGTGATCCAGCTGCAATCCAATAGCGGGCTTTATGCGGCCAACCCCAGTGCGCTGGTCACGGCGCTGCTGGTCTATGGCGGCTAGAAATCGGCGATCAGGCTGTCGCGGAACGCCACTAGATCCCAGAACGCCTTGGACCGCGCGATATCATCGGCCAGATCGGACGGCACGCCACGCGCGATCATGCGGCCGTATAACTCCTGCGGAAAGCCGGGCGATACGGCTGGCACGCTGACCATCGGGTTGATATCGGCGGGGCGGGCTGCGGATTCGGCCGGACAGCCACGGGTCGGGTTGCCAGTGGGCTTGCGGCCATCGGCGCGCAATGTCTCGACGGCGGCGAAATAGATCGCGCATTCGCTGAACACCAGCCGTTCCTGACGCGGATCACCGGTTGGCAAGGTTGGAACGCCCGACACCAGAGCCCCCTGCCCGACACAGCCCGCCAAAAGCCCGAGCAGGCAGGCTGCGATGAGTTTGATTTGCAAGGTCTTGATCCTTCTATGTCTTGGACCCGCACCATACCGCGTTGCACAGCTGTGCCAAGACCGGTCACAGGTCCTGACTGATGATAAAGCCAGAAGCCGCCGATCCCAGATCGCGCGACATCCGCACGAAGATCTCGTCAAAGGCCCCGAATAAAGCCTGGGTCATGATCCGACCTTCGGGCGTCTGGCTAAAGGCGGTCAATTCGGCGATCTCGGCATCTTCCAGCGGCGCATAGGCCAGCAGTAAAAACGCAGTGATCCATTCCGTTGTGCTGGCGCGGATTGCGTCCTCTTGCGCCCAGACATCGGCCAGCAGGCTGTCGGCGCTCACCCCCGGCAGCGTGGCGCCACCTGACACCAGCGCATCGATGAAGGCGAAATTGGAATTCAGCCCGCCCACGACATTGGCCTCGATCAGGTCATTGGCGGTGATGAAATCGCTGATCAGCCGAAAGCGTGGCGTGTTGGCCTGCGCCTGTTCGGCGGCAAATTCCTTGCTGGCGGCATCCATGGTCGGGTCCAGCATCGACGCGCGCGCGGCGATTTCCAGCGTGACGATCCGCCGCCCCAGATCAGAGCCATAGAAATCCAGCGCCTGCGTCAGATCCTGCCCGTCCAACGCCGCAACAAAAGCCGCGCGCATCTGCGCGACCATGGTGTCGGTATCATAGATCCGGTCCAGTTGCGCCGCCCAGCGGGGGGTCATGCCTGCGGGAAACATGTCGCGCGCGATGGTTTCGCCGTAATCCAGCCCCTCGTCGCGCATCACCGCCACGATCTGCGGCAGGCCGACCAGTTCGAACAGGGCATCGGCATCGCTGGTCTGGGCCAGGGCGGCCCCCCCCGTGAAACCGAGCGCGGCAACAAGCGACAATATCAGGCGGCGGAACATGGCGGGTCCTTTCAGGTCGTGGACGGTTTCTGCACCGACAAACACGATTTTTGCCGCAAAGCCCACGCAATTCTTGGTGAGAGCGTTTTGCCCCTTGCGCTGCGCCGCACGGCACATTATCCCGCCCGCACCGCGGAGAGGTGCCGGAGTGGTCGAACGGGGCGGTCTCGAAAACCGTTGTGGGTGCAAGCCCACCCAGGGTTCGAATCCCTGTCTCTCCGCCACTTACCTATTTTTAC
>Ga0222669_1000198_pt1 | contig 20116 bp, 24 predicted proteins | sample AntAcemetagen730_FD_179848 | JGI IMG/M metagenome (GOLD analysis project Ga0222669, IMG submission 179848) | Saline water microbial communities from Ace Lake, Antarctica - #730 | ecosystem: Environmental > Aquatic > Non-marine Saline and Alkaline > Saline | place: Antarctica: Ace Lake...
GGTTTACTCCACAGAAGCCACCTAGACCAAAACCCAGCCGTTTTAATTCCCTTTTTAGTCCATGTTTCACCCATACGTCCATGACGTGCAAGATACCGTTTCATGCGCGATGGATCCTTGTGTAATGTATAGTCTGAATACCCCTTACCCCCGAAATCGACATGACTGTTATTTTCGAATGTAACTCTATACTTTTTTTTCAGATTGGGACTTTCCTTGATGATTACTTTCATATATAAATAGTAAATATTTATTTCTGTGTATCTATTATAGACATGAATCTCCGCAAGCCAACAATTACCAGGATTATTTTCATATCTGCAATCGTTTCGATCTGTGTAGCGTTTATAATTGCTAGGGTTTCAAAATCCCGTGAGAGTAATAAAAACTATAAATTCCCTCCCATGTCGAAGGAGACGTGGGAAGCATTGGGTACACCCCCCGAACCAGAGGAAGAAGAGGAAGAGGAAGATGTGTCTCCACCATAGGAAGAACTGGAAGGGTATACCGCTTTTTAGAAACATGGGTACACGTATATTAGGTATAAACCCTATAGGAAGTTCAACTTCTTCACAACCTCGTATGTAAGTAAATCATTAAAAAAAACTATTTTAAAAATAAGAATCGACAGTGACTCGAATCAAAAGTGACTCGAGTCACTCTAGTAAAAAGTTTGACTCTGACTCAAGAATCATACGACGGAGTATATATAGAAAAATAAATTATTTCACTATTGAGATTATTATATTATTAACATGTATATGAAAACATCGACGAGTGTTATGAAAAATCTACACGAGAGTACGATACTCGAAAAAAAAAGTATGGATGAACGAAAACAACATCCGACATATAGACCAGGACCCCGTATCAGTAAGATGTGTGGTATGGGCCGAGAATTGGTGTTAGTCAACAAATCAAAATACCATGTAAAGTTTATCATAAAACCAGTTCCGTGTTATTGTTTCATGAAGATGATAAAGATAGGTGGTCCGTCGGGGGTTGGGATAGAGGGTAGTTTTGAGAAAAATAAGGACGATGAAATTCAGGAAGTCCCTTTAGCCCCTATGACAGATGAATCAATTGATTTTATGGTTGAAACATTACAAAGTCGACATGTACTTGTTACACTTGAAATAGAAGGGAAAACCATATTCACAAATCGAAAGATGGGTGCGTACGACAAGTATACGTGTCGCGACCACGTCTATTTACGAGTTATCTGATCCATATCGGGCATTTCTTCACCACTTGCAACTTCAAATTGCACGTGATCAAGATCGGGACAGCACTGCGCAAACCCATCATACGTAATTTTACACGATCGGCAATAATACCAAATCATGATAATTATACACCCACGATACAGTTACTTAAGTGTTTCGTGCATGCATTATATAATGGATACCAATTTCGATAAAGTTATTGCTGATTTGCATAATCTTCGAGAAGATGTCAGAGAGGTTAACGAAGATTATGAACTCGAATTGGAAATGTTCCGGGCAGACTTGAGACATCAGTTCGGTGTGAAGCTATTATTGATACTGTCCATGTTTATTAATGGGATACTGGTTGTATATTGCGCTAGGGATGATGACACACCACGTCTTTCGTAAACGATATAAAGAGTTCCATCGTATCAAGTATATATGAAGCTTCTCATCAAACGCCTCTCTAACAATGCGATCATCCCTACACGCGCATCCCCCGGCTCGGTCGGGTATGACCTTTACAGTACAATTGATATGTATATCCCACCAATGGAACGTGGTATTGTGAACACAGGTATCGCTGCTACTATCCCAATCGGCGTATACGGTCGTATCGCACCTCGGTCAGGGCTTGCTGTAAAGCACGGAATTCAAACCGGAGCCGGTGTTATCGACCCTGATTATACAGGTGAACTGAAGGTTATATTATTTAATCAAGGAGGAGAAAAGTTCGAGATTAAACAAGGAGACCGAATTGCCCAGCTTATTTTAGAAAAATGTGAAACGCCTCCTATTGAAGAGGTCACGACTATTGAAGATACCGAGCGTGGTACGCGCGGTTTTGGTTCTTCTGGATAAATTTAATTTGCAAACGCTACACCACCCATACCATCCTTAATTCTCAGGATGTTATAGTTGACAGCGTACGTTCTAACAATGGCACCGAGCCTGTTGGTGGTTCCATTGAGAACCAACTTGGCATTGTCTATGCGCGAGAAGTTGAGCGAACCCGTAGGTTGCGACTTGTTCATTGTCAGACAGAATGGCCACGTGAACGTAGATGTAGTGTTCAACACGTTAGGGGCGAGCACCGAGCAATGCATTTCAGGGACGACATTATGGTGATACGTCGCAGATGTATTTTCAAATAACGGTGTGCCGTTGATATACAGTGTCGAGTCGTCAAACGACCAGTTTGTAGACCACGTGGAACCGTCAGCTATAGACGAAACAACGTGAAGTGCCTTGACGGGGTGGTTGAAGTACGTGAGATCCACATCCGTGTCAGACGCTGACATTGGCTGGTACTGGGTCTGTGTGATGAGAAGTTCGTGTTCATGGTTCACGACCATCTCCCTCTCTTCCGTATCCAGGTATACGTACGTACCAAACACCTTGGGTGTGGTACCCGGCGAAAACGTCCCCGATCGGCATTTAATACGTAACTCCACCTGATGGAACTGGAGGGCTGTAAGAGGGAGAGATTTTGTCCAATCTTCGCTGAAGAAGAAAGGGATCATGTAATGATCCGCGTGGGTCGATACACCTACCGCGTTTTCGGGAACTTCGTCGAGTGTCACGGCACACGTAGCCTTAGCCTGATCCTGTTTGTACAAAACATTGTGCACACCCTGGATGAAAAGAGAGTCAAGCTTGGTGACTTCCTGACCACCGATCCAAAGGGAAAATTCGGTCACACTCGTATCAGTCGTTTTGAAGAAACCGGTGTTAACATCGTCAGTAGCTCCGATACCGGTGGCTTCTATCCAGATGTAACTGAGCAGGTCACCCTTTGTGCGTAGCGGGATGACGACATCATTACCCGATCCGAATGTACCCACGTAATCGAGACGTTCGGGTTTGATGGAAAAATTGGTATGACGTTTATAGTTCTGGTGGAAAAAGGATACTTGGGGGTCGCCGGTGATGAATACATCCTGAGCGCCCTTCGATACGAGATCGATCAACGCAGCAGACATTTATTAATAAACGATATTAAAATTTTAGCTCTATAACTTAGTAAGTAGGATGGTACAATTTCAGGTTCTCACCTGGGACGCTCGCGATGAAGGTGAAGATCATAATATTCGTATTTTCGGTAAGACGATTAAAGGTGAATCCGTCTGTGTAACAACTAAATTTATACCTTATTTTTTTGTGAAAGTTCCAGGGACTATGACACCAAACTCTGTCATTCAATACGTTAAACGAACGTGTCCAGACATTGTTAGCATGGATGTAGTGGAAGCAAAGGATATGGAAGGATTTCAAAATGGGGCGATGAGTTTCTTTTTACAAATTCACTGTCAAAATCTCACGTCAAGGCGTCATATAAGTAACCGTTTACGCAAACACGTGACTGGACTATCTAATAAATTAAAAATATTTGAGGCTAATCTCGATCCTGTACTGCGTCTCATGCACCGCACGGGTATTCAGTCTACTGGATGGGTTGATACGACTAATACATGTGACCGTGCGTATCATACAAAAGCTGAAATCGATTTACAGTGTAACGATTGGCGACAATTGAAACCATTTGATACGACGGATATTGCACCCTTTGTCATAGCGTCGCTTGATATCGAGTGTTATAGCTCCACTGGGAAGTTCCCTAGTCCCTCTGTGCACGGTGACGCGTGTTTTCAAATAGCTATCTCACTCTTACGTTTCGGTGAAGATGAACCGTACGACAAGACATGTTTATGTTATAAGGAGACTGATAAGAACATCGAAGGGTGCTCCATCGTGAGTTACAAGTCCGAGCGCGATCTTCTGATGGGTTTTAGTGAATATCTCAATAACCATGATATAGATATTATAACCGGATGGAATATTTTCGGATTTGATTTAGAGTATATTATGGAGCGTGGTATGGTTAATAATTGCCCTCTTGCATTTTATAGAATGAGTAAACTTAGGGATTATACATGTACACTCACGCGTAAAAAGTTATCATCTAGCGCACTCGGAGATAATGAACTGAAACTCGTACCGATGCCTGGTCGATTTATATTCGATCTTTTCCACGAGGTTAAACGTGAATATAAGTTAGATTCGTATAAACTTAACAACGTTTCTCAAATTTATTTAGGAGATCAAAAAATTGACATGCCTCCAAAAGAAATGTTTGCTCGTTTTGTTCGAGAAGATCCAGTCGAGTTACGTGAAGTTGCCGAATATTGTATCAAGGATACGTTACTTCCTCATAAACTGATAGCAAAATTATCAACACTGATGAATTTACTGGAAATGGCCAAGGCGACGTGGGTTCCGTTGAGTTATTTAGTTGAGAGGGGGCAACAAATCAAGGTCTTCAGTCAATTGACTAAAAAGGCGCGTGAAATGGGGTTCAAGGTACCCGCGTACGAATACGGCCACGTTGATAACACTGGTTATGTTGGGGCAACTGTTCTCGAGGCGCAATCTGGTGCATATTATACACCAATTACAGCACTAGATTTTGAGGGTCTATATCCATCTATCATGATGGCACATAATCTCTGTTATTCTAGTCTTGTACGGGACAAGAAATATGACAACCTACCTGGTATCGAGTATGAACGTTTTGGTGAGCATACATTTGCCCAAAATGTACCGAGTATTTTACCGAGTATTCTCGCAGAATTGAAACAGTTTCGCAAACAAGCTAAGAAGGATATGGCGCAGTCAACAGGTGCGACGAAACAGATGTACAACGGTAAACAACTCGCGTATAAAATTTCCATGAATTCCGTATACGGTTTTACGGGTGCGTCGAAGGGTATTTTACCATGTGTAGCTATCGCATCTACGACGACCATGAAAGGGCGTAATATGATTGACGATACCAAGACATATGTTGAAAAGCATTATCCGGGATCTAAGGTGCGATACGGTGACACGGATAGTGTTATGATTGAATTTGATGTTGGAGGGCGTACGGGTAAAGAAGCTATCGAGTATAGTTGGGAACTGGGTGAAAAGGCGGCTGATGAATGCACAAAATTGTTCAAGGCTCCGAATAATTTAGAACTTGAAAAGGTGTATTGTCCTTATTTCCTCTATTCAAAGAAGCGGTACGCTGCTAAACTTTGGACAAAGGGTAAAGATGGGAATATGAATATGGATTATATTGATGTAAAAGGGTTGCAGCTTGTCAGACGTGATAACACACCTTTCATGAGAGAGGTGTGTAAAGAACTCCTCGATGTCGTGTTAGATAGTAGCGATACCGTGGCTCCACGGGCACTGGCCCGAAAACGAGCGATTGAACTACTCGAGGGTGACGTCCCAAACGAAAAACTGATTTTGAGTCAAGGGCTTTCGGATTCGTATAAGGTAAAGGGTGAGAGTGTTTCTGTATTAAGTGCGTATATCACTGATATCAATCAAGCACACGTGCAAGTAGTGAGAAAAATGCGCGAGCGTCAGCCGGGATCTGAGCCACAGTCGGGTGATAGAGTGCCGTATATATTAGTCAAAACTGACGACCCTAAAGCACGTGCCTTTGAAAAATCTGAGGATCCTGTATATGCGAAAGAACACAATCTTGCGATCGATTACCCCTATTACTTTCTGAATAAATTCCTGAACCCAGTGTGTGACTTACTCGAGCCATTGTTTGATGATGTTAAAGGTGACATTTTCGGTGAGCTACTTTTAAGAGCTAAACCACCTAAAAAAACGAAAGCGACTGCATCGACGCCTGATAAGAATCAAATGCTACTGAGCGATATATTTAAAAAAAAGACCCCATGATAATATATGCTAGGTAGTGTAACTGAACAGATTGAAATTTTGATTCAGAAGGAAGCTCGGCGTCAGGTTACCGAACGTGAGAAAGAACTCAAAGCTCATACGAATGAACATACACGTGAGCAAAAGGAGCATTTTAACGAGCGATTAAAGGAGGCTGTACATGGTCATAAGGAACATCATAGTCGTACCACTCGAGATATTGTAGATAAATACAAAGAGCAAATAAATGCATTAAAAGTGGAACATAAATCTAACATCACGAAATTAGAAAAAGAAAATCACGATTACGTGAGTAAAGTTGTAGAAAAGGTGTCAGCCCTGTATGCAATTCCAATTAAAACCGTTCGACGCGATCTTGCACCGGATGCGGATAAGCGTTGTTTAGGGATACGGAAAAATGGCAAACTATGTACAAATAAAGCAATTCGTGATGGATATTGCTGTGTACATGTCGGTGATCCACGACCATGTACTCCTATACTCATGCCACGGGGTCTATTGCGGCACACACACCCATTTCCATCTGGACTTGTTGCGGGGTGTCCGGCATGTGAAAAAAAAGTGGTTGCAAATGAATTTAGAGATTTGCCTTCTATTATTTAATATGAATAAGTCGGATATTCTATTAACATCTATTAATAATTTTTACACCATACCAGAAAATAGAGCTACGCTAATCGAACTTTTAAACAAAAGTGGGGGTATATCTCTACGCAATCTGGAATGGTTTATTACGAATTATTCTAAAAAACATAACCTTTCATACGAAACGAACGACGGTCGAATTTTCAGTGTGCATTGTGCTTATAAATCAAGTCTAGATGGGTACAGTAAAAAACTGTTCGATCCATTCTGTCGCGCGGATAAAATCGTGTATAAGGTACCTGAGACACCAGATGAAATTCATACGACTGTTGCACAGCTGAATTTCATCCGATGGTGTATTAGGAATAAGATTGTCGATTACATTCGTGTACATCATGATACACTCTTTAGTAAGCAAGTGACATAAATCCGTTATTAAATTCAAACGTTTGATACCCAACATAATATAAATGTAAATTATAAACATCCGATAAGCCGGGTTTTAACTGTATTTCTAACAAGGTACGATCTGAATTTAATTTACTAAAGTCCAAGCTTCCCGATGGTTCCACATTAATCGGATTCATCGAGAATGCATACGTGTAAATATTTCTATTAGGTCTAGATAATCGTGTGTTATAGGGTACGATATATTTAAAATAATTATGATCAGCGATGGGTATATTAGGTAAGTCTTGACCATTTATATAGAGTTTAGCTGAGTCTAAAACCGCCGACGAAAATGAATTTCCAATTAAATAGGATGTAGCGGATGAAAAGTTAAACCTATTTGACATTTGACGCGTTGTTATATCTGTATCAGGGCGACTGGGACTTCCGTGTATACCTGCATCTTCATATATTTGTTTTCGCAGAAACCAAAACATCGTCTTGACTGGTATATCCGGGATGAGTTGTAATTTGATTGAATTTTCAGATAGTTTTGTTTCTTCTGTGGGGTGTTTCTTAACCATATCAGTGATAAACGTTTGTTTATTTGTCATTAAATATGTACGCTCTTGAGGACTTAATGTGATTTCTTCAGTGACAATATCAAACGTATCGAGTGTTAAATCGTATGATGAATTTGTAAAAAACGTTTTCGGTCTAAATTTAATTTCAAATTCTATCTTCTGTTTGTGCATTGCACACGTTGGAAAGTATGGTCTATTTGGGGAATTTGAATCATATTCGTCGCCTTCGTATTTGCGAGAAAAGAATAATGGAATGGGAACCATCAATGTTGATTTAAACCTGGATATCTCGCTATCATTTACGTGTGAGACGTTATCTGATTGATTTCTGTTCAACATATACCGTTTGGTGCGCTTTTCCGATGCGTCGAGATACATTTCATCGTAAATTATACCCCAATCGTCGTAGTATTTGTCTACCTCAATCTCATCTACACGCATAGAGACACTTTCAATAACATGACGACCAACTTGATCAGCTACATTAGAGTTGGATTCGACGGCTGGCATTGTCATGTGTATGTACATATTCGATAACAAATCTCCCATATTTTGGGGGTTTAATGTAACCTTGATAGTTTCACCTAAAGGCCACGTAGCGGAGCTAGAGGATGGTTTAGAGATGGTAACGCTTTTATGAAATTTTGTAAAGTTTGAATGCTGCTTCGCTTCATATTTAAAGAGGGAATGTTCGAGGTCGGTTTTCAATAGGTACGTATCCTGTTGACCTATCGCATTCAGGGACAATACTGCACCTTGATCCGGACCTTGTAATCCCATACTTATCTATTGTCTATATATTTTTAATATCATTTTCCCACATTGAAAGAGGTGCTGTAGATGTTGTCAATTGAAGTTCATCTCTTAACTGTTTCACTTCCTTGAGTAACGCTGCTACGCGTTCTTCTGTATATTCTACTGTCTTGGTGTTTAACAAATAGTCGTAACTTCCCTCAACTGTTGGAAACGTGTGCGACAATTCTACTTCAAGATCTCGTTTCTTACGTTTGAACACTATTAACGCTCCACTGATAACCATCGTGACGAATTTCGCCCGGTGGTTATACGTGTCAACCTTTATCTGAAGAACATTAATCAGGTGAGCCTTACGCTTGATATAGTACTCGTGGCGAAGTTTGATGAAATCCATTAGGATCATTTCAGCACTCTCGTATTTATGAATTCCCTTCGTTGGATGGAACAAGTGCATGTTCGACGTTCGAACTGTTTTGTGTAGCTTTAGATCCCTGATGATATCTTTACCACAATAGTTCTGTATGACGAAATCAACATCTTCCGTTGTACTGTTGTTTGTATACGAGCCAATAATCTTCTTTTCGGTAAGCGTGTCGAGATGCTCCTTATAATCTTGTGTCCATCGCCCGGGTGGTAGCTCTGTCACCTTGATAGTCTGACCGATCACGTTCCACACCCCTTCCGTGACCCATGTTTCATTTTCATAAAACACACGACCTTTAAATCCTCTAAACCATGGTTTCATTCTCTGAATTCCCTTACCAGTGATGAAATTAAGTATATTAGCTGAGATATCTTTGGGGTTAAATGGGGGTACGTAACAGCTAAACCCTGTGCCGATACCTTCCGTGCCGTTCACGAGAACCATTGGTAATGCAGGCATGTAGAATTCAGGTTCAATTGAACGACCATCATCATCCAAATAATTGAGTATAGGGTCATCTTTGGGGTCGAAAATCTTTCGAGCAGCACTTGTCAACCGTGTGAAGATATACCTTGTTTGAGATGCATCTTTACCACCCATAAGCCTAGTTCCAAACTGACCACACGGTTCGAGAAGGTTGATATTATTTGACCCGGTGTAATCGTTTGCCAGTTTGACAATAGTTTCAGCGAGAGATACTTCACCGTGATGATACGAACTCTTTTCTGCCACGTACGCAGCCAACTGTGCAACCTTCATCTCATCGCGTAAATTCTTTTGGAAGCATGAATACATCACCTTACGCTGTGAAGGTTTGAGACCGTCTGCTACGTGTGCGATGGATCGTTTCAAATCTGCGAGACTGAAATTGACAAGATCCTTGTGTACGAAGTCCGTAATAGACAAACGTTTGACATGACCGTACGGTACTTCAAGCTCGCGTGCATCCTTTGCTGTACTTTCGAGTAGCCACACCTTTCTATCATCTGCCCTCTTCTTATCGAATGCGAGTATGATTGATTTATCTGTCATGACATCCACGTCAAACTTTACCGTGAGATCTTGTATTTTTTTGAAATACTCGCGAGCCTCTGCAGATGTAGATGTACCGAGACCCTTGTAATACTTGATGCGCCACCCCTGCTTCCCGTCTCCGTACCAGGTTCGAAAAGCTGAGTCGGTGTAGAACGATTTAGTCTCAGAACCCTTTATTGCCTTGATGATAGGTGTCACCATACTCACGACAAAGTTCAATTTTAATAGGCTCGGCCAAAAGTAATGGATCATGTTGAGAATAAGACCCTTGATGTGACTTCCGTCGTTATCTGCATCTGTCATGATCATGAGACGTCCATATCGAAGTTCAGAAACATCTGTATACTCTTTGCCTTGTTGAAGTCCTAAGATCTTCTTGAGATCGTTGAACTCTTGGTTTGATGTGAGTTGTGAGACTGAAACATCACGTACATTCTTACACTTACCACGGAGAGGGAATACACCATAATGGTCACGACCAACTACGGAGAGACCCGCAACTGCGAGGGTCTTTGCCGAGTCACCCTCTGTTACGATGAGAGTGCACTTACCCGAATGTGCAGTCCCAGCTTTATTCGCATCATCCAATTTAGGGATACCTGTAATCTTAGATTTACGTGCACCATCGGTCTTCTTGAGTTCTTTCATTTCCTTGAACCGTGAAAGGGCTGTGAGTTCGTCGGCGATACCAGTCTTGAGAGCATTCTTCACGAATGTCTTGGGTAATTCAAATTTACTTCCAAAGTGTTGCGATTTGGTTGTACACTCCGATTTAACTTGACTAGAGAAGTTCGGGTTCTCTAGTGTTGCCTTTACAAAAATTGTAAAAGCATTCTTAACTTGTTGTGGTTTGAGTTTTATTTTTTTTGCCATATCTTCAATAATACCATTTGCGATAATCGTCGTGACGTGATCAACGTGTGTACCACCACGTGAGGTACAGAGACCGTTTACGAATGATACTTGTTCCATTCCATTTTCCGAAGGGCCGATACACACTGACCAGCGATCACTTGTCATGGAGTGGACATTCTCTACACCGTCGTGCATTTTCGCATACGCTTCGAAGTTTTGTTTTGGTAACGTCTCACCGTTATACTTGACCTTACAGTTCGGTGAGGTGCATATGTTTGCATCCCATACTCGTTTTTCTATAATTTTAGCAATACCCAGATCCATTTGTTTCATACCAAAACGCTTCCAGTCAGGTCGGAATGAAACGGATACGGATGAAGTTGCACCGTTGAATTTTTTAATTTTGGGGGGGTAGCATGTTGTCATGTTATCAAACCATTCCTGTGTATATTCTTGTTTTGTTTCAGAGTCTTTGATGATGACAGAGAACCACGTGGAATAAATGTTTGCGAGTTTAGCACCGTACCCATTGCGACCACCGACTACGCGTTTTTGCGTGTCGTCATAATTGGTACTCGTGAGAAGATGTCCGAAAACGAGTTCGGGGTTCCATATACCTTCTTTGACATTCTCGCGGATACTGATACCCCCGAGTGGTCCGTTGTTGTCCACGGTAATCATACCATGTTCCATATCCGTCTTGATTGAAATTAACGAAACATGTTTGGGGTGCATAGAGTTTCGGTCGATGGCGTTGACGAGAATTTCATCAAAGATTTTCAAGAGTGCCGGGGAATATTGGACGGCAGCCTTCGCAAAAGTATCTCCATCTAGAATCCAATACGGTTCACGTACGAGATCGACGGGGCCGACATACGAGTCGGGTCTTTTGAGAACGTGTTCTATATGGGTGAGTTTTTGTACGTTTTCCATATTTACTTGACTTTATTACATCTCAAAGCTCTAACTTAAGTTCTTTTTCTATAAATCTGTTCACGAATTCCAGCATGTATGAAATCGCTCCCTCACTCGGTTCAATCCGGTTAAAATTATTTTCTGCATCTGGATAAAATAAACCATTTTTCGATGAATTGATGAGCATCATATACCTTTTTTCATCGACACCAAGATCTCGAGCATTAGCAGCGTCCCCGATGAGAAGTTGTGTGTTTTTATGATTGAATACTTTTGCCAGGAAAATTGCAATGTCATGCGGATCCTCGATGTGTTGTCCTTTACACCTGGGATACATCTCATCAATTACGAAATTTTCAGCTCGAAGTTCTTCGAAGTTTTTAATAAGTGTGTCATACGGTAATATTTCGAGGAAAGTTTTCTGAAAGTTACTTACTAAAAACTTGTGATATTCGTCATATGTCATCCCAACAACGAATTTCATGTACTCACCATTCTTGTTAATTTTACTGTTTCGATCCGCCTGTAAAGATCCTGTAAGCCGTCTCCAGAAAGTTTTCTTTCTATGAACAGGACATTTACATGCGTATATATGTTGACTACACGGAATACCATATGGTGAGTATTTCATATTGAATGGGTGTCTACACAAGGTTCGTGTGTTTTTACCGACACGGTGACTAGTGATAATACCCACTCCGTATCCAACTTCAGAGGTGGGTGGTTCCTGGCGGTGAACCACATAACTCATTTTTTTTGGAACCTTGGGAACCTTGGGAACCTTGGGAACCTTGGGAACCTTGGGAACCTTGGGAACCTTTGGAGCATCAAAATCTTCAAGTAAATCACCTATACACTCATCGACAACCTGTTCGGTAGAACTGTATAATCTTAATATGTCCTGAAATGAACGAAGTCGTTTAAAATTATCTGCGAAGTGGTAACTTTCACCCTTGAATACAACGTCCCGTAAGCACCTATCTGATTTGATGGAGAAATATCGATCTGTCTCACCAACACTTTTACCCCTTTGACGCTCCTCAATATACACATTGAAATTAGAAGGGTTTATATGAGTATTATTACACCTTCGTTCGAAACGCCTCCACTCAATTTCTCCACGCGTAGATAGTGTAACTCGCATTTGACTTGGGTCAACATAGTCAAATGTAAGATGTAATTTATCTGTAATGTTAGGAGACATTTTATCTTACTTTATTACAACTCAAAACTCTAACTTAGGTACTTAATTTCAATGGTCAGTTGAATGGGTTTTGTGACAATTTTGAACACACATGTCCACCAATACCTCCCGCCACACTAAACACTGTTCTAGCTTCTAGGTGATTATTACAATACCAATCCTCACAACCCTTGACATGACATTGTGTTTTAGGTGTATCACTTGCGCTACATTGTTTTTTATATGTGCTTGAGCATTCACGTTCTTTATTTCTTTGTATTTCCTCCTCCTTTTCCTTTTCCCCATTCTCTCGGATTATCCTATCAATTGTTTCTTGTGAAGGCTGTTCAAACAATACTTTATGATTAACCGTGACGTTTCGTTGTGCATCTGTAAAATCTTTGTGCAAACCAATGTATTGATACTTAATCATGACTCGTTTACCTCCCTCAACAGTTATCTCGATGGCATCGTTTTTAGGTATAGTATCTTTATCTGTCTTGAAGAGTTCAACTTTTGAATAGTCAATCTTATTACTACCCCCAACCCCTCCAACCCCCGGTATATTCAGGTTTACTTCCTTTTCCATGCGTAAGATTTGTTTTTCTTCATAGTGTGAAGCTTCATATTTAATTTCGTAATTAGAATTATTTTGAATTTCCAATTTACTACGTGTTCCAATCCATTTTGTTGGTTTAGGTTCTAATATTAACATTTGTATTAAATAATATTTTTATTTAGTGAGAATTTTTTTAAGTATTTCGAGAACTGCTGCGACAGCTACCGGTACACATACTTTAATATAAGTTCCTTCGGGTAGTTCATTCCTATATTCGTCTAGAGTTTCCATCACTACACATAAGTCAGGATCTGTCGACAGTAATATTTTCTTTGGATACGATAAGAAGAGATGTACGTCTATTTTATCATAGCAATTTTTGTTTTGTTCTTGATGATGCAGAATAAAACAAGAGGTATGAACAAAGCCATAGAAAAGCTTGTTCGTCAGTCTGCTCGATACGCCACAGCAGCACAACAAGATAAATCACCGGTCATAGCAATTCTCCATGCAAACTATGCGGCGGCGTACCTATACGCACTCAAAGATATAGCAACAGAATCACAAATTCATAATACAACTGGTATAAACGTGAAGAAGTTCAAAGAGCATGTGATCAATGTACAAGATATGGTGACTAAAAAGACTACCGAAACATGCCCAGAATTTGCGGGACAAGTAGATATTTATCTCGCAGAAATTGGGGGTGCAGCTTGATAACCTAAGTCAGTGTAAAAAATAAAGAAAGTAAGTTCTAAAAATGGAAATTATTCGTGATGCCGTGTGGGACAAGTGCCTTACCGATTCGGTGAAGTTGTTCCACCTTAATGAACCAGATGACCGGTGTTATCACCTAGCTAATGCGACATGGGTGATGAAGAATAAATATCAAGAGCACGCCAATAAGAAGGATTCACGAAAGGTGATCGTTATTGATAAATCCCCTGAGATTATATCCGAGCAGCGCACATCAACTAAGAAAACATGTTCGGCGTTGACGATGAAGGGTAAACCATGTGGGTTCAAAGCTTCATGTGGAAATTTCTGTAAAAAACACCAAGCTAAACCATTAAAACTGGGTGCTAAAATCGATATGAAAAAAATTAAAATCAATGACTAATGTAAAGATGATGTTAGACGAGGACACGCTTAGACCTGTTATAATAGCGATGACAGTTTATATCAGTATAGTCATTCTCGTTCCTCGTATCATCACCAAACCCACTGGTATACGGTTCGTAGACGATCTCATTCTCACTCTACTCGCTCAAAAAGATTCAGCTATGCATGGTACTATTATTACCGGTCTCGTTGTTCTTCTCACCAATTACATTCAGGATGAATTCTTCTAAGACATTCTTCTTCCCAACTAGATTTTTAGTATATTCGTGATCCATATGACGAACACGATTTTCGTATGCATGTCTCATGAACTCCAAGAGTTGGTCAAAGTTTGGTTCACCCCAAACCATACCTTTTTTGAAGAGGAAATCATCCCTCTCCAACTCTTGAAGTCCACAGTCAATCGTGTATGGTGTCTTGATATATTCAGGTGCACCTCCATAATTCGTAATAATCACGGGTTTATCTCTCATCGCCGCTTCTACAGCACCCATACCAACACCTTCAGAGTGTGAAAAATTTACATAACAATCACTGGTGTTATGAAGTGTATTCATTTCTTCATCAGATAACATATCATTGATGACTTCGACCCGTGGAAACTGAATCTGTACAGCTTGATTACTTGTGGCTTTGACAACGAGACGTGTATTTGGTTCATTCAGTCGCACAAAAGCCTGAAGAATGTCCTTAAACTTCTTTCTAGGGTCCATGATGTTCCCGATATGGTAAAATGTATAGGGTTTTTCAGGTGGGGTGGGAATATGTGCATGGATTACATAAAACTCATTTTCCGGAAATTGTCGAGATAGAACCTTTTTACAAAATTCACTGGGTACAGCAACTTTTTTAAATTCTTTCATGATAAGACCATAATCCTCATGCACTGTCTCTGTTTCACAGACGGTCATACAGGCTAGTTTTTTTACCCTCGTTTTCGCATACTTGACGTATTCAATCTGATCAGGGGTGGGAATCACAAAAATCAGGCCAGTGTCAACTTCTGGTAATTTTTGACCCAATTCATGGTAAGTACCATTGGGTAGAAATAGCTCCACATATTTCAGAGCATGCTGTCCTATCCCAGTTTTCAGATGAGGACCGATGATTATCATTTGGTATAAAGATAATCTTTCTTTTATATATAGTATTATGAATCCTTTACGGAAAGAACTGGAAGACGAACTCAAGCGTACTCGCCTTGATAAGACTCGCCTTTATGACTTTCTCATTAAACTCGTTGATGGTGGTGTTGGTGTTGGTGGTGGTTCAGGGGAAGCAGGTCCCGCAGGTCCCACAGGTCCCGCAGGTCCCGCAGGTCCCAGGGGTGCCGCTGGTGCTACTGGCCCCGCCGGTTCTATCGGTCCTGCCGGCCCCGCCGGTGTCAGTACCTCAGTCAAGGCTACCCCTACCCCTACCCCTACTAAGAAGACTGTCGCGCCCAAGAAGAAAGGTGCCACAACCGCTTAATCAATGAAATAGGTATAAAGTCAAAAACCCTATTATAAATACATGATTGCCATCGCGTGTGCACCGACACGTATTTATAACACGGCTGAAAACAAAGTAAAAAAGAACAAAGACCGCCATTGGCGTCAGCACTCTACAGGTGCTTCAACTCGACCACATAGATTCGATATGGAACCAAAATCTCTAACATCTGTACCTGAACCCGAACCCGAAAATATTGAACGTTTACAAGAACAAATTGTTAAATACAAGATTGCAACTCATAAAATGAAGGTATTGGCTGGATGGAACCTGCGTTCGACAAAATCCGCTCTTAAGGATGTACAGGAAATGCTCGAAACTTTGGATGATCTCTATGGTGACGAAGCGTTTGAGGAATGATATGTTTTCATTTATGAAAGAATCTTCGTAAAGAAAACACCACTGTAACGAAACGTATCACACCCGCTAGTAACTCTGTTTCAGCCATCATGTTACACATATTATGTATATGATCAATTGATATTATCGGATTGTTCATAATATCTATAATGTATGGGGACATACGGACTGTTATACTCTTGTTACTATTTGCTCCTCCTATATGTAAAAACCTTTTACCTACGATGGACGTCATTTTTACCATCCGTATAATCCCTAAACCCATATACACTTCAGTGATATAATATTCTTTAAACTACTGCCACTGGGGATTTATTCACCCACCATAAAAAGCTCCCGAAAGCTGATACTAGGAGTGCGAATAAAAGACCAAATGAATATTTCTTGGGGTTCTCGGATGGTGGTTTGTCTGGGAGTTTCTGAACGTTTATGTTCAGTAAATCAATCTTATTGATGAGTTTATCAAGTGCTAATAGAATCTGAAGCTCGCGATCACGTGGTTTTTCTTTTATATTTACCGTGGTAATCTCAAGAATCATATACCACTTAGCCTCCGGTTGAAGAGTTACATAGTCTCCATCATCTTGTTGTTCAAAGATGTTGAAGTTTAGTTTCTTAATCGATATAGGATTGAAGTAATTTGTTTGTTGATGAAAACGTTTCCATTGTTTATCTCTTAAGATAAAATCATTACTCCCGGAAAAATGTCTTTCTAAAGGAACTCTCGCTAAAATCTGTCCATGTCTCTCATCGAGAATTTGTGCCACTTTTGGAATCTCCGGACAAACAATATCCACAAACTTGGCTACATTCGTACTCGCACTCGCGTTACTTTCACCAACTTGTGTTATGTAAAAATCCACCAATTTGATTCCAAGTACCCTACTCATATCCTCCACATGGGTATTTGATTGAAGTGTGAGGTCTAGGGAAAATGTATTATTTGTACCATTCACGAATTCGGAATCCACGACAACATACTGAACTTTTTTTGGTATGTCGTCGAGTGACATTCTGATGTAAGACAATACTTTTTTCTTCAGTAAAAGTAAACAGCATGAATAGAAACATGCGTTTACCAAACATGCGTTTACCAAACATGCGTGTTCCAAATAATACAATTGTTCCCAAAAAATCAAACTTTAGATTATATATAGTGCTTATATTGATTATATGTCTTTGTGTCGCCATGGTAGGATATTATACACTGAAAATACGACCCAATGGGAATATGTTACAGGGTTACCCGCATGTTGAATGGGGGTCGGTTAAAGGACTCGGAGATCCCCGTGGCAGACCCAAACAGACTCTAGCTCAATGTAGAGCGTACGCGAGAGAAAAAGGTTACCCAGGTGTAGGGTATCGTACAGATAAACACCCATCTACCCCATGGAAAAATACATGCTTTTTCTTCAAAAAACCCAATGATGCTGCTGGGTGGCAGGGAAATGATGCTGATAAAGCACATAAAACTGGGTGTACCAACCCGGGTAAATCTTGGGGAAGTTGTTAATTTTCACATTGACGATAGTATGCCAATTTCTATCGGGACAAAGGCAGTTACGATAATGACAGTCATGGCTGTGGGTACAATTCTCGATACTATTAGAGTTTTTAAAGGATATAAAAAAATGACTACTAAAGTTAATAAACAATGATTTATGCCAAAGCTGTTATTCAAGCTCTTATTTCTATGGGTCCTTATTACATCTCCAATACTTACACATGGATGAAATGTGCTCTATGGGATGCCCCACACCGTTTCATACTCGATGTCGAGCTTGAGAAAATTTCAATTGAGCGTGAGCAGCACCTAAGTGGGCATGGCGGCAGTGACGAAATATCAAACAATGACTGAATACGTTCTCCCCATCAACGAACTCTTTGTTCATTCAAGTGTACCCCTTGGAATCCCGGGTTTGGCCACAGACGATCTACGACTTGCATTTTTGCAAGCTACCGCACCGCTGTGTCCAGACGTACAACGTAAAATTTGGGAAGAAATTATTTACTGCACTGCACCAGTCGAACCACCCCCAGCACCCAAAAAATGCCGTTCAATTTCATACACTCGGTCCTCGATGTCATTACCCCGAAACCTGTTCAAGGTAAAAAATCTATGAAAGAATTAATGACTGTAGGTTCTATCATTGAAACTCATAATGAATGTTATGAAAAGCGGTACATTGAAGTAGAGAGAAATATTCAAATGGAAAGGAGGATGGATTTAGATGTTCTCATTACGAAGTGTAAAAGGTTACTGTCATTCGTAGAGACATTGGGTAAGAATCAAACTTTCGATAGAATGATACATTTTGTTGAAAAGGTGAGACAAGCTAAATATCGTGGTGATGATATCAAACCTTTATTCGAAGAGTTTGATGATATCGAAAATAATGTAAAAAAAAGCTATAAGTCTTTCGACAACCTAAGTTACGCGGGGATGATAGGATAATAGCATGTTATAAAAATGGACCTTTTCCATAAAATAATGGAGCTTGTTGACAAGAACTCGGAAAATATCCCAGAGGGGGACTATTTACAGTTGTGTGATACTATCCAGGAGTTACGAGAACACGTGAAGCCGCCATCCTTTCTAGACCAAACCACACCCATGTGGGTGAGTGATGAAACATCACAAGGGCCTCCAGTGTATCAACCTACATCTGACCGACTACCATCTGACCCCGATACAGCCGCTCAACGAGACCGAGAACAGCTTCATCAACTATGGAGAGAACTTGATGATGACGAAGAGCGCGAGAACCCGGGGCTGAATCAATTTTTACAGGAGTTACATGAAGAGTGGACTGACCCAGTTGAACCAGGTGCATACTACCCTCCGCCGAGACAGGGAATGCATCAAGATGTTGTCCCGGTGGATGTTGATTAACGCCGCGGTCTGAGACGCAAAGTACGGAGGTCCCGCCACGCGTCTCTAATAATACGAGGGGGTGCTGAAGGGTTGATTGTAGCTGGTGTGAACTTTGATAGTTCTTTTATTTTGAAATGTAATTTCTTGAGTTCATTTGATATCTTTACGTACGCCCACTCATTTCTCGTTGGGAACATCTCATCATCATCCATGATTTCCATGATCTTTCGTATGTTTTCCATCTAAGTGAAGCATAGAATTTATATTTTTCAAGAAAAAACATGGAAGACCTACGAGGCCTTATGGCTTGCCTTGACGAAATCGCCAGTCAGATCCCTGATGGTATCTATCTGAAGATGGCAGATCAAATGAAACGCGTTCATGACCACATGAACGGCAACAAACCGATCCACGAAGACACTTTCTATTACAGTGACGATGATTCAGAATTTGAAAGTGATGATGACAGTGACAGTGACTTCGAGGTTCCCACCGTTGAAAATCGACGGCTTCGAGAGCTAGAATACCAGAAGCTCAGAGATGAGATTTTTGGATTAGTGAAGCAGATGCACGCGGAGTACAAGGTTCTCGAGAAGTGGGACAAGGAGACGAGACGCGATTGTACCCCCATCAAGCGTATGACTACGTGGCGAAAGGGTCGGGCTATCATGACCTGGTGTGATAGTAGGGAACTTGTTTGTGGTTGCACCGATCAATTTGCCCTCTGGAAATGGAAGAATCTGGTGGAATACGGTATGAAGATGATCGTGTTTGAAATTGGAACCGAGGCTGAGAAGGCCTCCGCGTCCCGTGGGTTCATCTGCCAGGACGATCTCTCCCTCAAAACACTCCAAAAACTTCCCGCGTTTGAAAAACAAATTTACGAGGAGTACAAGGAAGAGTCTCACAGGAAATGGAACTCGTGTGTTGAAGATGCCAAGAAGAAGGTCAAGGAATCTGAGGAAAAGATGAATACCTTAGAGAAGGCGTGTATACAGAGAGAATATCTAATTGGTGGTTTCTTATGCGAC
>Ga0222669_1000201_pt1 | contig 20065 bp, 22 predicted proteins | sample AntAcemetagen730_FD_179848 | JGI IMG/M metagenome (GOLD analysis project Ga0222669, IMG submission 179848) | Saline water microbial communities from Ace Lake, Antarctica - #730 | ecosystem: Environmental > Aquatic > Non-marine Saline and Alkaline > Saline | place: Antarctica: Ace Lake...
TCCATTTAAGCCATTAGGCCAGCGCTAAGGCTGTTCATATTCAAAGCAATTAGCGTGCAGGGCACAGGCGGGAGACTTGAGATTAACTTTATTAAACTGGGCTATTTATTTGCAGATTTCTCACAACTGATCGCAGACCATAGCCACCATCGGTTTTTACTCAAATTGTGCAGGCAACATTACAAACCACAGCTGCAAACCCAAAAACTGACTGCCGGCGATGCTTCACATACCCAGGGACATCGGTTTGCCACACGAGCATGAAACGCCCAGCCCATGTATATTCCTATAGAAGGCGCCGGTGCTGGCACTGGCGCTTGTAAGATGCGCCAATGCACAACAGATCAATTGCAACCCATCTGAGCCTTGGGCATAAGACTGCTATGTTAGATGATAAAACTGAAATCCACCCCTTATTTGAGGGTGCACCCAAAACCACTGAGTTCAAAAAGCTCCGCAAGCGCATTTTGCGCCAGACACGCGAAGCTCTAGAGCAGTATGGGATGATTGAACCCGACGCGCGTTGGCTTGTCTGCCTGTCCGGCGGCAAGGACAGCTATACCCTACTCGCTGTGCTCCATGAGCTAAAGTGGCGTGGTCTCCTGCCTGTTGAGCTGCTAGCTTGTAATCTGGACCAAGGGCAACCCGGCTTTCCGGCAACTGTCTTGCCAGAGTTTCTTGAGCGCATGCAGGTGCCGCATCGGATTGAATATAAAGATACCTATTCCATCGTAATGGATAAAATCCCCGCCGGCCGCACCTTCTGCGCACTGTGCTCACGCTTGCGCCGGGGCAACCTATACCGGATCGCCCGCGAAGAGGGCTGCTCTGCCGTGGTACTTGGGCATCACCGAGATGACATCTTGGAAACCTTTTTCATGAATCTCTTTCACGGCGGGCGTTTGGCGACCATGCCGCCGAAACTGGTCAATGAAGATAAAGACCTTTTCCTTTACAGACCCTTGGCCCATGTCGCTGAGCAAGATTGCGATAATTTTGCCAAGGCGATGAACTATCCGATCATCCCCTGTGATCTTTGTGGCAGCCAAGACGGGCTGCAACGCCAACAAGTGAAGGTGATTTTGGACGGTTGGGAAGCAAGTCACCCCGGCCGGCGACAAATCCTATTCCGCGCCTTGGCCAATGCCCGCCCCTCGCATTTGTTAGATCCAAAACTGTTCGATTTCATGAGCCTGAGTTTAGCTCCAGCGGGTGCAGAAATCAATTCACCAGATTAGGCCTATCAGTACGATTTCGCCATTATCAGTCCCTCAAGATACAGGGATGAACCATGGCCGCACTGCAAAAAATAAAGAGAGAACTACGCTCGACCCGCTTCAAATGGGCTACTGGTACTTTTTGCGGAGTTGCTCTGTCTATGTTTTTGGTGCGGGCCATTGCTGGAGCAACCTAGCCTAATCATCGCGCCAATGGTGATCCCACTGGGGTGCAGATCCTACCTCTAATGTTTGCAAAGACCCGGAGGTTCGTAAATCGCGACAGGCACTCTGCCCAAAGAGTTGAAGGGCAATGGCGGCCTGCCAGCCGATCTGGCCCGCGGTGTGGATGCAGCATTTGTCGATCAAGAAATTCAGCCATATTTTTACCAGTAATCAACCTCACCACACAGGCCACATCACCAGGATAGAAGCCCTGACCCGTTGGCAGATTCCAAAATATGGCCCGATTCCACCGCTGGAGTTTCTAGACACTATTGCAGGGTCGGGACGCTTGAACATCTCACAGACTCAATCTCATACCGCGTGCTCACCGCGCTGCGCCACCTCGAAGATACGGGCGTGGATGTCCCCCGGGGTTGCGGCGAATTCCGCGCGGCAAGACTTAGAACATCCGCAGATGGTCACCCGTATCATCTGGGCGCTGGATCAATTTGACTTGAAGGCCGACCGACAATCGATTGAGGTTTTGGAAAGCGTTGTGGTGCACAAATCCGATACCAAAGTGCACCACGCGATTGACCAACTAGCCAAGCTCGGCTGCACCATCGATTTAGATGATTTTGGCATAGTACAAATCACCATTCAATTCGCTGTCCCAGTTCAAGGTTGACCTAATGAAAATTGATGGGTCCTTCAGGAGCCTTCCACACGTGACAGCACTTACAGAGAAGTTAAGTTTTCTTTTGGGCTTTGTCCCATATTGGCCTAAAATGACACAAGTCGTACTTATGCTAAACGCATAGCACGAGGACTTTCATCCATTTGAAAGGTAAGATATTCAACTAGTTGCAATGAAAGGTAGGCCTTTTGCTGGCTGTAGATGGGATCATGCCAAAGATTTTTTGTTTCTTTTGGATCATCTTCAAGATCATAAAGCTCTCCCCAATTTTCTCCAGCGAATACCGAGAAACGCCATTTTTTGTTACGTATTGTTCGGACGCGCGCTGCTTGCTTTAAGCCCATTCTCGGGCCACCATCGTTATGTTCAATGAACACCTCATCTCGATGAGAAGATTTGCCATCCAAGGCATTGAGAAAGCTGCGCCCCTGAATTCCATTAAAAGGCTCTAGGCCGGCACGATCCAGAATACTGGCAGACACGTCTATAGTCGATGCCATTGCCTCCGTTAGTACAGCTGCACGTGATTTTGGGTCTGACCAGATCATTGGCACCCGTGTGATAGATGGGAGTTGCAATGGGCCTTTAAGTAACATGTTGAAGTCACCCAAGTAATCTCCATGATCAGAAGTGAATATGATAACTGTATTTTCGTAATGACCCGAATCTTTGAGAGATTTCACTATACGGCCAATCTGGTCATCAATCATTGTGATCATACCAGCCGTCAGCGCCATTGCCTCACGAATCTGTTGATCGTCCGCCATAAATGCACTTTGGGAGATTGGTGGCATTTCTCCTGCCTCCCAAATCTGGTTTGCGTGTTCCATTGGAGGTATAGGGTTTTCATGTGCGCCATAAGGGAGATTAACTGAGAATTCGTCTGGCCTATACATATCCCAGTACTTACCTGGCGGATTGAAAGGATGATGTGGGTCGGGAAAGGAAACAAAAGCAAAAAACGGGTCATTTTCGTCCATACGACTTTCAAGATAATCGATTGCTCTATCTGCTATCCATTTTGTTGGGTAACTCTCTTCAGGAATAGGTGTGCGGTAGGCCTGTGGGCAGGTGTAATTATGGTCGAGTTCATTTGCAGGATCATGAAGAGCTTGCCAGTTAGGGATCGTTTTGCGAAACCACTGGCCATATTGTCCTCCGCATTTATCGCCATGACTAGTTACCATATCAACGTGTTGAAACCCGTAATAAGGCACTTCGAACGCGGATACGGAATCACCATTAAAACTGGAGGGCTCTTCCATATTATAATCTGCAGCATCCGACTTCCAAGCTTCGGGGATCAATCGCTCAAGGTTATCGGTAGCCCTAATGGGTGGCAGATCTGTAAAGGGCTGCAAGTGACTTTTGCCAATGCTTGCGGTTGCATATCCACCTGCAGCCAACAGGTCGACAAAGGTATTTGCGCGTTTTTGCAAAGTACAACCATTGTGACGCAACCCGTGAACAGAAGGCATACGACCAGTCATCAAAGAAGCACGATTGGGCATACACACGGGCAATGCGACATGAAAGTCTTTAAACAAAGTACCCTCAGCAGCGATTTTGTCGATATTAGGAGTACGAACGACAGAATGGCCTGTGCAGCCAAGCCAATCAGCACGATGCTGATCAGTAATGAAAAACAGAAAGTTCGGTTTCCTAGTCATATAATACTCATTCTGGTTGTCGCTCCGTAAAGCTTTAGAAGGGTTTTTAATGATATTATCTGATCAACTGCTTAGGTGTCGCGATTGGCGAGGCGAACCGCTGTTTGCCCCTTCCAGAGATGCTTTGATGGCATAACAAGCATGATGTCATCAACTGGTGTTCGTATTTCTATATCGCCGTCATGCCCAATTAAAGTGCCTGCTTTTCGGATGATCTCTCCCCCGACGAAGTTTTCAGCAAATGTGAATGTCTCTTGGGTAATAGTGACCGTCTCGCAAACAGTAAAAAGTTGCTGTACGGGGGGAGGGACATAAAGTTTTTCGAGTAATTCTAACAACCCAGGCTCTAACGTGCCCGTTGCCTCCAAAAAACGCACTGTGGATTCCTTGGCAAGAAGACCCGATGCCTCTTTCCAATGTTGGCCACACTCAATCAATAGTGCTGCTTTGGTAGAGCTCGGATCATCGAAGCCACCATAGTCGCGCATGCGCCGTCCTGCGGCATGGCCTGAGTCCCCGACTATGCGTTCTGGAACCCCTACTTTGCGAGCCAGGTCTTTGCCCTTGGCCAGCCTGCCGCTCATCATCAGAGGCGGCGCAAGGTGTTGCATAGTGTGTAGGTCCAGCAGAAGATCTATGTCATCCAGGATAGGTCGGACTTCGCGGGCGCGGCGCAACTCGACGCTATCTCGATCTCCTTTGAGAACGCCTTTGTCCCAGACGCGGTTGAAATCTTCGTCCATCCAGCGGGTTGCATTGGGATCAGCTGGATCAAATGCGAGGTAGGCAGCAATGTTCATAAACCCAAGCGTTAGGCGCCCCTGCACGGGGCGTACGTCGTTCCGAAACAGCCAATCCAGCGCAATCGCGCCACAGGGTTCATTGCCATGCACAATTGCGCTGACCATGACGTTGGGACCCGGCACGCCGCTGTCAAAGGTCCAGATGTAAGGTACGCCAGTATTGCCCCCCTCATAGGCTGATATGTCTGGCGGTATTAGATCGACAGGATAGTCATTGGGTATGTTTAGCTGTGTCATGGGCAATGATAGTGTTGCAAGCTGATCGGGGGGCCGGCTGTCAGCAGAATAAAAATGGCTTGATAAACGTCCACGGCAAGGAACTTCCATGCACGACAAGACACCACGCTGCCGGTACAGCAACTCAAATATAATTTTTTGTTTTGCCCATAAGGACATCGCACTTTTCTGCGTATTTCTGTCGGATAGAGTTTTTTGCTATGGCGTGCAAAAATATTGCTCATCGACATCATCCCTTGGATTATCCGCCATTATATAAATTTGGACTTTAGAGCGTTTTGCGTTTTGGAGGCTCTAACTTGCTTGTATAGAGTGATTATGCAACTTGTTTCTGTTGTTGCAAGCACCGTTTTTGGATAGTTTGTTATTTTTTTGTTTCTCTGAGGATAGCTCGCAACTTTCATAAAAATTAATTGAAGCTCGGCAGTCTTGAGGGTCTTGTTAATCAGCTTCTGTCATGTGTGGGCGCCTCCTTTCTTGCACGGGCTAATTTGAGTGACTTTGATAGTTACAGGTTGCAGTCATCTGTCCAGCCTTTTGAAGCAGTAGATATAACCGCTGGCCTCGATGGAAGTTCGCATGTTATATCACATTCAAACTAGCGAGCTTGTGAGCCCAGACAGTGGTTCTATCAGATAAAACTTTCTTGAAGCGGGTAGGGCTAATTTGTAGCTTCCTTGAATGACAAAAAATTCTCCATTTAGCTACTTCAAAATCAGCCCTGAGATCATTCGCTTGGCGGGGATGTTTTATGTACGATTTCCGCTTTCACTTTGTAATGTGGAGAACCTTCTTCATGAGCGAGGCGTTGACGTAAGCAATGAAACAGTCCGGCTTTGGTGAAACCACTTCGGGCTAATGAGTGCATCCAAGATTACGAGAAAAAGGCGTAACTATGCTGCAGTCACTCGACGTGGCAGTGGTATCTGGGTGAGGTTTTTATCAAGATTAACGGCGAACGGCACTACCTTTGGCTTGCAGAAGATACGAAGGTGAAGTTTTGGAAAGCTATGTGAGCAAACGTAGACATTCAAATCCGTATTTAAAATCAATTAAGCGCAATGGCCAACCTAGAATTGTAATAACGGACAAACTGCGTTGCTACCGCGCAGCGATGATGATCATAGGAAATGCTGACCGGCAAAAAACAGACCGTTGGATAAACAACAGAGCTAAAAATTCTCATTTACCGTTTAGGCGACGAGAGAGGGCGATGCTAAGATTTCGCCGAGCGAAAACCTTGCAGAATTTTGTCTCAATTCACGCTTCAATTCAAAACCATTTCATCCAGGAACACTATCTCAATTCACACACCAATTTCAAGCCAAACCGTACCGCTGCTCTAGCCGAGTGGCGCCAATTATTGAACGCATAGATTTAAACCTTTCTAGAAATCCGATGCATGTTCTTATTTGTTTGACAGCGCACTCCTTCATCTTCCAAATCGATATGGACAGCAATCAGCGAGATATGCCGGAGACTATTTTGATGATGGCCAAGCGGTTAAATCTTAACACTTTGGCAGAAGGCGTAGAAACCGACGCGGAATTGTGGGCCGGCCAACGGCTAGGATGTGGCTATGCTCAGGGGTGTGGGATCGGCCAACCCATGCCTTTGGATCAGTTACAAAAATGGGCTCAAAAATACCAACAAAAGCCATCACTGCGATTCACTGCGATTAAATTCGCATAATAGCCTTTTAAACCCCAGAAAAACCCGAATCTGCTTGACCTTTTGCCTTCTCAGCGGTTGAACCCCATGTAACCCGATAACCGGGAAAACGACGCATGGTGGGCACAAATGGACGATCAAAATAAAAACCTTCTCTTAGCAACAGGGCTCAGCTTTGCTGTAATGATCGCATGGTTTGCCATTGCTCCACCCCAAACCGCGCGCGCCCCGGCAGAAGAGGCCACCGCGGCAGCACCGGTTGCCGCAGCATTGGGCACCACCGACGTGAATACAAATATGGGCTCTGGCAATGCTCAGGCCGTGACCGATGCGGGTCGCATAACCATTGACACCCCGCGCCTCGAGGGGTCTTTGTCCCTTCTTGCAGGCCGGATAGACGATTTGCGCCTCAAAGATTACACTGAAACCATCGAAGACGGCTCTCCCATCGTGACCCTTTTGTCACCTGAAGGCTCTGACCATGCCTATTATGGCATCAATGGTTGGGCTGCGGCTTCTGGTGTGAATCCAACCGACGTTCCTGGGCCCACCACGCTTTGGTCATCACGCTCCACAACCCTTACGCCCTCATCCCCTGTCACGCTCACTTGGGACAATGGCAAAGGCCTGTCATTTCGACGTGTAATCTCCATCGATGAGAACTTCATGTTCAACATCGAGCAATCCGTGAGCAATGCCAGTTCTACGCCCGTCGCTCTTGCCCCCTATGGTCAAATTGCGCGTCATGGCGAGCCGCCCAACCTAAAAGGCTTTTTTATCCTACACGAAGGCATGGTGAGCATGTCTGACGGTGAGTTGAACGAAATCAAATATGGCAAGATGCCGGAGTTTGACATCAATCCAAAAGAACGCGCGCCAGCGGAAGTTGTTCAAGTTCTTGAAGGCGGCTGGGTCGGGTTCACCGATCACTATTGGATGACCACAATGGTGCCACAGGGCGCTTTCAAATCTGTCGCAAAATATGACATCAACAATGACGTCTACTTGACTGAAGCCGTACAACCAACGCAAACTATCGTACCAGGTGCCACGGCCTCTGTGACCTCTCAGTTTTTTGCTGGAGCCAAGGAATGGGAAGTCATCCGCAACTACCAAAATGACGATGATGTTGACCGCTTTGTCGATATTATCGATTGGGGCTGGTTCTATTTCCTGACTAAGCCCATCTTTTGGCTGCTGCACACGCTTAATGGCTTTATCGGCAACATGGGTTGGTCAATCATCTGCTTGACGCTGATCATCAAAGCATTACTGCTGCCATTGGCCTATAAATCCTATGTCTCCATGGCGCGGATGAAAGAGCTTCAGCCTGAAATGGAAAAACTCAAAGAACGCGCAGGCGACGACAAACAACAGATGCAGAAAGGCATGATGGAGCTTTATAAAAAAAACAAAGTGAACCCTGCAGCTGGCTGTTTGCCAATCCTGCCACAAATCCCGATCTTCTTCTCACTATACAAAGTGATTTTTGTCACGCTCGAGCTGCGCCATGCCACTTGGTTTGGTCCATTCAATGACCTTTCGGCGCCAGATCCAACCTCTATCATGAACCTCTTCGGCCTGCTGCCATGGGGCACACCTGATGCCGGCTCGATCTTCGCTTTGGTATTGATTGGTATCTTGCCACTGTTGTTAGGCATTTCTATGTGGATGCAGCAAAAGCTGAATCCTGCACCAACTGACGCAACGCAGGCGATGATCTTTGCTTGGATGCCTTGGGTTTTCATGTTCATGTTGGGCGGCTTCGCCTCTGGTCTGGTAGTTTACTGGATTGCGAACAACACGATCACCTTTATCCAGCAGTACTCGATCATGCGCAGTCAAGGTGTAAAACCAGACGTATTTGGCAATATCACTAGCACCTTTAAGAAGTTCAAAAAGGGCAGTTGAAATGACTCGCGTCACTGATATTTTCCGGCATCCTTTGAAATCCCACGGACGTGAGGCCTTGCAACAGGTCTCACTTTCAAAAGGCAACGCTATGCCTTGGGATCGGTGCTGGGCAGTGGCGCATGAAGCTTCATCGGCCGATGGCAGCACTTGGGTGCCCTGCGTAAATTTTTCGCGCGGGTCCAAAGCCCCCAAACTTATGGCCGTCAATGTCAAGCTGAATGAAACGGCGCAAACCTTGACGCTGTCCCACCCGGAGCGCAAAGACTTTACGTTCCAGCCAGACGATATCCGGCAACTTTCGGGCTTTTTGGCATGGATCAAACCACTGATGCCAACAGATCGCGCCCAATCGGCACGGATTATCCGTCTGCAAGACCGCGGTTTTACGGATACAGATTTCGCGTCCATCAGCATTAACAGCCATGCCTCTCTGCGCGCTTTATCGGAGAAAATAGGCTTGCAGTTGTCGCCTTTGCGCTGGCGCGGAAACATTTGGCTGGATGATCTGGAGCCTTGGGCTGAACACAGCTGGGTTGGCCAACAGTTTCGGATTGGTAGCGTCTTATTCGAAGGCGTTGAGCCTGTTGTACGCTGCTTGGCCACCACCGCGAACCCACAAACAGGCGAACAGGATGCAGACACCCTTGGCGCTTTAAACGACGGCTGGAACCATCAAAATTTTGGCCTTTATGCCCGGATCATTGAATCCGGGAAAATCTCAATTGAAGACACGTTGGAGCTCCTATGATCCTACCTTTCCCTATCGCCAAGCCTGAGAGCGAAGCCGGATCTGAAATTGGCCGCAAGCTATTCTCAGGCCCTGTAGACTTCCTCAAAGGCGTGGTGGGCATGGATGGCCTGCCAAACGGTGACCGTGCCGAAGTCTGCTTTGCCGGACGTTCAAATGTAGGCAAGTCCAGCTTGATCAATGCCATCACCAACCGAAAAGGCTTGGCCCGCGCCTCCAACACCCCGGGCCGCACCCAAGAAATTAACTTTTTTGAATTGGGCGAAGAACGTTATTTGGTCGACCTTCCAGGCTATGGTTACGCCAATGCACCGGTCGCCATTGTCGAAAAATGGCAACGCTTGTTGAAAAATTACTTATCTGGCCGGCAAAACTTGCGCCGGGCTTTTGTTTTGGTCGACAGTCGTCATGGCATAAAGCCGGTGGACGAAGAAATCATGCAGCTGATGAATAAATCGGCCTTGACGTTTCAAGTGGTGCTCACCAAAGCCGATAAGATCAAGGATCACGAAAGAGATCAGGTCTTAGACCAAGTACGCAATAGATTGGCCAAACATCCCGCAGCCTTTCCAGAGTTGATTCTAACCAGTTCTGAAAAAGGTGAGGGTCTCGCGACCCTGCGCGCGGTGATTGCCGGTTTGGTATAGCCCTTCGATCCTTCAAATCGCTCTTGGCAGCGCGGCCTTGGACCACTACCCTTGCAGCAGTCAACGTCAAAGAGAGATATCCCATGAACAGCGATTGGTTAACGACCGCCAGTACATTGTCAAAAGCCTTGCCATATCTGCAACGCTATGACGGTGCGACTGTGGTTATCAAATTTGGTGGCCATGCCATGGGCAGCGACGAGGCGATGGAAACCTTTGCCCGTGACATCGTCTTAATGCAGCAAGTGGGCGTGAACCCAGTCATCGTGCATGGCGGTGGTCCAATGATCAACGAAATGCTGGAGCGGCTTGAGATTAAATCTAAATTTGTAGACGGTAAACGGGTGACCGATGAAGCTACTATGGAAGTAGTGGAAATGGTTTTGTCTGGCCGGGTCAACAAGCGCATTGTGCAAGCAATCAATGCGCAGGGCGGACGCGCTGTTGGCCTGTCGGGTAAGGATGCCAATTTGATCATCTGCGATCCGGCTGATCCAAAGCTGGGATTGGTTGGCAAACCCCGAGACATTGACCCCACTGTGCTCAACAAGCTTTTCGAAGCCGATATGATCCCTGTAATTGCGCCCTTAGGCGCTGGTGATAACGGCGAGACGTTCAATATCAATGGCGATACGGTCGCCGGGGCGATTGCGGCGGCACTGAAGGCTGATCGGCTTTTGCTGCTGACCGATGTCTCCGGCGTCAAAAATGCCGAAGGTGAGGTCCTGACAGAGCTGACCCCAGAAAATATTCGTGAGTTGACGACCTCTGGAGTGATCGCCGGCGGTATGATCCCCAAAACAGAAACCGCTCTGAGCGCGATTGAAGGCGGGGTGCGCGCCGTGGTGATCCTAGATGGACGCGCGCCCAATGCATGCCTACTTGAATTGTTTACTGATCATGGTGCTGGATCCCTCATTAGGTCTCCCGATGCACCTAACGAGCTGTAATCGAGGTGCTTCACATGCAAAATGAAGCCACACTCCGTTTGGCGATTTTCGTTGGTCTGTTTGTCGTTCTCGCAGTGATCGAACGTTTCGCACCGCGTAGAACCAGACCAAATTATGCTAGACGTTGGCTTACAAATTGGCTGTTTGTCATTGTAGATACAATTACCCTAAGAGCATTAGCGCTGTTTTTACCCTTCGCAGCTGTACTAGCCGCCGCAGATGCCTCGACACGTGGTTGGGGCCTGTTGAATATGACTGAGCTGCCCAGATGGTTGGAGTTGATCATCGTGGTATTGCTTTTGGATCTTGCCATATGGCTGCAACATGTGCTCAGCCATAAGATCCCGGCTCTGTGGCGCATCCACCGTGTACATCACTCGGACATTGAATTTGATGTCACCACCGCCATCCGCTTTCATCCAGTAGAAATTGCGCTCTCGATGGCGTTTAAAATTGGGTTGGTCTATCTTTTGGGCCCTGCGGCTTGGACAGTTGTGGTGTTTGAAATCCTACTCAACGGATCATCCATGTTCAATCATGCTAATATCAAGCTGCCCCAAGGATTTGATCGTGCGGTGCGCGCCGTGCTGGTCACGCCGGATATGCACCGTATTCATCATTCCGTGCATCGCCACGAGCATAATACCAATTTTGGCTTTTCCCTATCATGGTGGGATCGCCTTTTTGGTACCTACACACAGTCTCCGAAAGATGGGCACGAGGAGATGAAAATTGGCCTGCATTGGCAAGATTTGCGGCCGACCCGCTTGCTTTGGTCAATGGCTGTGCCATTCTTTCGCAAATGACATACGTTGACCTCCTCTCAGCGGCACAGTCCTATAATTTGACAATATTTGGCAGTTTAGCCGGAGACGCCGGTAGCATTATTTTGTTGGGGCCCCATGAACCGGGCTATTGGCCCGTTCTCTGCGCCAGCCCGGAATGGCAAGATGGGGGGCCAGATCCAGTGGATCGTTGGTCGCACCGTGTTATCAGCCAACTGGCCCAAGAAACCGGATCGAAACCGTATTTCCCCTTTGGCGCACACCCTGCCACTTTTCTGACTCGGGCTTTGGAGAGTGATCGCGCGTGGCAAAGCCCCGTTGGCATGTTGGTACAGGCCGAAGCAGGCCTGCTGGTGTCTTATCGCGGCGCATTGGAACTTAACTTTTGTGATTTCGGACAAGACCCCTCTGAAAGCACCTGCCCAAGCTGTGCGTAGCCCTGTACGCAGGCCTGCTCCATAGGCGCACTGAACGGCGAGAGCTACAATGTAGACGCATGTTGGAGTTCTATGCGCGAAGACCCAGAGCAACGCTGTTTGACAGCTGGATGTTTGGCGCGGCGTGCTTGCCCTGTGAGTGCGGCATACCCAAGACAGGCGGCGCATTCAGCCTACCACATGCGGCAGTTTTTAAAATGAATCTGATTTTGATGCGTCATACACAGGCCGAATGGGGCTTTGGGATTGAAGATCATGAACGAGCGATCAGCGCCAAAGGCCTAGCTGAGGCAGGCCGTTTGGGGCTGTGGCTGACCGAAAACTATCATCCCCCCAGCCATGCGCTCATCTCGAACGCAAACCGCACCCGACAAACCTTCGCAGCGTTAAACCTAACCTGCACCGCTGCAGTGCTGCCCGAACTCTATTTGGCCCCATCCGAAGGCTTATTGCTGGCCGTGCAGAACAGGGAGACAGATTGCCTACTGGTCTTAGCCCATAATCCAGGGATAGCGGAGTTGGCGGTGGAGATGGCCACGCAGGCACCCACGCACCCAAGGTTTTACGACTACCCTCCGGGGGCCACATTGGTGTTGGACTACGACTTCAAAACCACCGCAGGACGGGTCATTAATTTCATAACGCCCGATGACCTTCTGACATAAAAAAGGGCCCCTAAGGGCCCATTTTGCAACATATATTAGCTTAATGACCTAATATTTGACTCAAAAACAATTTGGTCCGATCCGATTGTGGGTTGTTGAAGAACTCTTCTGGTTCGTTCTGTTCTACTATTTGGCCCATATCCATGAAAATCACTCTGTTTGCCACTTGACGTGCAAAACCCATCTCATGTGTCACAACGATCATTGTCATGCCATCTTCTGCAAGCTCGATCATCGTATCCAAAACCTCTTTGATCATCTCTGGATCAAGAGCAGAAGTGGGTTCATCAAACAGCATAATACGTGGCTTCATGCACAAAGACCGCGCAATCGCCACACGTTGCTGTTGTCCACCAGACAGCTGTCCAGGATATTTATCGGCCTGCTCTGGGATTTTAACCTTTTCAAGGAGTTGCATTGCAACTTCCTCCGCTTCTTTCTTAGGCGTTTTGCGCACCCAGATCTGCGCTAAAGTGCAATTTTCTAAAATTGTCAAATGGGGAAAAAGATTAAAATGTTGGAAGCACATACCAACTTCGGATCTAATTTTATCGATATTTTTAATATCAGATGTAAGTTCTATGCCATCAACAACAATCTGACCACTCTGATGTTCCTCAAGCGCATTTATACAACGAATAAGGGTAGACTTTCCTGAACCAGAAGGGCCACAAACTACGATCCTCTCCCCTTGATTGACCGTCAGATCAATATCACGCAATGCATGAAATGATCCAAACCACTTATTCATGCCCTTAATTCCGATTGCAATCTGATCAGAAACCTCAATTTTTAATTGTTCGTTCATTTGGAAAGCCTCTTCCTAACGGTTACTAGTTTCAAGTTGACGCTCCAACCATTGAGAATATTTAGACACGCTAAAGCAAATCACGAAAAAAAGCGTCGCCGCCGCACCAAACAGTTCCCAGTAGACACCGTTCCATGCAGTTGACGATAAAATCGGACCACGGATCATACCCACAAGATCAAACATAGAAATAATCGATACCAAAGTAGTATCTTTCAACATTCCAACGCATGTATTTACAATGCCAGGGATCGAGATCTTTAATGCTTGCGGGAGTATAATCAAGCGCATCGACTGAGCATAATCCAGGCCCAAACTGTTGGCTGCCTCGTATTGGCCAGACGGCAAAGCGGCAAGACCTCCACGCACAACTTCGGCAATATAAGCGGCATTGAAAAACGTCATCATTACGATAACGCGTAATATCAAATCAACACTCGTATCGGGTGGAAAGAAAAATGCCAGAATGACATTGGCCACAAACAATAATGTAATTAAAGGCACACCACGAATAAATTCGATAAAAAGAACACAAATCCATTTTATTATAGGCATATTAGACTGCCGTCCCAAAGCCAGCATGATGCCAAGCGGTATGGATAAAGACACTGCTATAGTGCCCAATAAGATGTTCAGCATAAAGCCGCCCATGTCACGGGATGGAACGGCTTCCAGCGCTAAAAATGTTTTATTGGCCCCAACCACATATCCACTCAACACCCAGAATATAATAGCCACAATCACGCCAACAATCGCTCCTAATGCAAACGCGTTAGCCGAAAAACGACGAAAACAATATACACCAACCGCAAAACCAAAAAATGCCATGACCGGCACAAGAGGAGTGCCGCCCCAAATCAACCAATAAGCTAGAAACGGGTAAATTAGGCTAAAGTTTAAGAGTTGGCGGGGCAGCTTGCTAAACAAAACTGGTGCTAGCGCAAATAGCAATAAGATGATTGCAAAATTTGGTCTCCAATATTCAGTGGAGGGATACTTAAAACCATAAAAAAGTTGTGGGAATCGTTCCTTAAGAACGGCAAAGCAGGCGCCGCTTGCACCGTCCAAAATATCATAACATTCACGAACGGAATTAGCATTCCAAACGCCATTTATAAACCAAGGCGCGAAACCCGCGATAATTGAATAGATCACCCAAAGTGAAATAAGGGTCATGATAGTATTAAACATCGACGAAAAAAGATTTTCGCGAATCCATTTCACCATGCCTCGTTCAGTTATCGGCGGCATCTGTTCTTCGATCAATTGATGGCGAACGAACGAGCCATTATTTTCAGGCATCTTCAACGTTCCTTCAACATGATGCTACGGTTGTAAATATTCATGATGGCCGAGATGCTCAGACTAATTATCAAGTAGAATAGCATAAGCAGTAATATCGCCTCAATCGCACGCCCAGTTTGGTTCAATGTAATGCCACCCAGTGTACCCGTAATGTCCATATATCCTACAGCAAGCGCCAGTGAACTGTTTTTTGTAATATTAAGGTAAAAGGATATCAGTGGCGGGACGATCACGCGTAAAGCCTGCGGAAGAACTACTAAATTCATCACCAAATTGGACCGAAGGCCAAGCGCAGCTGCGGCCTCAGTTTGACCTTCATTCACTGATAGAATACCGGCCCTGACAACTTCGGCGATAAACGCTCCCGTGTAAATTGACAGGGCAAACCAAAGCGAGATCAACCCCCCTCGAGCATAAATACCTCCCTTAAAATTGAAACCTTTCAATTCCGGATATTCAAGCCCAATTGGACTACCTAGTGCATAAAATATCAGCACGGTTGGAATGAAAAACAAGGCAAGGCTTGGCCACAATGTATTAATTAACCTTCCTTCAGAATAAAGCTTGTGCCGCGAATACCGCCGCAGGGCAAATATGGCGAGTATCGACAGTATAAAAGCCCCAATAACAGCCATAGATCCTTCAAGGAACAATGGCTTGGGCGCATAGATTCCCCGGCCAGTAAAGGCAAACATATCCCACAGCATAGAAGCTTCAGGATTTTCGCCCTTGAATGCTCTTGGTTGCGGAAGTACGGCGAGAAAGATCGAATTTATAATCAGGATCCATATCAAAATAGGCACATTACGGAAGATTTCAACGTAGATCGACATCAACTTAGCAACGATCCAATTGTTTGAGAGCCTCAAAATACCTGCCGTAATTCCCAAAATTGTTGCTGTTATACATCCTAAGAACGCCACAAGCAGAGTGTTTAATATACCAACAAAGGCTGCGCGAAGGTGAGTTGACTGGCTACTATATTCAATAAGCCGTTGGTTTATGTCATAACCGGAAGCCTCACCTAAAAAACCATATGAAATGTTTAATCCAGCAGCTGCTAAATTTTCTATAAGATTTTTGCCCAAATAAGCGATAATACAAATCAGCACAAACAGCGCGAAAAACTGAAATGTGTAGGACCTGTAGCGCTTGTCATTTAGCAGCATCGAAAGCCGAAAAGTTCCTCGGTCTGATTGGGTAGTTGTGGACATAAAAATCGCGACCTATTGCTATTAAAAATTACTTTTATTTTGTGTTGGAAATTGCAGTAGCCAAAGGGCGCATAACTACGCCCTTTGACATTAGTTGTATTTATATTAACGGAATGGCGGAGAATAAATCAAACCACCGTCTGTCCATTTGGCGTTAACGCCGCGAGCCAAGCCGATTATAGTCCCAGCACCAATATTGGATTCAAAGATTTCGCCATAATTGCCAGCGACACTGATAGCTCTTTTGGCCCAGTCGGCGTCTAGGCCCAACATTTCACCCAAATTTCCCTCTGTACCCAAGAGGCGGTTCAATTCTGGGTTGTTAGTTCCCATTGCCATTTCTTCGATATTTGCAGATGTCACACCCAATTCTTCAGCTGTGATCAGGGCGTTCAATGTCCAACGCACCACATCTCCCCACTCGTTATCACCATGACGGACCAATGGACCGAGCGGTTCCTTTGAAATAATTTCTGGAAGCACAACGTGATCTTCAGGAGTTTCCATATTTGCACGACGCGCTGCTAGTGCAGAGCGGTCAGTGGTGAACATGTCACACGCACCGGCCATATATTGCGTAACTGCCTCCGCACCAGATTCAACCGGAAGTGGCTCATAAGTCATGCCAACTGACCGAAAGTGATCTGCAAGGTTTAGTTCAGTTGTAGTTCCGGTTTGAATACAGACTGTAACGCCGTCAATATCTGGGCTTTTTGCTGAAGTTATACCGGTAGATGCCTTAACCATGAAGCCTTGGCCATCATAGTAGTTAACACCAACAAAATCAAACTTCAGGTCGACGTCACGACTTAAAGTCCATGTCGTGTTACGTGCCAACATATCAATTTCACCAGAAGCTAATGAAGTGAATCGTGTTTTACCTGTGGTTGGCACAAACTCTATAGCGTCTGAATCGCCCAAAACTGCTGCGGCAACCGCGCGACATACAGCAATATCAAAACCCTGCCACACTCCGTTTGCATCTGGCTGTGCAAAACCTGGAACGCCAGTGCTTACACCACAATGTAGTTTACCACGTGCTTTCACATCATCAAGAGTACCAGCAGATACTAATCCAGCCACAAGGCCAGCAACGGTCAAAGAACCAAAAAATATAGTTTTTTCATTTTTACCTCATCCGGTTGTCTATCCCAGTCGGGACAGTCTAATCCAATCTAAATGATTGGCATGAATGCAGAGGATTTCCCCCACAATGAGGAATACAATGACAAATTTTAAGCCCATCGGTCAAGAGAACTCTTATAAAAACAGGATTTTTTCGTGAAACTTATGTTTTATTGGAAAATTCTCTCGGAGTACTTTAGAAAATTAATTTTTAAAGCATAATTTATAGAATCGGTCCGCATGGAAAAAAGCCGCCTGCTTCAAAGCTGCCGTAGCGTCAGAATCGTCGTCTTGGCCCCAGTGTTCAATTTGCCAAAGCTCGTCCAAACGTGACCGGGTCCATAAATCGTCGATCTCAAAAGCGCCGGCTTGTGCCGCCAATCCGATCACAAGTGAGCCAGACATGCTCACAAGGTCATGCAGCGCCGCTAACTGAAACGATGTTTGCGCAGTCACGCCGGCGGTCAGATTGATCACAGAATTTGTAGGTTGCTCCACATGCATCACACCCTCAGTAGTGCGCAACGGCGCATCAAAAGCTTGGGCTGCCCAGGCCAAGAGTGGGTCCCAAGCCTGTTTTTGTCGCTCGATAAGTTCCTGCGGTGCGGGGGCACGATAGCAAAGAAAATCATCTTCGCCATAGGCTGCGATCAAAGCTATAACTTCTGTTTTCTGCGGCGTCACTTTATCAAGAGCCGCATTGGCAGAAAGGGTCGTTGGCATGGTTCTGGGATCAATCTTGTCGCTCTGCGCATCCCATTCTGTGGCAATAGCATCGGCCATGGCTTGGGTTGGGACCGACAAAATTTCTTTCGCCGGCGTTTTGACCAAACGGTCGTCCAGCAAGATTACATGCCCATAATCGCGGCGCTCGATGGCCACGGTGCTCCAAAATCGTTTAGCAGCCCAATCGCTCATAGGTCACTCCATAGGGTCTGAATTTCTGGCAAGAGGCGATCAAAATGATCAATCACCCGGTCGGCATTTTCACCAACAACACTGGCGGAATGGTAGCCCCAGCTCACTCCAATGGTTTTTAAGCCCGCAGCACGTCCCATTTTCATATCAAAAGACGTGTCACCAATCATGACGCCGCGAGAGGCCCCGGTTTCTGCCATAGCCTGCAAGGCCATGGCAGGGTGCGGCTTGGACGGATGGTTGTCTGCCACTTGTTCGGTCGCAAAGCGACCTACAAGATCAGGGTTCGACAGCACATGATCCAAACCGAGTCGCGATTTTCCGGTGGCTATCCCGAGCACAAAGGACTCAACACCCTGCAACAGATCCAAACACGCCAAAGCTCCCGGATAAAGGGGCGAGGGTGCCGTGGTCTCGCGCAGGGCGGAAAAACTATCTTTATATGACGTCACCAAATCGGCACGCTTCGCCTCATCCGCGCCAGGGCACAATTGGTCAAAGGCCTCAAACAAGGACAGTCCAACAATCGACAATATATCATCACGGCTTGGCAGCGGGAGAGTTTGCGCAGAAAACGCAAACTCCATGGACTTTAATATATGCGCTTGGCTGTCGATCAGCGTTCCATCAACATCAAACAATATCAGCGTGCGTAGCCAGGTCATTCATCACCCTCGAAAGGATCAAGCTCCACATCTCTTGGATCCCACTGCATTTGATCCCAAGTCCGCTGCATATGTTCCGGCAAAGGCGCAGTGAATGACAGCATAGCCTTGGTCACAGGATGCTCTAACCGGAGGTGTCGCGCATGCAGGTGCATTTTTTTGCTGATATCGCCGCCCAATTGTGCGCCCCAGCCATGCCCAAGGTTTTCTTGGCCTGAACCGCCATACTTGCCGTCGCCCACGATTGGATGACCCATTTCGGCCATATGTGCGCGCAGCTGATGGGTACGGCCAGTCACGGGAACCAAAGCAATCCAAGCAGCACGGCTGCCCAATGGAGACAAAACAGCATAATCTGTGGTGGCGCGTTTTGCGCCAGGTGTTTTGACAACTTCGTTTGGATGCACACATTGCATCTTTTCACCTTCACCAGCCGGACCGTGGCCCCCGGCTTTCACCAAGCCGTATTTCACAGTACCCATTTTAGGATGCGGCACCCCGGCGACAACAGCCCAATAGATCTTCCGGGTCTCGCGATGCCGGAATGCTTCGGTCAGAGCTGCAGTCATTTGGCGCGTACGACCTAGAATCAAAACACCAGAGGTGTCTTTGTCCAAACGATGCACCAAACGTGGGTTTTCATCATAGCCGAAGCGCAAGGCTGGCGTCAGACCGTCCACATGGCGATGCTGTTTGCTGCCACCCTGAACCGGAAGACCCGGCGGCTTGTTCAACACGATGATTTGATCATCCCTATACAGCACACACGCTTGGATCATCTTGGCATCTGCATCCGTTATTTTTTTATCAACGATTGGCGGGGCTGGTGTGTCCGGCAGAGGCGGAACCCGCACAATCTGGCCCACTTCAACCCGAGAGTTTGACTTCACGCGGCCACCATCTACACGGATGTCACCCTTGCGGCACATCATTTCAATCTGACCCTGCTGTACCTGTGGAAAGTTCCTGCGGAACCAACGGTCGAGACGCTGGTCTCCGTCCCCTTCGTTTACTTCTAAAAGCTGTACTCGGCTCACGCCCATATCCCTCGCGCAATCATCAGACCCAATATTAGGCCACCTATAGACAAGACAACGGACATCGCCACATAGGCCAAGGCTTGCCCCATCGCCCCGCGCTCAAACAAATTAACCGCCTCCAGTGAGAAGGCCGAAAACGTCGTAAATCCACCCAACAGACCTGTCATCACAAAGGGGCTCAGCTGCGTCATACCGCGCTGTGTGGCAAACACCACAAACATCCCCATAACGAAGGACCCCAAAGTATTCATGCCCATTACCGCAATCGGAAACCCCGGACCGACAAAGCGCAGTATACCAACTCCAGCCAGAAACCGAAGGGCGGCACCAATTGACCCGCCAAGGGCCACTTGTAGAGTTGTCATAAACATAGGGGTGCAATGT
>Ga0222669_1000205_pt1 | contig 19926 bp, 20 predicted proteins | sample AntAcemetagen730_FD_179848 | JGI IMG/M metagenome (GOLD analysis project Ga0222669, IMG submission 179848) | Saline water microbial communities from Ace Lake, Antarctica - #730 | ecosystem: Environmental > Aquatic > Non-marine Saline and Alkaline > Saline | place: Antarctica: Ace Lake...
GACAAGGTGGTTGACGTTCTACAATTATCTTTGGACAACTGCATAGGATACGTGATGAATATGGAAGCAATACCTGCATCGGTAAAATCGGGGCTGACCCAAGACCCGCACCGTGTGCGTTTAGAGGATCGTGAAAAGGTCCTCGAAGTTGCAATCGGCCGTGAGGTGCGCTCGCATCGGCGCCAACAAGCAATAACGGTGGCAGAGCTGGCCCAGATAACTGGTTTATCGATTGGCATGCTGTCAAAGATCGAGAATGGCAACACCTCGCCTTCGCTGAAAACGTTGCAGACATTGGCCAATGCGCTGTCTGTCCCGCTAACAAGCTTTTTTCGCCGCTTCGAAGAACATCGGTTGGCTGTTCATACAAAGGCAAACCAAGGCGTCGAAATGGAGCGTGCAGGCACGCGTGCAAATCATCAGTACAGCCTTTTGGGCCACATCGGGTCTAATGCCTCGGGTGTGATTGTTGAACCGTACCTTATCACACTATCCGACGAGTCTGACATATTCCCAACATTCCAGCATGGCGGAATTGAAACGATCTACATGATCGAGGGCGAAGTTGACTATCGCCACAGCGATAAGATCTATTCGCTAAAACCCGGTGATACCCTATTTTTTGATGCCGACGCCCCGCATGGCCCCGAAGTGCTAGTAAGGCTGCCTGCGCGCTATCTGTCCATCATCAGTTACCCCCAGAACAACTAGGCGCGACCTATCTCCATCCCTAGTCGCACAGAACGCAGCTTGATGTTTCAGGTTTGCAGCTTTGGTTCAGTCTCCAAATCCGGCCAGATCCCCGGCGATGTTGGCAGGCCATCATCAAAGGCAGTCAGATAGTCCAGCATCATCGGACGGTTGGCGATGAACCCTTTGTAGGTCGCGAGCTCATCAGGCAAATCGCGCACAACCCTGTGCAGGCGGCGGCCCCATTTGGGAACGCTCATCAGGTCCTGAAAGCTGCACAGATAACAACGGATCGGGAACACCAGCGCATTGGAGCGTGGCAGACGATAGAACGTCTGCAACTCAACCCGCAAATGCTGTTTCGCGCCAATATTCTGAGGGGTAAGTGTCGTCTTTTGAACGCCCCATTTGTGATAGTTCTCGGGGCTGGTATCGAGCAACGGGTTGACCGTCATAGTCCAGTTCAGCCGGCGCGCTGGAGCGCCCTGCTGAATATTCAACAAAAATTTCAGTGCACGCACGAATATGCCCTTTTCGTGAGCCAGAGGCACTGGTGCGTGCCACTCAAAAAAGTTCATGCCAATGTCGAAATCAAGGCTCCAGTCGGCCTGTGTCGTGACCATGCCCGCATCCATCCACAGGTTGGCATCGCGCTGATCCAGAACGCAAAAATCACCCTGCGACTGACGAGTAATATATTCCATAGGGCCATAAGGCAGTGTCGTCTCATCCATGAAGACAAAGCTGTGATCAATACCAAGCGGCTTGTTGATCCAGCGCCACTTGTCGCCGTCTCGGTGCAGTTCAAACAGGTCCGGGTAATCTTCGGACTTGCTTACCATAATCAGTTCCAACAGGTCCCATCCTGCAAGCGTCATATGCGGCAAGGATTGGCAGCGAAGCGGATCATCGGCCAAAACCATCGCCCGATCGCGCATTTCGGAGACATAATGTTCGTCCACATCAAAGCGCTTTTCATAGATCGATCCAACAGGCCCACCCCGATGCTGTTCCATGTTTACTGAATACATGTAGCTGTCTTCATGAAACGGGAAAGGAAAGCGCTTGATCGCCCAGTCTGAATTGCGGAACGAATAATCGTCGCGAAAAGTTTCGTCGTTAAATTGAATGGTCATGTCAGCGATCCAATACTAAGGTGTTCCCCTCGAAACGGGACACACAGGGCATGATTTTCTTGCCGCTCGCGTGTTCGTCTGCTTCGAGCCAATGATCACGGTGGATGAAGTTTCCATCATAATCAATTACCTGCGTTTCACATTGCCCACAGGCACCACCACGACAAAGGTATGGGGCATCAACGCCTGCGCGTTCCATCGCCTCCAGAAGGCTTTCCTGCTCGCCAACAGTAATCACTTTGTTAGAGGTCGCCAATTTCACCTCAAAGGGCTTGCCGGGTTTAGGAGCCAGAAATTCCTCATAATGAACTACTTCGCGCGGCCAGCCAAGTTCTGCGGCCTTGTCTCGCACCCAACCAATCATTCCCTTGGGACCGCAAACGTAGATATGAGTGCCCAAAGGCTGCCCGCCGAGAAGGTCTTCAAGATCAATAGATTGGCTTTGATCGTCGTAGTAAACGTGCGTGTCGTTGGGATAGGTCGATATCAAATAATCCACGTAGGATCCAAGCGCCTGTGAGCGGCAACCATAATGCAATTCCCAATTTCCATGCGCCCGATCAAGCTGCTTTATCTGTGCAAGAAAGGGCGTGATGCCGATCCCACCGGCGATCATCAGATGTTTTTTTGCCCGCAAATCAAGAGAAAAAAGGTTAACCGGGTTAGAGATCACCATCTCTTGGCCAACCGCCACTTGGTTGTGCATGAACAACGACCCGCCACGTCCCTCGTCGTCGCGGCGCACCGAAATCGTATAAGCCGTTTGATCGAAAGGGTCAGACATCAGCGAATAGGGATTAAGGCGGATAAGATCGCCGTCTTTCATCTCAACAACAGTGTGCGCACCGCCGGAGAACGTAGGGAGTAACCCACCATCCAAAGGCTCAAAACGAAACCGCGTGACCAGATCGTTGAGAGGCGTCACTTCGGTGACCCGAACAGCAATTTTCTCAGCACCACTCATTCGTAAATCCCCTTTGGTGCTGGTACATTTCCAGGATCCTCAGCGTCGATGCAAACACCCTGATAGGCCGCAATACGGCGCGAATAGTGATCGCGGACAAACAGGTTCAATCCGCAGTGGCTGCAAGCGAACGGGTCGGTTTCCACGTCTTCCGTGATGCCCTTGCAATGCACGCATTGCATCCGACGCGCCACCGAACCGCGATGTTCGGTCTGAATCGCGGTATGAGGGATCCCCGCCTTTATCGCCTCATTTTGCGCTTGCCCTATAACGCCTTCGGTTCCAGCCAGATAGACCTGCAACCCCATGTGGGCATCTTGCAGCACGCGGCGAATGCGTGAAACCGCGGCAGCATAGCTTGGACCTTCGTAAAACTGCACAGCACCCAGTTTCCGCAGCTTTGGCGCAAAATCCGTGCCACGCGGCAGATAAATGATATGTGTCTTCGTCATCAGATCAGGCGAGGCAATCGCAAGGATCGCCTCTGCCCCTTCGGCATCTGCAATCATAAGATGATGCTTACCCGGACGATCTTCGAGCGTGCCATAGACGGGGCGGCTTTTGATCGCAGGCGGAAATTGAAACTTTGACATGGTGCCCTCTTCGAGACGCCAACTTGCGTCAGCCCTTGGCGGTGCGAATCGCTTTGTCCTTGTCGTAGAACGGCATCTCTTCCGCGGTGGCGTCAAGGTACGTGCCATCCAACTGCACCACGGTCAGCTTTGTGCCCGGTTTAGCGGCCTTGGGGTCAATTCGTGCAATAGCCACACTGTAGCTGTTCAACTCCGACGACAGACCATACGTGATCACGCCAATATCGTTTCCATCTTGCAAAACGCGCGCGCCCATGTCCATCCGCGCCATGCTGTCAGAAAGCTGTACTCCGTAAATCTTGAACCGCTCTTTTCCCTTAAGGGCATAATGGTTTTCAGCACCGATAAACCCGGTTTTGTCCGGAGAAACGGTAAAATCCAAACCCAGCTCCCAAAGGGTATCGCCGCACAAATCATCGTCGAATGGGAATGTTTCGGAATTGTCGCCGGGATAAAATAACAAGTAGCTTTCGATCCGCAGCATATCAAGCGTGCTGAACTGCACGGGACGTACGCCCATATCCTTACCAGCGTGCAAAATGCTGTCCCAAAGGTGAACTGCATCCTTGGCCCGGCAGAAAATCTCATAACCCCGCTCGCCAGTATAACCCGTCCGGCTGATCATCACGTCGCGCCCGTAAAGACGCGTTTGCATTAGGCCAAAATAGGCCAGATCACGGATCGCTGGGATTTCTTTGGCCAGCAGATCAACAGAAACCGGGCCTTGCAATGACATATCATGCAGATCGTCGTCAAACAGGACGGAACAATTCTTACCTGCAGCTACCAGATTAAGTTGCTCCATCCCAGTTCCAGTACCGTGCACAACCAACCAGGAATTGACAGCGATGTGGTAGATAATGCAGTCGTCAATGAACTTGCCTTCGGGGCTCAAAATCGCCGCATAGGTCGACAGACCAGGAGCAATCTTTTCAACGTTGCGCGTGGTAACGCGGTCGATGACATATGCCGCATCTGGGCCGCTGACATGAACCTTCTTAAGGCCGGACACGTCCATAAGACCAGCCTTCGTGCGGACTGCCTCATAATCTGCCTTAGCGCGCTCCGGCGTATGATCGTAGAACCAAGCCGTGCCCATGCCATTCCAGTCTCCCAACTCGCCGCCAATTTCAGCATGTCTGTGTGCGAGCGCGGATGCTCTCCAAAGTATGGCCATGACATTCTCCCTGTCGGTGTTGTGTCGCTTTCAGCATTTATTGAGCATGAACACATTTTAAAATGCAAGAACAACAGGCAAATTATTTTCCTGTTAGGTAATTCATGATGCAAAAAGAAGCCAGCCAACGGCTGGCCTCTTTGCTCAGTGCAACGCTTACTTGGTAAATGCTTTAGTCTTCTTGGCTTCGGACCTTTGGCCGTAGACCAGTACCGCCACACAGATCATACACGCAATGAACGTGTAAAGGCCCGGTACCGCCGATCCCCACCCCATAAACATGGCTCCGTCGACGACAGACCAACTTGCTTCATCATATGGAAAGCCCATTGTTTTCTCCTTTCATGTTAACTTATTCGCCGGGAGCCAGGTTGACAGCGGGGGCCGGAATGCCCTCTGGGTAACCATGCCCTGGCACTTTCACGAGATCCATTCCGGCAATTTCTGCACCATGGGGAACACGCAGCATACCGACCTTTTTTAAGATCCAAGACACGCCATATCCGGGCACAAATCCGCAAAGGAAGAACACAACCGCCCCAACAATCTGACCGATCAACGATATCGTGGCAACTTCGCCTGCGGCCCCCTGCAAGGCAGGATATCCACTTGCAAAGACACCCAGCATGATCACCCCATAAAGGCCGATTGTCCCATGCACAGTTACTGCACCAACGGCATCATCGATTCCGCGTTTCTCCAGCCAGTCTGCGCAAGGCTTTAGGATGATCCCAGCAGAGAAGGCGATCATGAATGCGAGCGCCGGAAAGTAGATATCCAAACCGGAAGCAGTCGAAATAATACCAGCCAAAGCACCCGACATCATCCAGAACGGGTCGCGGGTCAGTACCCATGCACCAATTATACCACCGGCCACTGCCATCAGAATATTGAAGGACAAAGCCGAGAGCGTTATCGGCGTTCCGTATATGGTAGATGGTTTGTCAGCGAACCAGCTCCACGCTTCACCGGGAATAATCACACAGGCCATGAGAAAGCCCCAGAAACCGACGATGATCAACATCAGGCCGGTCACTGTCAGCGGCATGTTGTGACCGGCAATGTGATTGGCTGTTCCGTCGAGATTAAACTTGCCGATGCGTGGCCCCAGATTGATCAGCACGCCCAAAGCGAAGAACCCCGCAACCGCATGGACAAGACCGGCTGCGCCGAAATCATGCACTCCCCATTGTGTGACCAGCCAACCGTCGGCATGCCAGCCCCACGCGGCCGCGACCACCCACGCAAATGATCCCAACACAATCGCCAGAATAACGAAACCAACGGTCTGGATACGCTCTATGACAGCACCAGACATGATCGACGCAGTCGTAGCAGCGAAAAGAGCAAAGGCACCAAAGAACACACCTGAAGCCTGATCTGCGATATTAGGCCCCATGTATTGGGCGCTCTCACCCCAACCCCAAGCTATAGAGTTGGCATATTCAACGCCCGAGATGCCCGCGGGACCAGGTGCGCCCGGCAAACCGGTCGGAAAACCCCAATAGACCCACCAACCGAAAAAATAGAAGGTTGGGATCATGAAGGCGAAGGCCAGAATGTTTTTCACACCCGACGACAACACATTCTTGAGCCTCGATGTGCCCATTTCGTATGCCAGAAATCCGGCATGGATGATGATCATCAACGGTATAGTAAGGTAATAGAATGTTTCAGCGAACATGGTGTTTGTTACACCACTACTTTCCTTTAACGCGGTCACCTGTGCCATCAGCTCCGCTAGTTGCTCTTCCATTTTTTATCCCCACGATTGCTATCCGTTAGCCACGCCTAACGAGACGAGCAAATGTGCTCTTTCGCATGGCAATGTCGTAACTGAAGCACAGGATGTCCAATCTGGCCAGAAAAAATTGACGCAAATGAAAATAATTTTCCTGTGAAATACATTGACCTAGGTGAAAAAAAGTTTCCTAGTAGTTGAATGGAAAAATATTTGGTGTTAGCCTATACATCAAGATTCCATGAATTGAGGGAGGCCCCGGCCATGTGCGGGATAGTCGGACTTTTTTTAAAAGACCAATCACTTGAACCAAAGCTTGGTGAGATGTTGGCCGATATGTTGATTACGATGACTGATCGCGGGCCTGACAGTGCTGGAATAGCGATTTATACCGCCCATTCAGCCGGAAAAGCAAAGCTCACGGTCCAGGCCGATGATGCAATCGCAAGCTTTGAAAAGTTGGATGACGCGCTATGCAAGGCGCTTCGAGGCAGTGTCAGCATGTCCGTCAAGGACAGCCACGCGGTTCTAGAAATCCAAGCCGAGCAGATGGACGAAGCACGAGCCTATCTGACGGCTAATCACCCAAATGTGCGGATTATGAGTCGCGGTGAAAACCTCGAAATCTACAAAGAGGTGGGTTTGCCCAAAGATGTAGCAAAGCGTTTTGATATCCGTAAAATGAGCGGATCTCATGGCATTGGTCATACGCGGATGGCCACAGAATCAGCCGTCACAACTCTTGGTGCCCATCCGTTCAACACGGGTATAGATCAATGTCTGGTTCACAATGGTTCGCTTTCCAATCACAACTCTTTGCGGCGCAAGCTGCGTCGGGCTGGAGTTCACATCGAGACCGAAAACGACAGCGAGGTGGGTGCTGCCTACCTTACTTGGAAAATGCAGAATGGTGCGACACTGGGCGAAGCCCTTGAAAGCAGCCTGACTGATTTGGATGGCTTTTTCACCTTTGTCGTCGGCACCAAGGACGGCTTTGGGGTAGTGCGCGACCCGATTGCCTGCAAGCCCGCCGTGATGGCTGAAACCGATCAATATGTCGCCTTCGGCTCGGAATATCGTGCGTTGGTGAATTTGCCAGGGATCGAAACTGCCCGCATTTGGGAACCTGAACCCGCCACCGTTTATTTCTGGAGCCACAACACGGCGTCCACCGACCACGAGGAAGCTGCCTGAATGCAAACATTTGACCTTGAGGCCGAAGGCCTTCGCGCCCTAAATTCCGCGTTGCACGCGCAGGCCTCCACCACCAACCAAACAGTTTGGGAAATCCTTAATCCCAAAGGCAGCCATGCGATAGCCGTGGGACTTGATGCGCCCATCGAAGTCACTATCAAGGGCTCGACCGGCTATTACTGCGCCGGCATGAACAAGCAGGCCACCGTACATGTGCATGGATCAACCGGCCCAGGCACGGCCGAGAACATGATGAGCGGTACGGTTATTGTCGAAGGCGACGCCAGCCAATATGCCGGTGCTACTGGCAATGGTGGCACGCTGATAATCAAGGGAAACGCCTCGTCACGCTGCGGTATTTCGATGAAGGGAATCGACATAATCGTGCACGGCAGTATCGGGCATATGTCCGCCTTTATGGCACAATCGGGCAATCTGGTCGTTTGCGGTGATGCAGGTGAGGCCTTGGGCGACTCGCTGTATGAAGCGCGCTTGTTCGTACGTGGCTCTGTGAAATCGCTAGGTGCCGACTGCATCGAAAAAGAGATGCGGGCCGAACATTTGGCAATTCTAGAAGATCTGTTGGAACGGGGAGGATGCGATGCAAAAGCCTCCGAGTTCAAACGTTATGGCTCTGCCCGCAAGCTATACAATTTCAATATCGATAACGCATATTAAAGGGCTGCTATGAGAGATGAACACAACGGCGCGCCGCGCACGATCCCGGTACAGTCCGCTACATTTACCGACAAGGTGAACGCCGAAATCCGGCGGGCGGCGGCCACGGGTATTTATGATATTCGGGGCGGCGGTGCCAAACGCAAGCTCCCGCATTTCGATGATCTGCTGTTTCTTGGCGCGTCCATTTCGCGCTACCCGCTCGAAGGGTACCGCGAAAAATGCGAAACGTCTGTGACGCTCGGCACGCGGTTTGCCAAAAATCCGATCAAACTGGACATCCCGATAACCATCGCAGGCATGTCGTTCGGTGCCTTGTCAGGCCCGGCAAAAGAGGCATTAGGGCGCGGGGCAAGTATGGCCGGAACCTCTACAACTACCGGCGACGGTGGCATGACCGAGGAAGAGCGCGGCCATTCAAAGACGTTGATCTATCAATACCTCCCCTCTCGATACGGCATGAACCCGGACGATCTACGGCGCTGCGATGCGATTGAAATCGTGGTCGGCCAAGGCGCCAAGCCGGGAGGTGGCGGCATGTTGTTAGGTCAGAAAATTTCGGACCGGGTCGCGAAAATGCGCAATTTACCCAAGGGCATCGACCAGCGCTCTGCGTGTCGTCACCCAGACTGGACCGGCCCAGACGATCTGGAAATTAAGATACTTGAGCTGCGCGAAATCACCGCTTGGAAGAAGCCCATCTACGTCAAAATAGGCGGTGCCCGACCTTATTTTGATACCACTCTAGCCGTAAAAGCCGGGGCCGATGTTGTTGTGCTTGACGGCATGCAGGGTGGCACGGCAGCAACGCAAGATGTGTTTATTGAACACGTCGGCCAGCCCATTCTGGCCTGTATTCGCGAGGCCGTACGCGCGCTAGATGACCTTGGGATGCACCGCGAGGTACAGTTGATTGTGTCCGGTGGAATTCGGCACGGTGCCGATGTGGCGAAGTGTATGGCATTGGGTGCGGATGCGGTCTCCATTGGTACCGCCGCCCTCATCGCACTTGGCGACAATGACCCAAAGTGGGAGGCTGAGTATAACGCGCTTGGCACCACTGCAGGAGCTTATGACGATTGGCATGAGGGCAAAGACCCCGCAGGGATCACAACGCAAGACCCTGAATTGATGGCGCGTTTCGACCCCATTGAAGGTGGACGTCGCCTTAACAACTATCTCAAGGTAATGGCCCTTGAGGCACAAACCATCGCGCGAGCCTGCGGCAAAAACCACCTGCATAATCTGGAACCAGAGGACCTCTGCGCCCTGACTATGGAAGCTGCCGCAATGACGAAGATCCCACTGGCAGGAACCGACTGGTACCCTGGCAAACCAAACGTATCCTATTGATGAACAAATAGGAGCTGCCGGCGATCGGCCAGCGCCCTTTTCATTTGATGAAGAAAACGACAGGGAAAAAATAATGGTTACCGATCTTGCAAAATTCGCCGCTGAGAACAGCATTCAATATTTTATGATTTCCTACACCGACCTGTTTGGCGGCCAACGTGCCAAGCTGGTCCCCGCCCGCGCGATCACCGGCATGCAAAAAGACGGCGCAGGCTTTGCGGGCTTTGCGACATGGCTTGATCTGAACCCTGCGCACCCTGATTTGCTCGCCGTGCCGGACCCCGATGCGGTCATTATACTGCCCTGGGATAAGACCATCGCCTGGCTTCCGTCAAACTGTGTGATGGAAGGCGAACCGGTTGCCCAAGCGCCGCGCAATGTGTTGCGCAAAATCATCGCCGAAGCGGCTGCTGATGGTATGCACGTCAAGACCGGTATCGAGGCAGAGTTCTTTTTACTAACTCCCGCAGGTGATCAAATCTCGGACCCTTTAGACACCGCAGCCAAGCCCTGTTATGACCAGCAGGCCTTTATGCGCCGTCTCGACGTGATCCGCGAGATCAGTGACTACATGCTCGAACTTGGCTGGAACCCATACCAGAACGACCATGAAGATGCGAACGGTCAGTGGGAAATGAACTGGGACTTTGATGACGCGCTGAAAACCGCTGACAAGCACAGCTTTTTCAAGTTTATGACCAAGACCGTTGCCGAAAAGCACGGCTACCGAGCTACCTTTATGCCTAAACCCATCGAAGAGCTGACAGGCAACGGGTGTCACGCGCATATCTCAGTCTGGGACGCACCGGGCACCGCCGCCAAAAGAAACGTTTTTGCAGGGTCAGGCGACGGACAAACTGGCGAAGTCGGCCTCTCCGAGCGCGGCAAAAACTTCCTTGGCGGGATCATGAAACATGCTAGTGCCTTGTCTGCAATCACTAACCCGACGGTTAACAGCTATAAGCGTATCAACGCGCCGCGTACCGTATCTGGCGCGACATGGGCGCCCAACACCGTCACGTGGACGGGCAACAACCGCACCCACATGGTGCGCGTGCCTGGCCCAGGCCGATTTGAGCTACGCCTGCCAGATGGCGCCGCCAACCCTTACCTATTGCAAGCCGTTATAATCGCCGCAGGTCTTTCAGGCGTGCGCAACAAAGCAGACCCTGGCAAGCGCCACGACATCAACATGTATGCCGAAGGCCACACGATCACCGATGCCCCAAGACTTCCGCTGAACATGCTGGACGCATTGCGCTATTATGACCGAGACTCTGAGCTCAAGGCCGTCATGGGTGAGGAATTCTCCGCCTCATACATCAAGTTAAAAATGCAGGAATGGAATGATTTCGCCTCCCACTTCACCCAGTGGGAAAAAGACAATACACTCGACATTTAAGGAGAACACGATTATGATAAAGCGTATTGCTGTTCTTGGGGCCGGGCCTTCCGGTTTGGCCCAACTCAGGGCCTTCCAATCGGCCCAAGCCGCCGGAGCGGAAATCCCAGAAGTGGTCTGCTTTGAAAAGCAATCCAACTGGGGTGGGCTTTGGAATTATACTTGGCGCACTGGCCTTGATGAATACGGCGAACCTGTCCACGGGTCGATGTATCGCTACCTTTGGTCAAATGGGCCTAAGGAAGGTTTGGAGTTTGCCGACTATTCGTTCGAGGAACATTTCGGCAAGCAAATTGCCTCTTATCCACCACGCGCCGTTTTGTTCGACTACATCGAAGGGCGCGTTAAAAAGGCTGGCGTGCGGAACTGGATCCGCTTCAATACTGCGGTACGCCACGTAGAAGCCAAAGGTGATAAGTTTACCGTTTCGGTCTGCGACCTGCCCAACGACCGCGATTATTCCGAAGAGTTCGATCATGTGATCGTTTGCACCGGGCATTTCTCTACGCCGAATGTGCCATATTTCGAAGGCTTTGATGCGTTCAAGGGCCGCGTGCTTCATGCTCATGATTTCCGCGACGCGATGGAATTTGCGGACAAGGACATCTTAATTGTCGGGACCTCATATTCCGCCGAAGACATCGGGTCGCAATGCTGGAAATATGGGGCCAAATCGATCACGGTCAGCCACCGGACCGCCGCGATGGGCTATGACTGGCCGGATAATTGGACAGAAGTGCCGCTGTTGCAAAAAGTCGATGGCAACACCGCGCATTTCAAAGATGGAACCACCAAAGACGTGGACGCCGTCATCCTATGTACCGGCTACAAACATCACTTCCCCTTCATGACAGAAGAGTTGCGCCTGCGCACCGCAAACCGGCTTGCAACTGCTGACCTGTATAAGGGAGTGGCGTGGGTCGACAACCCGAACTTGTTCTACATCGGTATGCAGGACCAGTGGTTCACTTTCAACATGTTCGATGCACAGGCATGGTGGGTGCGCGACGTCATCATGAACCGCATTGCCCTGCCCGACAGCGCAGCAATGCAGGCCGATGTCCAAGACCGCATCGCCCGCGAAGATGCGCTGGATGATGATTATGGCGCAATCTGGTATCAGGGTGATTATACGAAAGAGCTGATCGACGAGACCGACTACCCCAACTTTAATGTAGAGGCAGCCTGTCAGGCGTTCAAACAATGGAAAGGCCACAAGAAAAAGAATATCATGACTTTCCGGGATAATGCTTATGCGTCCGTAATCACAGGTACGATGGCCCCGAAGCACCATACGCCATGGAAAGACGCACTAGATGATAGTCTGGCGGTCTATTTGAAAAATTAGGGTTTCGGTGCTTTGGTAAAGGTCAGGAAGATAAGCGTTTGTGAAAGCCCGCCCTTGTCCTTGAGGGAAACACGACGGTGATTTGGGTGAAGCTAAATAGGTTCAAGTAATAGAAATCAGGATGGTTTACATCTTGGTTCGAGTCTAGGGTTCGGTAGCGTCCGTCAAGGTGATGTAATTTCCCAGATGGCCTGAGGTCATGATCAGGCGGCTTTCGTGGTTATGCTGAGAATAGGGTCGATCTCCTCCTTGTCGATCTGGGCGAAGGCCTCGACCACCATATAGCGGCTTGAGGTCTGCCATTCGTCGTTCTGTTCGAACAACACAGCGCCGATCAGACGCATGATGGATGCCTCATTGGGGAAGATGCCCACAACGTCGGCGCGGCGTTTCACTTCCTTGTTCAGGCGCTCGATCAGGTTTGTGCTGTGCAGCTTATACCAACGGCCCTAAAGGGTTACCGTTTTAGCCCATTCACGGGATGTAATTGAGGTTATGGCCTTTTTGTCCTGTGCAAAGAAGTTCCAAGCTTCACAGCATCTATCGACAATTTCCTCGTAGCTTTCGAAGACAGATAGGGAGAGTTGGTTAGCGCGCAGATATGCCCAGACATTTTCCATTGGGTTGAGTTCGGGAGAATAAGGCGGGAGTTTTATCAATGTGATGTTTGCTGGAACTTTCAACTCTGCTGAACCATGCCAACCAGCGCCATCTAGAATAAGCAGGGCATGTCCGCTGGAAGCGACGGTTTTTGAGATCTCGATGAGATGGGCGTTCATGGCTTGTGTGTTGGCTTGCGGCATTATCAGAGCCGCCGCCTTGGCCCGTTCAGGACATACGGCACCAAAAATGTAGCCCGAAGTATAGCGGGTGTCGCGCAAAGCTCGGGGCCGTGTTCCACGCTTGGCCCAGATGCGCGTGAGCGTGCCTTGCTGCCCGACCCTCGCTTCGTCTTGAAACCAAACTTCTAACTTTTTCCCTGCTGCCGCTGCGGGCAAAACCTCTTTCACCTTTGTGGCGAAGTTTTTTTAAACGCATCCTGCGCTTCGGGATCAGTCTTTGGGTGTTGTGGACGTATAGATAAGCGCCGAAAGCCAAGCCCTGCCAGTTGTTTACCAACAGTCCGCTCATGCATAATGATGTTAAAACGCTCTTCGATCTTACGCTTCAGGTCAACGCGCCGCCAACGTACAACACCATCAGTCTCGAGGTTTGGTCCTGTATCAACCATCTCAGCCAATAGCTTCTTTTGATCTGAACTCAACAAGCAACGCCGGCCCGGAGGCCGACAGTTCAAAAGACCATCAATCCCGGCGGCATTGTACCGGTGAACCCAATCTCGAAGCGTTTGCCGGTCCATTCCGCAACTCTCAGCCGCCGTTTTGCGATCCTTGCCATCCAGAACCAGCGCAATAGCCAGCATTCGCCGCGCCGCCTTTGCGTCCTGGCTTGCCGCTGCTAATCGCCGAAGATCGCCTGCTGTCTTGTCGTCCCGCGTGATTTTAACTGACATCAATGCCTCCCAAACTCTGCGGGCAATGAATCAGCTTATTCTGCAAAAGAAAATCCCAGAGTCAGATCTTAAGGCCGTTGGTATTACTGACCCGCCCAATGATCGCCCTTGTCGGCGCGCGCAACGCGTCATCGCTGGGCACGCGCATGGCGCGCAAGCTGGCAAATGATCTGGCCGATGCGGGCTATGTCGTGGTGTCCGGTCTGGCGCGCGGCATCGACACGGCGGCGCATCTGGGCGCGCTGGCGGGCGGCACCGTGGCGGTGCAGGCCGGTGGCGTCGATGTGATCTATCCGGTCGAAAACACCCAACTGGCCCATGACATTGCCAAACAGGGGTTGCGGATCGCGGAAGTGCCGATGGGGCTGCAACCGCAGGCGCGGCATTTTCCAGCGCGCAACCGCATCATTTCTGGCATCGCGCAGGCCGTTGTCGTGGTCGAGGCTGCGGCGAAATCAGGCAGCCTGATCACCGCGCGCAATGCACTGGATCAGGCGCGCGACGTGCTGGCCGTGCCAGGCCATCCGTTCGATGCCCGCGCGGCAGGCTGCAACATGCTGTTGCGCGATGGCGCGACATTGGTGCGATCCGCCGATGACGTGATCGAGGCGCTGGCACACAAACCGGTTATTACAACACCTCTCCTGCGACAGGCGCCGCAGGCTCGCCCTGCGCTGCGCAATATTGCGGCGCTGCACGCGATGATCCTGCAGCGCCTTGGCCCTGCCCCCGTCGCCGAAGACCAGCTGGTGCGCGACCTTGCAGTGTCTGCCACCGACGTGGGTCCTGCCCTTGTCGATCTGGAGCTTGATGGGAAGATCACGCGCCAGGCCGGTGGGTTGCTAGCACGCGCAGTGTAGCGACCAGACTTTCTGGCCTCCGGCGGGGATATTTCGGCTCGGAAGATGGGCGGGAATTTCGTGTCATTGACATTCATGTCGTCGTCGCCACATCTTGCGCCACTTGAACAAAGCCGCGCAGATAAAGGATTCCCATGCCCGTCGTCGTTGTCGAATCCCCCGCAAAAGCCAAGAAAATCAACGAATATCTTGGCCATGGCTATACGGTTCTGGCATCCTATGGCCATGTGCGCGACCTGCCGCCCAAGGATGGATCCGTGCTGCCCGACGACGATTTTGACATGAAATGGGAAATCGCGACCGACAGCAAAAAGCATATCAAGGCCATCGTCGATGCGCTAAAAACCGACAACGTCCTGATCCTTGCCACCGACCCCGACCGTGAGGGGGAGGCGATTTCATGGCACCTGACCGAGGCCCTGACCGAGAAAAAGGCGATCCGCAAGGACACACCCGTCAGCCGTGTGGTGTTCAACGCGATCACGAAAACCGCGATCCTCGAGGCGATGAAAAACCCTCGGCAGGTCGATGCGCCCTTGGTCGAGGCTTATCTTGCGCGCCGCGCTTTGGACTACCTTGTCGGGTTCAACCTGTCGCCCGTTCTGTGGCGCAAACTGCCCGGCGCGAAATCGGCGGGCCGCGTGCAATCGGTCTGCCTGCGCCTGATCGTCGAGCGCGAGATGGAAATCGAGGCCTTTCGCAATCAGGAATACTGGACCGTCAAGGCGCAGCTCGAATCCCCGCGCGGCCAGATTTTCGAGGCGCGGCTGACCGCACTGGCGGGCAAGAAGCTTGATAAATTCGATCTGGGCAATGCCACTCAGGCCGAAATGGCAGTGCAGGCGGTGACGTCGCGCGATCTGAAAATCACATCAGTCGAGGCGAAACCCGCCATCCGCAACCCCAGCCCGCCGTTCATGACATCGACCCTGCAACAAGAGGCCAGCCGCAAATACGGTATGGGGGCCAAGCAGACGATGAGCGTGGCGCAGCGTTTGTACGAATCCGGTCTGATCACCTATATGCGGACCGACGGGATCGACATGGCACCAGAGGCCGTGACCGGCGCGCGCGACGCGATCAAGACGAAATTCGGTGCGCAGTACCTGCCCGACCAGCCCCGAATCTATAAAAACAAGGCCAAGAACGCGCAGGAAGCGCATGAATGTATCCGCCCCACCGACATGATGGTCGGTGCCGATCAGGCCGATATCAAGGATGCCGACCAGCGGAAATTATATGACCTGATCTACAAACGCACGCTGGCCAGCCAGATGGCGGCGGCGCAGCTGGAACGCACCGTCGTTGACCTGGCCAGCGCGGATGGGCAGGTGGTCCTGCGCGCCAATGGGCAGGTCATGGTCTTCGACGGCTTCATCGCCATCTATGAGGAAGGCCGCGACGATACTGCCGATGACGACGACAAACGCCTGCCGCAGCTCGCACAAGGCGAAAAGGTCGTGAAGCAATCAGTCGATCCCGAGCAGCATTTCACCCAGCCACCGCCCCGCTATACCGAGGCGACGCTGGTCAAACGGATGGAAGAACTGGGCATCGGGCGGCCATCGACCTACGCCTCGATCGTGACCACGATTCAAGATCGCGGCTATGTCGAAAAGGACAAGAACCGCCTGATCCCGCAGGACAAGGGCCGCTTGGTCACTGCCTTTCTGATGAATTATTTCCAGAAATACATTGGCTATGACTTTACCGCCGATCTGGAAAACCAGCTCGACGAGGTCAGCGCGGGCAACGCCGATTACAAAAAGGTACTGGACCGGTTCTGGCGCGATTTTTCCGCCGCCATCGCCGAAACCGCTGATCTGCGCATTGGTGAAGTGCTGGACAAGATCAACGAGGTGCTGGAACCGCATCTGTTTCCGCCCACTGCCGATGGCACCGATCCGCGTCTTTGCCCCAATTGTGGTGCAGGCCGGCTGTCGATGCGCACGGCGCGGTTGGGCGGTGCGTTCATCGGCTGTTCGAATTACCCCGAATGCCGCTATACCCGTCCCTTTGGCCCACCAGATCCAGAGGCTGAAAAATCCGCGATTCCGCCCGATGGCAAATTGCTGGGGCATGACGCGGGCGATGAAATCCGCATCTTCAAGGGGCGTTTCGGCCCTTATGTGCAGCGTGGCGCCGCATCCGAGGCCAACCCCAAACCCGACCGCACCGGCGTGCCCGAAGGCTGGCCTGCGGAAGACGTCGATCTGGAACAGGCGCTGCGCCTGCTGCAACTGCCCCGCCAGATCGGCCCGCATCCCGAAGATGGCATCATGGTCTGGGCCAATATCGGGCGGTACGGCCCTTATCTCAAACATGCGGCCAGCACGTCGGACAAGGGCGGTACCAATGCCAATCTTGATGGCATCGACGAGGTCTGGACCGTAGGCATGAACCGCGCTGTGCAATTGCTGGCCGAAAAGGTCGCCTCGCGCGGTGGGCGTGGCAAGGCAGCGGCGCCGATCCGCGAACTGGGCGACCATCCGCAAGCGGGTGGCGCGGTCAATATCTACGACGGCAAATACGGCCCCTATGTGAAATGGGACAAGATCAACGCGACGATCCCCGACACGATCACGCCCGATGATCTGACGCTGGCGCAGGCCATCGACCTGATCGACGAACGCGCTGCCAAGGCTGGAAAAAAGAAGCCATCGGCCAAAAAGCCTGCGGCGAAAAAACCTGCCGCCAAGAAACCTGCCGCGAAAAAGCCCGTACCAAAGAAAGCAGCGACCAAGTAGCAGTGCTGCAGCGCGGCGATTGACTTTGCGCGGGGACCGCGACAGTTTTGCGCGAACGGCTAAGGGGAGCGGCATGAAAAAGATCTACGGCTCGGCACAAGAAGCGTTGGACGGGCTTTTGTTCGACGGCATGTTCATCGCAGCGGGGGGGTTCGGCCTGTGCGGCATTCCCGAACTGCTGCTGGCGGCGATCAAGGATGCGGGCACCAAGGACCTGACATTCGCATCCAACAACGCGGGTGTGGATGATTTCGGAATAGGCATCCTGTTGCAGACGCGGCAGGTGAAAAAGATGATCTCGTCCTATGTCGGCGAAAATGCCGAATTCATGCGCCAGTATCTGTCGGGCGAGCTGGAACTCGAATTCAACCCACAAGGCACTTTGGCCGAACGGATGCGCGCCGGTGGCTGCGGGATCCCCGGGTTCTATACGAAAACCGGCGTCGGCACCGTGATCGCGGATGGCAAGGAACACAAGGATTTCAACGGCCAGACCTATATTCTGGAACATGGCATTGTTACCGACCTGTCCATCGTCAAGGCGTGGAAGGCAGATGAAACCGGCAATCTGGTGTTTCGCAAGACCGCACGCAATTTCAATCCGCCTGCTGCGATGTGCGGCAAGATTTGTGTCGTCGAGGTTGAAGAAATCGTGCCAACCGGCAGTCTGGACCCCGATCACATTCATCTGCCTGGGATCTATGTCCACCGGATCATCGCAGGCGCCCACGAAAAACGCATCGAACAGCGCACCACGCGCAAGCGGGAGGACGCGTAATGACCGAACAGATCAAAGGTTGGGATCGCAACCAGATGGCGGCCCGCGCGGCGGAAGAATTGCAAGACGGCTGGTATGTGAACCTTGGCATCGGCATCCCGACGCTGGTCGCAAATTACGTCGGTGACAAGGATATCACCCTGCAATCGGAAAACGGGATGCTGGGCATGGGTCCTTTCCCTTTTGAAGGTGACGAAGACCCCGATCTGATCAATGCAGGCAAGCAAACGATCACGGAATTGGGTCGCACGGCCTATTTCGATTCTGCGACATCCTTTGGCATGATCCGTGGTGGCAAGATCGCGGCAGCGATCCTTGGCGCGATGGAAGTGGCGGAAAACGGCGATCTGGCGAACTGGATGATCCCCGGCAAGCTGGTCAAGGGCATGGGTGGCGCGATGGATCTGGTCGCCGGCGTCGGCCGCGTGATTGTTGTGATGGATCACACCAACAAACACGGCGAATCCAAGGTGCTGAAAAGCTGCACCCTGCCTCTGACAGGCAAGGCAGTCGTGGACCGGATCATCACCAATCTGGGTGTGCTCGATGTCGTCGAAGGTGGCTTGCGGATCGTCGCATGCGCCGATGGTGTGACCGAGGCTGAATTGCGCGCCGCGACCGAGGCGACGATCGTCTGACCGCCCTTGGCGTCCCTGCAATACCGCCCTGCCTGATCATCCGGCAGGGCGTTTGCCGTTACAGACCATTGACGTTGAACACGCAGCCATCGGTGATCAGGTCAGGCGGCGTTTGGCACAGCCCCTTGGCGACCTGCCATGCGGCCAGCACCTTTGGCACATAATCCATCGTTTCGGCGAAAGGCGGCACGCCTTCGTAACGCTGCACATTGCCTTCGCCCGCGTTATAGCCCGCCAGCACCAGCACCGGATCATTGCCGAACCGGTCCAGAAGCCAACCAAGATAGGCAACGCCACCCTTGATATTCTGCGCTGCATCCATGCTGTCGCTGACGCCAAAGCGAGCGGCGGTCGCAGGCATCAGCTGCATCAGCCCCTGCGCGCCTGCACTGCTGACAGCATCGGTGCGCCCGGCGCTTTCGATGGCGATAACCGCCAGCACTAAGGCGGGCGACACATCGGTGCCGACCGTTTCGCGCAGGATATGCACCCCCTGCGCTGCGGCAATATTCTGAAAGGCCTGCAGGCGTGGTGCAGACATGCGTTGTCCGGCAGGCGGATTGTTGACGCGGTTGATTGCCAGTTCCAGCCGCGCGGGGCTTGACCCTGTCAGTGACGATGGCACGACATCCCAGAACCAGCCAAAACCCGATTGTGTCCGCGGCGCTGCGGCGATAGCCGACACCGGTTCAGCGCGTGGCGCAGCATAGACAGGGCTGCGACGGGGAGCATCGGGGTCAATCTGCACCGTGATCCGGCCGGTCGTCTGACCCGCTGGCGGCACGCCGACCCGTTTGAACGTAAAATCCGGCTGCAGACGTTCGACCTGCGCGAAAACTGTTGTCGCGCTCAAGAGCGCGAACGCGGCTGCAAAAGCCACCCTGACAAGATACATAGACGGTCCTGATCGACATCCTCATTCATCGAAAGATGGCAGAGTCCGGCGAAAACGCCACAATCTTGCACAAAGATCGCGACTTTTTCTGTGGATTGCGGGCCTTTTGGCAACGGGCGTTAGTGAATATGAATATTTGTTATACTCCGATTCCTGCGGAAGCCGAATTTGATGGCTTGACGGCTGGGCTTGGAACGATTCAGCTGTGCCTATGATCCG
>Ga0222669_1000207_pt1:0-5000 | contig 19915 bp, 15 predicted proteins | sample AntAcemetagen730_FD_179848 | JGI IMG/M metagenome (GOLD analysis project Ga0222669, IMG submission 179848) | Saline water microbial communities from Ace Lake, Antarctica - #730 | ecosystem: Environmental > Aquatic > Non-marine Saline and Alkaline > Saline | place: Antarctica: Ace Lake...
CAAACGCTGGGCAGCGATTAAACAACAGATTGCTTCCATTGATGCCGATCTCCTGTTGCATGGCGGCGACTTGACCCGAGACGGAGACACGCACGAATTTGAATATCAGCAGGCCCGGGAAGACCTGGACACGCTTCCCTTCCCTACGTTTATCATTCCCGGCAATATGGATGTTGGCAACAAACATGCCTCACAAACCGGCGTCAAACATCGTTGGGACCCAAAGGGATTAGGCTGGAACGACCCGGATCTGAACATGACGGCCAAACGTCTGGACCTGTTCAGCAATTATTTTGGACCACTACAGTGGTCGTTTCTGCATCGCGACGTCCGCTTCACCGGATTCTATGCCGCCGTCGCAGGAACAGGCCTGCCGCACGAAGAACGCTTCTGGCTGATGATGGAACGGCTCCCCGATCTGCCACCGGCAAAACATCACGTCGCCGTCATGCACTATTGGCCGTTCATGGAATCCCCAGATGAACCCGCCTGGGATCTGACGGACGGTGATCAGTATGACAACTGGTATTTCTCGATTGATCCACCTCATCGACAGCGATTATGGGAGATCCTCAAAGCATCGAATGTTGAAATCCTGTTTTGTGGCCACGTCCACACAGGCCGAGCGGTACAAACGGTTGATAACATCCGCGTCTATCGCACACAAGCGGCAGGCAATACAGGTCAACTCAGCGAACGCTGGCCGGAAGCGGACACACGATTCGGCTTTCATCGCTGTGACGTCTCTGATGGGGGTATCGAGGTGACGTTCATACCGGGCAACGATCAATGCGAAGAATTCGGCACATTCGGGCCGTTGGGCCATCCCCCCATTGAAGAACGTGATTATTCTGTCGCACAGGAAAAACCGCCCATCAAACCAGATGCCGACTTGTAAGAGAAGTTTAGAAGGGAGTCACTTGTGAAAATTTCTGTTTACATTGCCACCAGCCTGGATGGCTTTATCGCCCGAGAAAATGGCGAACTGGACTGGCTGCCCGGCAGCGATGGAGAGAGTGATGCAAGTGGGGAAGACTATGGGTACCAAGATTTTATGGAATCGGTCAATGTCCTGGTTATGGGGCGCAACACTTTTGAAACGGTTCTGTCATTCGGACCATGGTCGTACGGTGACAAGCCGGTGATCGTTCTCAGCAGCCAGCCACTTGAGATTCCAAACGATTTACCTTCTACCGTTGAATCAAAATCATACTCCCCCACTGAGCTGGTTCAATCTCTGTCTGATGCAGGTCACCAGCACATCTACATTGATGGCGGCAAAACCATTCAAGGGTTTCTCAACGCCGGTTTGATTCAGGAACTGATTATTACCCGCATTCCCGTTCTCATCGGGAGCGGTATCCCCTTATTTGGACCGTTAGACAAAGACCGAAAACTTCGTCACATCAATACACGCACATTTGAAAATGGTTTCGTGCAAAGCAAATATCAACTTCTAAAGTAAAATCAATACGTCTCTTTCTTAGATTTGGCATGAATCCCCAGCCTTTCTTCTTTCGTAAAGAGAATTCCAAAGACGATCTTCTTTGAATCAATTGAGACTGATAAAATAACATCTCGCTCGTTGCACTTCACAATCATCTATTTACGGAAAAGGAAATGCCATGCCCCTTCGCCAGCTTGTTATCACAGCCGTTTGCAGTTTACTGGCAGGTAGTGTTCTATTGGCGGAGGAAACGCCGACGAAATCAGACGCAGAACTTTTAAAAGCCGTCAAAAAACTGGACGAAGCGTTTTCAAAACAGGACAAAGAGACCATTCGAAGTATGACAGATCCCCAGCATATCTCGATTTCTCCCTCGTATCAGTTTTTTAATCAGGAAGACCAGTTAAAAGCACTACCGGAACTCAAATTGAGTCTCTTTAAATCTGGCAAAAAAAAGATAATTCACACTACGCCCCGCTCCGCATTGATCACATATGAAGCAAATCTCGAAGGCACCTTCGAAGGCAAACAACTCGCGAAGCATGTGCAGATTATCGAGTGCTGGGTCAAACGCAAGGGAAAATGGATCGAAGTCTCGTACCAGGAAACTCCCTTGCCCTAATCCATTCAGGATTGACTCTCCGATCTGAAACAGGCAGTAAAATGCATCCGATTTTCAGGAACCGGAATCGCGGTTTACTGCCTCTTTCATCCACCCCTGAAGCATCTCGCGGAGCATGACCAGTTCCCGGAATAACTGCTTTTGATCTTTGTGTGCATGTTCAAAACACCAAGGGCCACGAAAACCGGCATTCCAAGCGATCTCAAAACAACGCTTGAGATCGTACAACGGATGCGCTCCGTTGGGTCCCAGATTCCGGGCCTTAAAGTCACACGTGACCGCGATGGGAAATGTTTCTTTTAACCCGGCATAACGTAACGGATTACTGTCCCAGTTGCCGATATCGGGGCAAGCCGCGACGTTTTCGCCGATGGCGTTGACCAGCTTCACTACCGATTTCGGATCATTTTGCATCCAGCCATAATTCTCCACCAGGAGTTGTACATTACGCGTGGCCCCGTATTCACACAATGCGCGATAACTGGCGATATGAATTTTCATGTCAGGCCGTTTGACAAGGGGCAAAGGACGCGCCCACTTTAAACCCAGATGAGCGGCAACGTCGATTGACTGTTTGTACGTTGTCAGTGCCTGATTACGAATCGCTGCGTCAGCACTATTCATATCCAAATTGCGCTGATTCATTTTCAAATTGGTGAGAATGCAGCCCGCTTTTCCAGCTGCGTCTTGAACCTTATCGAGATATTTTTTGTCTGTCGCCGCCAAGGTCGACGTATTCAGGTCAATCACAGTCATCCCAAGTTCGTCTCGCAGAATTTGGGGAAGCTCCAGCAGTGTGAATTTCCCTTTTGTCGCTCGTGGAGCGATGTGCCCTGAAAATGAGGACGTCGTGATCCCCAATTCGCCATCGAGCGGCTTCGCAGCCTGCTTCTCATGTTTCAAATCCGCTTTGACAACGGTATTTCCCAGACAGGAAGTGATGAAAGTACCGCTGCTCGCACGCAGAAAATGACGTCTGGGTATCTTCATTTTTGCTTCTCCGGCTGAATACTGTACAATCTAGACTTCGGGAAGTAGCCTGCATCGTACGCTATTTTATGGAACGATGTAATCAAAAAGCGAAAACACACGATCCCGATAATTTCGTTGAAACGCAAAGCAGCGTCCCCGGGTACTTATGTCAGAGCCTCTACCCCAGAACGAGAAGATTCACCGCCGCTTGAAAAATGGATTTCAAATGAAGCCTTACATGCGAATGCCGTTACTATTGCTGCTCATCACCACAATTTGCCTGCCTCAGGTTTTTGCATCCGAACCGGAATCCCCCAAAGCCCCAATCGGCTCGAATGCGGGAACACTCCAGTTTAAAGACATCCGCTACCTGACACGTTCGTTGAGTGACTTCAAAGATCAAAACGCATTTGTAATTGTAGCCTGCAACACCACCTGCCCTTTAGTGAAACGCTATCTGCCGAAACTGAAACGGCTGGAACAGAAATATGGACCGCAGGGAGTTCAGTTCATCGCCTTGCATACCGGCCCGATGGATTCGATTCGCGAAATCGCTGAGTATGGTATCGTGCAAGAGATCCCGTTCCCCAATGTGCAGGATATCAAAAGTCGTTCTGTGCAGGCGCTGGGATTAGAACGCACCCCCGAAGTCGTGATTCTAGATTCCAAGTACCAGCTCCGGTATCGCGGCCGCATCGACAATCAATATCGCATTGGGGGCTCACTTCCCAAGCCAACACAAAATAATCTCGTTGCTGCTCTGGAATCCGTTTTGAAAAATGAGCCTGTTAAAGTACCGGAAACCAACGTCGATGGTTGCGCCATTACACCGCCTGCCTCAAAACGAACCCTCAAGTCAGTGACTTACTATGATGATATTGAACCTCTCATGAAAAAACATTGCGTGGACTGCCATCGACCTCGGACAGAAGCCCCGTTCGCCTTGACGTCCCTCAAAGAAGTGCAAAATAACGCAGCGATGATCACCGACGTCGTCGCAGATCAGAGAATGCCTCCCTGGTATGGAGGCACGTCCCATGCAGAGTTTGCGAATCACAGAAGCATGTCTCGCAAAGAACGTACACTCGTTGCCAACTGGTTTCAGGCGGGTATGCCCGCCGGTGAAGGACCGGCCGCGACAGTATCTACGATCTCACCGCAGGCTCGCAAGAAATGGATCATCGGTGAGCCGGACCTGAAAATCAGCATGCTCGAAACACATTCCCTGCCAGCGGAGGGCTACATTCCCTACCGCTACACCGTGCTGCCTTTTATCTTCCCGGAAGACACCTGGGTCTCTGCCATTGAGATTCTGCCCGATAACCCGAATGTCGTGCATCACTGTAATATGGCGGCCGTCAGTCTTACGAAGAAATGGGACGAATCGAATTTCATCACCGGTAAAGTTCCCGGCTCCGGCCCGACGATGCTGCCCGAGGGACTGGGAATCCTGATCCCCAAAGGAAGTGCGCTTGCGCTACAGATCCATTACACATCCACAGGGAAACCGGAAAACTGCAAAATTTCTGTCGGCTTCAAATACGTTCAAGGTAAGCTTCAAAAACGGTATCGCTTCCTGATCATCAAAAACAAAATATTCACGATTCCGCCTGGCGCACCGCACCATCAAGTCAGTAATTCCAAAACACTCGACCAAGACGCCCACGGCATCGGCTTATTCGCTCACATGCACCTGCGTGGCAAAGATCTTTCATTTCGTGCGTATTACCCTGAAGGAAAAGACGAGACGCTGCTTGTGATCCCCAACTACAATTTCGATTGGCAGATCGGCTATCTCTGGAAAGACCAGAGAAACTTCTTCCCCAAAGGAACCCGCGTCGAAGCGATCGCCCACTACGACAATTCGCCATTCAATCCCTACAACCCCGATCCAACCGCCAGCGTCAGAAACGGCCCGCAGACCTACCACGAAATGATGTACGCGTTCTTCTTCTATAC
>Ga0222669_1000207_pt1:7500-19915 | contig 19915 bp, 15 predicted proteins | sample AntAcemetagen730_FD_179848 | JGI IMG/M metagenome (GOLD analysis project Ga0222669, IMG submission 179848) | Saline water microbial communities from Ace Lake, Antarctica - #730 | ecosystem: Environmental > Aquatic > Non-marine Saline and Alkaline > Saline | place: Antarctica: Ace Lake...
AGGTTTGTCTATCTTAGCCGTCCCCTCTGAAGAGTCAATGAACTCGGTCACGAATTATTTGAATTCCCGGTTAAATCTTTTTAAAGCCAGAAATATCTTGATATACAAGTGGTTGAGAGTAGCCTCATAACTTGCCAGACTCTCTGTATTGTGCCAAAATTAAGCTGCTACCAAAAGCGTTGTTACACATAAGTATAGATCAACAGCCTCAAACAGGAGGGCTTGCGGACGTGAGCGTTTTCAAAATTTCCAGTCTTTGCGTTCTATCAGTCGTGACTTATCTGTCCTCTCAGCAGTTGATGGCGGAAGAGTGGTTCGAATTTCGCGGGCCTACCGGCCAAGGTCATTCAACAGAGAAGACATTGCCCATTGAATGGAGCCCGACCGAACACGTGCTCTGGAAAACCGACATCCCCGGTGTTGGCTGGTCGTCTCCGATTGTGGTTGGCGACAAAGTCTATGTCACGACCGCGGTTCCGAAAGACACCGAAAAACTACCCGCACAGTCACTACGCGTGGTTTGCCTCAATCTGGAAACGGGAGAAACACTCTGGAACAAAGAGGTCTTTCAAGAAACCAAAGAGACCGTACAACGGATTCATAAAAAAAACAGCCACGCCAGCCCGACACCGATTTCCGACGGCAAAGTGATCTACGTTCATTTTGGAACGTTTGGCACCGCCTGCCTGACGCTGGATGGCGACGTAATTTGGAAAACGAACGAACTCAAATATGAAATGCAGCACGGCAATGGCGGCTCGCCGATTATCGTTGATGACAAACTGGTCATTATCTGTGACGGCCGCGGTTCGAACTTCATCGCAGCCCTTAACCGGAATACGGGCAAGGTTGCCTGGAAGATTGACCGAAACGTAGACACGCGCAAAAAGTTTTCGTTCGGAACCCCTTTACTCATTACTGTCAATGGCAAACAACAAATTGTCGCTCCGGGCACCGATGTGATTTCCGGACATTCGCCCGAAGACGGCAAAGAGATCTGGCATCTGAATTACTCGGGATACTCCGTGATTCCCCGCCCGGTTTTCAGCCACGGCTTGATTTTCGTCACCACCAGCTACGACCGCCCTTCACTGCTGGCGATTCGTCCGGACGGTAAGGGAGACGTCACCGAAACACACCTGGCCTGGTCGAATAAAAGCCAGATCCCGCATACCCCCTCTTTAATTGTGGTCGGGGACGAACTGTATGCCGTCAGCGATAAAGGGATTGCCCAGTGCTTCGATGCCAAGACCGGGGAACTCATCTGGAAAGAGCGCGTGGGCGGGAACTTCTCTGCTTCACCCTTTTATGCCAACGGAAAAATTTACTTCCAAAGCGAAGAAGGTGAGGCCACCGTCATCGCCGCAGGGAAAAAATACAAAGAGATCGGCCGCAACCATCTCAAAGCACCGACGCTGGCTTCGTATGCAGTGGCCGACGATACGCTGCTGATTCGAACAAAGACGCAACTTTATCGGATCGGAAAATAAGCACACGCTTCTTCCGGTTCCTAATCTATTACTGTGTTCTCTATTATCTAATCTATTACTGTGTTCTCTATTATACTGTGTTCTTGAGAGCAAACCTGTCACGGTTTGAGGCATGCGACCTCGACCGTGACAGTATCAGATACTTTCAAAACGCGACCATCATTTTTTATCAAGGCTAGAATTTTTAAACGAATGACTTCTCCAGCTCCTTCAGATCATGTCCGTAAAATCGTCATCGCTTCAGACCACGCCGGGTATCGGTACAAACGACGAATCATCGAGCACCTCACCAAAGCCGGTTACCAGGTGGAAGATCTTGGCACTGACTCAACAGAGTCCGTCGATTATCCCGACTTTGTTTTCCCGGCGGCAAAAGCAGTCGCTGAAGGAAAGTTCGAACGGGGAATCGTGCTGGGAGGCTCGGGTAACGGCGAAGCGATTGCCGCCAATCGTATCAAGGGAATTCGCTGTGCGGTCTGCTGGAATGAAAAGTCCGCCCGCCTCTCTCGGATGCATAACGACGCCAACATGATCTCACTCGGCGAGCGAATGGTTTCCATGCACGACGTCTATGAAATCATCGACATTTGGTTGAACACCCCCTTCGAAGGCGGGCGACACCTCACACGCATTCAGAAACTGGATCAGTAAATACCGTCTGATCAGAATACTTCCCCTGCTGCCGAACCGGGCTTTCAAGGCCCGATCGCTTCAGAACGCCGTGCCCAAGAGGCAGAGCCTACCTCTAACCTCTCGAGCACGTTGATTCGTAACCAGTTGCCTCAAATGCAGTTACGCACTACACGCCTGTTTTTCATCATAAAGTAATCAGGAATTGGCATTTTGTAAACGGCGTTGACTAAACAAAAAAGCGGTGTAAGCTTATCAGGGTAATAAGACCATTTGTGTTCTGAATCATCCGAAAGCACGCACAATGTATTGCCGACCTTTTTATCTATTCCTGCTGACAAGTTTTCTGGTTGCGTCCCTCGCGCAGGGAGGCGATACCGCTGAGTCGCCACCCGATTTCGAAACGGAAATCGTGCCGTTGCTGATTAATCGTTGCCTGGAATGCCATCAGGAACAAAATACTTCAGGCAGCCTGTCACTCGTCACCCGCCAGGAATTGCTGAAAGGCGGCGATTCCGGATCAGCGCTCGATTTGAAATCACCACTCGAAAGTTTTCTGCTACAGCGCGTGCATGCAGGCGAGATGCCTCCCGAAAAACAGGGGCAACCGCAAAAGCTGTCGGCACGCGAAATCAAACTGCTTGAACGTTGGGTTGCTGCCAAGGCGCCTTGGCCTCCGGGAAGAAAGATCGATCTGTTCGAGCGCACCACCGAGGTGCGTGCGGGACGAGACTGGTGGTCTCTGCAACCGATTCAGCGTCCTGCGATTCCCAAATTGAATCGACTGCAGCAGCCGACGAACCCCATCGATGCGTTCATCCTCGCACGATTGGAACAAAAACAGATCACGCCGGCCCCCCTCGCCGACAAGCGAACACGATTGCGACGCTTGCACTACGACTTGACGGGGCTGCCACCCACGTTGGCCCAGATTGAACAATTTGAAAAAGACGCTTCGCCTCAAGCATGGGAAAAAGTCATTGACGAGTTGCTGGACTCTCCTCAATACGGCGAACGCTGGGCCCGTTATTGGCTGGATCTCGTCCGCTACGCCGACACGAGCGGTTACGAGCGCGATCAGGAAAAACCGTTCGCCTGGAAGTATCGCGACTGGGTCGTCGCAGCACTCAATTCCGATTTACCTTACAACCGCTTCATCACCGAACAACTAGCGGGAGACGAACTTCCGGATCGCGATAAACGTACGGTGATCGCAACCGGTTTCCTGCGCCTGGGCACCTGGAACGACGAACCCAACGATCCGCAGGATTACCAGTATGACCGGCTGGAAGACCTCGTGCATACGACCTCGTCCGCATTTCTGGCAATGACAGTCAAATGTGCGCGTTGTCACTCGCACAAATTCGATCCGATTACTCAGGAAGACTATTACCGGATGGCATCTGCGTTCTGGGCCGGTCCCATCGCAGCCCGAGACCGGAAACTACTGGGAGGACCAAAGCCTGACGAACTGGGATTCCCGGATGTGCTGGGTTGGACCGACGTGCATGCTCCCCCTGCACCATTGCATGTTCTCAAAAATGGAGAACGGGAACATCCCCTGCACGCGGTGACGCCGACGACGTTATCGATGATTCCTGAACTCGAGTCTCCCTTTGCCCCTCAACCCAAAGGAGCCCGTACCTCACACCGCCGACTTCAACTTGCCCGCTGGATCACCGACCCGAATCATCCCCTGACCGCGCGGGTGTTTGTCAATCGATTGTGGCTGCATCATTTTGGGGAAGGCATCGTCCGTTCGCCGAACAATTTCGGTTTCATGGCTGATCCACCGACGCATCCGGACTTACTCGACTGGTTAGCAGCTGAGTTCAAAAGCGGAGGCTGGACCATCAAGCGGATGCACAAGCTGATCCTGACCTCACAAACCTGGCAACAATCGTCTGTGCATCCCCGATCCGCAGAGTATCGGGGGCTGGATGCAGGGAATCGTCTCTGGTGGCGGGCAGAGCGTCAGCGGCTTGATGCAGAGGCGCTCCGTGATTCGATGCTGGCCACGAGCGGCGAGCTGGACCTGCGCAGAGGCGGTCCCGGCTTTCGACCGACCATCAGCGCCGCAGCGCTCGAGGGACTTTCCACGAAGTCAGCCGCCTGGCAGGCCTCACCGCCCGAGGAACAAAACCGGCGCAGTCTTTACACTTACACCAAACGCGGCCTGCTTCCGCCGATGATGACGACCTTTGATTTATGCAGCTCGACACAATCGTGCGGGAAACGTGATATTACGACGGTCCCCACGCAATCACTGGCGATGCTGAATAATCAATTTGTACATAGTCGCAGCGAGACGCTGGCCCGGAAAATCTTAGATGCGCAGTCCGAACCTCAGGCTCAAGTCCAAAAACTGTGGGAACGGGTCTATGCCAGATCGCCTTCAGATGAGGAACTGAAGCTGTCACTGCAGCATCTCATTGTGCAATCACAACATTTTCAACGTGATCGCCAGCAACAATCGGCTCGCCAGGAGAACGCGCTCCCACGTCAAGCCGCATCTGACAGCAAACCAGAGGCAGCAACACAGATGACGCCGCAAGAACTCGCGCTGGCGTCGCTCTGCCATGTCTTATTGAACTCGAACGAATTCCTGTATATAGATTGAGAAACGCCATGACAAATCATCATAGTTTTCCTTGTGGCAGGTCACGTCGCGAGTTTGTCTGGGAGATGGGAGCCGGCTTCGCAGGACTGGCGCTGACGAGCTTACTCTCGAATGATGGCTTCTTCACACGACACGCAGCCGCAGAGGAATCTCAGAGAGCGTTGAACCCGACTGCAGCGAAAAAACCGCAGCTCAAACCTCGGGTAAAATCGTGCATTTTTCTGATGATGAACGGTGCGCCTTCCCAGGTTGATACATTCGATTACAAACCGGAACTGGAAAAGTACGCCGGCAAACAACTCCCGGCTGACAAGAAATTCACAAATTCCGGTGGTCGAAAAATGGGATATTTGACACCTGCCTGGCGAACGTTTCGACCTGGTGGTGAAAGTGGTTTATTAGTCTCAGATTACTTTCCCAAAGTGCGCGATCATGCCGACAAGCTTTGCGTACTGAACTCATGCCATACCGACAGCCACGCCCATGGATCGGCGCTTGTGGCGATGAACACAGGCAAGACACTGATCGGACGACCTTCACTGGGAAGCTGGTGTGTTTACGGCCTGGGAACAGCGAATGAGAGTCTTCCCGGTTATGTGGTCATGCTGGATAAGCGCGGGGGGCCGATCAGCGGCCAACCAAACTGGTCAAGTGGATTCATGCCGGCCACTTATGCGGGCACCCTCTTTCGCCCTGTCGGTGATCCCATTCTGGACTTGAAGGGGCCGGGCCATATCACACAGCCGGCACAGCGCGAACAGCTCGATCTCCTCGCAAAAATCAACCAGCGGCACCTCGATGAGAGGCCCGGTGGTCAGGAGCTTGCCGCGCGGATTAATAGTTACGAACTCGCCTATCGTATGCAGACTGCAACCCCCGATGCAGTCGACCTGACACAGGAAACCGCGCAGACACTCAAAATGTACGGCGTCGGAGAGAAACCGACAGACGAGTATGGCCGGAATTGCCTGATTGCTCGTCGGCTGGTCGAACGGGGAGTTCGATTCATTCAACTCTATTCCGGTGGTGGACATCTTGAAGAAACCTGGGATGCACATGAAAGCATCGAAAAGAACCACGGTCGACACGCGGCGGAAGTCGACCAGCCGATTGCCGCCTTGTTAACCGATCTCGCACAGCGGGGCATGCTGGATGAGACTTTGATCGTCTGGGGAGGCGAGTTCGGACGGATGCCATTCAGTGAGGGGAAAGACGCTCCCGGTCGAAACCATAATCCGTATGGTTTCAGTATGTGGCTGGCGGGAGGCGGAGTGAAAGGGGGAACGAACTATGGCCAGACAGATGAGTTCGGTTTTGAAGCCGTACAGAACAAGGTGCATCTTCACGACTTACATGCTACTATTCTGCAGATGATGGGGCTGGATCATGAACGCCTGACGTATTTTCATCAGGGCCGCGATGAAAGCCTGACCGATGTCGGCGGTCGTGTGATTCACGATATTCTTGTCTGAGATCAGATTTTAATGTGACAAATTGTTTCTGAGGATTTTTATGAAAACTTTGGTTTCTTCCCAACCACAATTGCTCAGTCAGATGAACGAGCGCATGGTGTTGCGCGTGCTGCGGGCGAATGGGCCCAGCTCCCGTGCTGAAGTAAAGCGTCTGTCGGGCGTCACGGCACCGACGGTCTCCAAAGCGGTCTCTTCACTGCTGAAGTCGGGAATGCTTGAGGAGTATGACGCCGCAGCCGCCTCGCGTGGTCGGCCGGCCAAAAAATTGCGTCTGGCAGAAGAAACCGCACAGGTCGTCGGCCTGGTGATCGACTCTCCGACTTGCCGTCTCGTGACCACGGGCCTGGATGGTAAGATTCGGCAGGAGACACAAATCGAATTCAAGACTCCCGAGACATATGCAGAGTTACTCCGCCAAGTCACCGCAGCAGTGAAAAAGTTGCAATCAGTGAATGGAGTCCTGACATTGGGTGTAGGCATCAGCCTGCCTGGGCTTTTCGATTCGCGAGAAGGCCGTTCGATCCTTTCACCAAATGTGCCGATTACGAACCAACAATGTATCGGCAAAGATCTGTCCGAACGTCTCCAATTAGAGTGTATGGTGTTACAGGAAACGGATGCGCTGTGCCTTGCGGAACGGCACACTGGCCTGGCACGTGAGAGTGATAATTTTGCGATGCTGGATGCCAGTACGGGCATTGGTTTGGGCGTGTTCATCGAAGGCCGCTTGTTCAAAGGAAGCAGCGGAATTGCCGGTGAAATTGGTCATTTACCGATGGTTCCGAACGGCGTAAAGTGTGGTTGCGGCCGCAGGGGTTGCCTGGAAACCATCGCCAGTGACACCGCCTTAGCGCGGCTCGTTTCGAAACGGATCGGCCGCAAACTTGATATTGATCAGATTATCGAACTCGTTCAGGCGGGCCAGCTAACCGTGACTGCTGAACTGGACAGTGTTTGCAATCAACTCGCATTTGCGCTGGTGACAACGATCAATTTATTCAATCCACAGACGTTGTTCATTCACAGCCGCATGCTCGATATTGATGCGTCAATCTTGGAGCGTCTCATCGAAAGTACGGAAGCGAAGGCACTTGCTTCTTCGTTTCGCGATTGCCAAATCGAGCGTGCCAGAGGCAGTAAACAGGAGGGCGCGATTGCGGGAATCATCGAACACTTAACCGACTCCCGCATCTCCGAATCGAATCCCCACTTCGTGAACGTCTTATAACAAATGGGGAACTGCTAAGGCTTGCTCTTGAGATCGAAGTCAAACGTGGTGTGAGCAGCGTCGACGGTTACTTCGAGGGTCGATTTTTTGTTGTACTGCGCGGGGATTTTGGTGTTCGAATTTCCTGGTGTGTCGCCTTCCGCTTCAGATTCTTCATCCGGATTTTCAGGATCGCCGCCGACAGTAATTCGAACGGTCTTATCCCCGGCCAGACAGCCGGATTTTTCGGTATTGAACATCAGTTCGAAAAAGCCATTTTCATCCGTCACACCCGATGAAAATGTACCATCGTTGGCTTCGAAAGCCACGGTGGCCCCTGATAGCGGTTGCCCATCGAGCGTGACGGTTCCTGAAGCATCGACCAGATCCAGATTAGAATAGTCGGCCTTGATGGAGCCGCCACAACCAGTCGCCAGCATCAACAGGCAGCCAGACAATGCGACACGAAGCATATTCCCCGCAGGAAAGACAAAGGACTGCATACTCACGCACCTTAAAAGAAAAAACAGAGTACTGAAAATCGCTGTCACGGAATGCTGATAGCGATTTAAAAAAGGAATCAAGCTGGCAAGGACGGTCTGGTTTCCATTAGTTCGAAACGACTTCTCTACCGAACCGAGTCGCTAAGCCCCGATAAACGGTTTGATCAATATTCTCAGAGATGAAATGCACGGAGCCATCCGCATAAGCCACGTGACCACCACCCACGTGCCAGCTTCCATAGGAAAGTTCCATGAGATAACCACTAGACGAGGGATCGGTAATACGTGCATTCATTCTGGGATAAGCGGAACCGACAAACTCGGTGAACTCGGTGCCTCCGGTGCCGTTATTACAACCACAGGGATCTGTTTGAGGCGAACCAATCACCCAGTGATCCATCGACTGACCATCTTTGCCGAATTCGATATCGGTTTGTGTTTCGCAGATCATGAAGGTATTGGATGTTCCATCTTTGATATCACGCAAGCTGATATTGCTGCAGGCAAAAAACACGCCGTTCTGAATGATTTCTTCCAGCGACTTGGTTCCCGTGACTTTGCTGGACGCATCATCCGAAGTGGATTCGGACCCGGAATTTCCCAGGTAACTTGCAGGAGCCCGATTGGGAATATTATTGAAACTATAATGTTTTTTGATGGGAGAACTGGGACAGAACAGCACCGGAATATGAGTCGCCGCTGCCTTAGTATTTGCGGACCCCGAGTCCCAGTTACCATCGCCTGATTCCTGAAAGATCAGTGTGTTATAAATATTTGCCCGATCAATCATCGGTAGTACCATCGCACTCCAGGACGCACCGCGCTGATCCCAGCCGAAGGGGAGCACTCCATGCAGGTCATGGTAATTATGCAGGCCGATCGCAATCTGTTTCAGATTATTTTTACACTGTGATCGTCGAGCCGCCTCTCTGGCCTGTTGAACCGCGGGCAGCAGCAGGGCAATCAGAATCGCAATAATTGCAATCACGACCAGCAGTTCGATCAAAGTAAACCCGGAACGTCGTTTGGGTTGGTTGTCAGTCAACAACATAATGTTTCCTTATGAGAAATAATGACTCAATCGAGTGCGGCGAAAACAAGCTCACATTTCAGGTGAAATCAGGACGTTTCAGAATGTCTGCTTCAGGAACAGAGCAGCGATGATCCTGTCGATAAAACTTGTTACTTTATACACATCCATTTCAAAGTTTTGATGAAGTGCTCGTAAATTGCGGAGATTCTGCAATCGTTTTTTTTTATTTTTTTATTGATTGCTACAGAATCCGAATTCGTTCCGGATAGACCGCCGCGAAAAAGAAAACAGGCTGAATCATGAGGGAATCGGGAACTCTTTTCAAATCGTCGTTCCAGGCTGTTCCAGAAATGAGCGTGAGCGGTCTCAGATTTATTTTGCGAATTCAGCAGCAATTAAGAAGGTTTCGTGATTAATAGTTTAAGATCGCTTCATTCCCCCCTGAACGTACTCCTGGTTAGCGAAAGAGATTTTGAAAATCATGAAGGTGGTAGCTGGGCCGGTACTTCTGCGCCGATCTGTGCTGAACCCAATAATCGCTCTCAGTATCAGGTGATGAATGCCCATCGCCGCGCCTGGGGAAATATCAATGGTACTGACGGACGCTGCCCCAGCAGTATGCACGTGGGAGGCGCACATTTCCTCCTTAGCGACGGCAGTGTTCGATTCTTGAGTGAAAACCTGCAAGGTTCGCAACAGGATTCAACAGACCCTGGTCACACCATTTATACCAATTTAGCGAATCGCAGAGACAAAAACGTGATCGGAGAGTTCTAAAGCGCTCAGATCTCGATCGATCAAAGCCGGTAACGAGAATTTTCGTTACCGGCTTTTCTGATTGACATCTCACGAAATGGCGCGGCGGATGATGTTATGCGTAATCTGCTGCACGCGATCATCAGGGCCATGCGGACGCGACCAGTGCGACCAGGGCAGCATATGTCCCGGCGGGCTGGAGAGATCCTGACACCAGAAGATTGTCGAGGCATTGAACACAAAGTTGTTTTTGGGGCCGGGATAGATCGTCGCAGTCCACTGCTGTGGATTCACGCCTCCTTGCAGCGCCGTTCCTTTCGCGACGATTTCCAGACCGGGAATATCGGTCGGTGGATCGCCATGATATTCCCAGCCGATCAAGCCGGGAATCGAATCTCCCTTTTTCATCCCCGTCTTTTCAAAGATCCAGTGCCCGGGCAGTTCACAAACCCAGTCCCCGCCTCCGTTCACAGGGTCCACATTTCGGGAGCCCATCAGATAGCCTTCATCGGGTCCACGCAACGGAAACGGGCCGTTATCTCGCTCGCGGTCTTCGGCGTACTTGTACTTCCCTCCATAAGGACCGCCGCGAAACATAATCCGTTTCGGCCGTCCGTCGGTACTGTCTAACAGCGGCGTTACCCAGCAGACGGAGTTACCAGAGAAGAACAGCAGATTCACTCCTGCATCGCGCATTTTGACGACGGACTCATACTGTTTAATGTCCCAGTATTCATCGTGACCGACTGACAAAAAGGACTTGCACTTCAAGCCATGTTCGGGCGTTACCATGTCACTGTTGGAACAATAGGTCACATCATAGCCGTGTTTTTCCAGCCAATAGGCGAACGGGAATTCAAAGCACAGCCATTCTCCTGAACCAACGGATTGCGGGTTCTCGTAAATCTGCGCGTACTTGGCATAAGGGCGATCAAAACTCACATCGGCCCACGGCCCCTGATTTCCTTTGGGGTCCGTATAGACAGAATAGTTGTTCGGCCACCTGTTATATGCCTGCCAGGTATTATCAGAACATTGAAACAGAATATCAGCCGGACGATCATCCTTCACAATAAAGACCACATAACTCTGCCAGTAACCAAAGCCGGTTTTGTCTTTGAGCGTGGAAAGGCGACCGAGATAAACGCCGCTCGGCCAATCGTCGGGAATCGTCAATTTCACAGCAGAATTCCAATGACATTCATGCAGATTCTTCTTACCCGGTTTCGGCACAGGCTGCGGCTTGCCTTGCAAGGGTCCGATGGTTTTCATCAAGCGGGCACCACGTCCACCATAATAGCCGGTGCGAAAGATTTCGATTTTGAATTCCTGCGCGGGTCGTGTGGAAACCATAATCTCAATTTCATCGCCGGCAGCCACACTCTGCTTAGAACAATAACCTTCGATTTTGGGGGAACGAAAGCCATCGCGTTTATCGAGCTGCACGCGCGTCAGTTGCCAATCAACGGCGCCTGCTTTCAGGTTTTCGCGGTGAATTAAATCCGGGTCGGCCTTGGCTGCCTGTGCGCTCTCCAGAGAAAGGTTGCCCGCCAGTGATGCCAGCGAGGTGGCCACGGCCCCTTTCAGAAGGTTCCGACGATCCGAGTTCATTTCTTTCATAGTGCCACTTCCTGTACTCAAGGGTGTCAATTGATTAGCGAACGATTCTGTGCCGTTGTCTTTGTGTCGTTGTGTCTGCGCCGTTCTGATTCCATTTTTTTTTCTGCTGAACTTTCCAGTTTATACGTTATCCCTTTATGATAACCTTAACATTATTAAAATAATAAGTATAATTAAAGGTTTTCAATATCAGCCTGTGACAAATAGACTGTCGCGAGGACGGTCTCAATTCATCATGTCTACCACCACCGGAGTTGTCAGTGACATCATTCTCTCTTGACCAGACAGAACTCAGAGCCTTATATCAGGCGTTTTCAAAACAATGGGAGGTAGAACTTCAGGAACTGGAGCCTGCACTTGTAGAAATTCGTCGTACACTCCACAAAAACCCGGAAGTCAGTGGTGAGGAAAAAAAGACCTCGCAACTGATCTGGGAAAAATTGAATGCGGCGGGCCTGCAGCCTCAAATCATGCAAAACGAAATCGGTGTCACTGCCGATGTGACGCTGGGAACCCCGGCCTCCGATGCACCACTGATTGCGATTCGAGCCGACATCGACGCGCTGCGGATTACCGATCAGAAAGAAGTCGACTACTGCTCACACAATCCGGGCGTCGGTCATCTATGTGGGCACGACGCGCATACAGCCATCGCATTAGGCGCTGCGATCAGCGTCGCGCGACTCCCGGAAGCGTTCACCCGCCAATGGAACGGGGTTGGGCTTCGCCTGCGATTTATTTTTCAGCCCGCAGAAGAAATCTGTATGGGTGCCCGCTGGATGGTTGAGCAAGGAGTAATGGAAGGCGTCGATGCGATCATCGGCCTGCACATGGACCCGGAAATCGGAGCGGGAACAGCCAACATCCGCTACGGCGTCATGACCGCGTTCTGCGATGAGGTTCACTTTGAGATCCACGGCACCGGCGGTCACGCCGCGCGGCCCCATCATGGCAATGACCCGATCACCACCGCCGCCCAGTTGATCTCCAGCCTGTATCAGAATCTGCCTCGTGCGATCGACTCACGTACGCCGGCCGTCTTTACAATTGGTCAAGTCACCTCAGGACAGGCACCGAATGTCAT
>Ga0222669_1000244_pt1 | contig 17616 bp, 25 predicted proteins | sample AntAcemetagen730_FD_179848 | JGI IMG/M metagenome (GOLD analysis project Ga0222669, IMG submission 179848) | Saline water microbial communities from Ace Lake, Antarctica - #730 | ecosystem: Environmental > Aquatic > Non-marine Saline and Alkaline > Saline | place: Antarctica: Ace Lake...
TTCCAGCGCACCCAGCGCGAACTTCATTACTTCAATACTCATGTCTTACTCCTTTTAGTTTGGCTGCTCTATGGCAGCGTCAATCTCAGCACAAACTGTGCGCAATCGCTTTTCTTGTGCAGCCCTCGCAGCATCCGCAGCATCACTCGCAGCATCCGCAGCATCACTCGCAGCATCAGCAGCCCTTGCCGCATCCCCTGCCGCCCATGCCGCATCCCTTGCCGCAACCCTTGCCGCCCCTACCGCCCATGCCGCAGCCCTTGCCGCATCACCTTCCGCAGCCCCTGCCGCATCCCTTGCCGCATCCCCTGCAATATCTAGTTCATTTTCAGTGGCTAGCCCATTCGCAAAACGTTCTGCAACATCTATGGCATCGAGGCTTCTTTTATCTGTCATCAAGTGTTGCACTTGCCTAGCGCACCACACTGCATATAGCCGTATCTCTCGGTCGTGCCCATCTACTGCCTGCAAGCACCACAGAGCATCATCAAGCCCGTTACTGTCTAAAATAGTGATGAGCGACAGCGGCTCATCATCTGCTTGTGGCTTGCCCAAGTGTTTGAGTAACTTCGCCCATCCGTCTGCGCAGGGTGACTTCGAGCGAATTTTGTTTAGTGTTGTGTTCATGCGTTTTTTTCCTTAAGTTTGGCTTCAACAATTGCTGCAACATCAGCAAACGAAAAGTCATTGACGATATATGGCACACGGGGACGCATTGAGTCGTAGTCTTCTGGTGTTAGCCCAACCCAAGGCTTCTGTTGTTGTGCTGATGTGTAGAGAGGCGTTGATGTAATTGGATAGCTTTCATCAAAATCCACCCCTACTAAGCCGAAGGGGTGTGGGCGATATTCATCAATTACAACAACCCCTTTGCCGTTAGACTTGATGCCTTCGGTGTTGTCCATTCTGTGCAGCCACGCCACAGGTTTTTGCTTCCCTGCCTGTTTAATGGCTTGGCGTAGGGCAGTAATGGATCCACCTTCGAGCGTGTAACCATCAGTGGTAATTCCGGTTTTTGCAAACCGCGTCCGTTGCTTGCGTTCAACAAGCGATCTGTATGCTTTATCATCTGACCTCGAAATATCGCCAATGGTGTCTATGTCGTCGATAATCCCCCACAAAACGTCCAACGTCTCCAACGCTTGCTTCATTGCCTCAATTGACATCACTACCTCCGTTCACATTCTCATCAAGCCACTGTTGCACCTCTCCCCCCGACCACATCTTGCGTAGCATGGTGGGAAATACAATGCGCTCGCGCTGGTCTTCAATCGCGTCATCTAGCGCTTCCATTGCATCCATCTCCGCCTCATACTGCTCGGCATCTTTTAGCGGGTGTGTAGCCGTGTTTTGCAATGCTTTTAACGCCAGCTTCATTACTTCAATACTCATCGCTATCTCCTTAGTCATTGTCGCAAAGGTTTTTAATCTGGCGCTCTAGCGCGCGTTGCGCATCGCGCAGCTCGTCGATGACCGCCATGGTCTGACTGGTGGCGTTGTCTTTGGTCTTTAGTTCGTTGATGGCGCCGTTGATGGCGTGTAGTAATTCTTCCATGATTGTCTCCTCAGTTGCATTGAGTATTGCAGATATCGTTAAAGCAACAAGTACTACAGTTGTATGTGCGCCCGTCGATGGTGTACGAGCTGTAGGTGCATGAGGCGTAAGCCACAGCGGGGGCAAGTGCGATAACAAGTGATACCAGTAAGTTCTTCATTGTCTTTCCTTTATCCATTGGTCAATGTGTTCATACGTCCAAAGCACTGCGTACTTCTGATTCAATGTCGCCATGTCAGCCGCGAACATTTTTTGTAGCGGGGCTAGCCTGCCGCCCCTAGTCTTTAGTTCCACAAAGTGCGTCGAGCCGTTTGGCAAACAAGCCACTCGATCAGCGACGCCGCTTCTGCCAGGTGACTTGAACTTCCAAGTCTTACCATTAATCATTTCGACAGCCCAGCAAAAGTAAGTCTCAATATCACTTTCCCGAATTTTTTTCATTCTAACACCGTTAAAAAGTTTTGCACAAGTCTTAAATTGAGTGTACACTAAAAACTCAAACAATCAACTGGAGTTCACTAAATGCTTCACTCATCTATCGTTGGCGGCTCATCTGCCTCCCGTGTTATCAACTGCCCAGGCTCGGTCGCGCTGGTACAGAAAATGCCGCCTAAGCCATCTTCCGAATTCGCTGACCGTGGCACGCTACTGCATGATGCCATCTCGCTTATCCTTGAGAACAAAGACACCGTTGACACCGTGGTCGGTATGGTCTACGAAGGCCAGACGCTGACTGAAGACTTGCGTGACGAGAAGATCACGCCAGCGTTACAAGCCTTAGACACTATCGACCCCGACAAGACCATGGAGTACATGGTCGAGACTCGTGTCGGCTTCGGTGACTTGTTGCCTGGCGTCTTCGGCTCGGCTGACTTGCTTGGGCGGATAGACAACCGCGCTATCGTGCTGGATTGGAAGTTCGGCGACGGTGTGGTTGTTGCGGCTGAAGAAAACATGCAAGGTATGTTTTATGCCGCTGCTGCCATGCGCACGTTGGGTTGCGACTGGGTTTTCAGGGGCGCTACTGAGGTCGAGATCATCATCGTGCAACCACCAAGCATCAAGCGTTGGGTGACCACGCTGGATCGCATCAAGAAGTTTGAGCAGGACTTGGTGCGTGCTGTTAAGGCGTCTAAGTTCGCTGACGCACCGATCAAGACCGGCTCGCATTGCCGGTGGTGCTCGGCCAAGCCCATTTGCCCACAGATGACTGGCGAAGTGGATCGCGCGGTCAAAGCGTCATTGTCTGAAATCAACGCCGAGCAACTGTCGCATTACCTGACGCAAGCCGACATGTTAGAGGGCTGGATCACTGACCTGCGCAAGTTAGCGCACGACATGCTTGAGAACGATCAAAAAGTGCCAGGCTTTAAGTTGGTCGCCAAGCGTGGCACGCGTCAGTGGTCTGATGAAGACATGGCCGTGTCAGCTTTGCGTAAGCATATTGGCGAAGAAGATGTGTATACTAAAAAACTCGTGTCGCCGGCTCAAGCAGAAAAGTTGCTTAAAAAGGTGAAGCAAGAATTGCCTGTCGAGCTAGTCGTATCGGTCTCGTCAGGCAGTACGTTGGCAGCGGAATCTGATCCGAGGCCAGCGGTTCTGAACATCGGCAAACAATTGACCGATGCTCTTTCTAAACTCAACTAGGAAATAAAATGTCAAACATCTCTACATTCAAATCAGCTAACCTTCCCTCAGTTCAGTCTTTGTCGACTGCGCTTCGTTCACTTGAAACCGAAGTCGGTGGCAGTGGCGGCAACGTGATTCTCAAGATGGACAAAACAGGCCATTGGGTCTTTGGCGCAGACCAAACCGAAGTCGAAGACGGGTCACTGTGGGCGGTCAACCCGTTTTCGTTTATCCACGGCTACATTGCGTGGGGTGACGGTGACGTGTTAGGCGAGAAGATGGTGTCTGTTGCTGAGCCATTGCCTGAACTAGACACGGCGCCCCCAGGTGCTAAGCGCGGCTGGGAGACTCAAGTCGGTCTGTCATTGAAGTGCGTGTCCGGTCAAGACACGGGGCTGGAAGCGCGCTACTCCACAACATCTGTGGGTGGCAAGCGTTCGGTGCAAGAGTTGGCCGTGGCGATTGCTGCGCAAGTTGACGCTGACGCAAGCGCGCCAGTGCCAGTGGTTATCTTGGGCAAGTCGCACTACACGCATAAGTCTTACGGTCGTATCTTCACGCCGATTTTTGACATCCAGAAATGGATGGCCATGGATGGTGAAGTTGTTGAAGCAGAAGCAGAAGCACCAGCTCGTCGTCGTCGTTCGGCGACAGCGTAACGTCTAGGGGGTGGTTAGGTAGACGTTCAAGGATGTCGCAAGTGTGTATTTTTTCTGCCTTCACGCACACAGGCAATAGCGACCAAATCGACACCCCCGCCTACTATTGAGGGATAGAATATGATCCTTTGGATTGATTTCGAGACGCGCAGCCGGTGCGACCTGCGCAGCAAGGGCGTTTACAACTACGCGCAAGACCTGAGCACCGAGGTGCTCTGCATGAGCTACGCATTCGACGATGAGGATGTCGTCACTTGGCTACCCGACCAGCCCTTCCCTGAAGCCGTGCGCAGCCACACCGGACAGATCAGGGCGCATAACGCCACGTTCGAGCGGCTGATTTTCGACTACGTATTACAGATACCATTTAAGCTCGAGCAGTTCTATTGCACAGCCACTCAAGCCCGTGCCAATTGTGCGCCTGGTGGCTTGGAAGACGTCGGGCGCTTTGCCAGTAGCCAGATGAAGAAAGACCATCGAGGCGCACAACTCATCCGCTTGTTGTCCATTCCTCAACTGAATGGTACATTTCGTGAAGACTCTGCACTCATGGCCGAGATGGTGTCTTATTGTGAGCAAGATGTGCGCGCCATGCGAGCAGTGTCCAAGGCCATGCGTGATCTGTCCGAAATTGAGTTGGCTGACTACCACGTGAACGAGCGCATCAACGACCGTGGCGTGCTAATCGACCTAGAGCTGTGCGACGCTGCTGTGCTTTATGCTAGCGCTGAGTTGCTCGAGATCCAGACACTGGTCGAAGAACTGACCGAGGGCGCTATTAAGTCCGTGCGTAGCCCCAAGATGCGTGAGTGGGTGCTAGCGCGTGTGGGTGACGAAGCCAAGAAGCTGATGTTCAAAGATGATAAGTACAGTATCGACAAGACCATCCGCGCCAATCTGCTAACGCTCGCCGAGGAAGACCATGACCAAATACCGCCCGTCGTCGCTGACGTCATTCAATGCGCAGATGACCTTTGGGCGTCGTCGGTTGCGAAGTTCAGCCGCCTTAGCGGCTTGGCCGATGTTGAGGATTGCCGAGTTAGAGGCGCGTTTGTGTTTGCTGGTGGATCAGCTACAGGCCGAGCATCGAGCTATGGAGCACAGGTACACAACTTTACTCGTAAGTGCGCCGCCGAGCCTGATTCAGTAAGACAAGCCATGGTGCGCGGCCATCAGATCGTGCCCAAGTACGGCAAACGGGTGACCGACGTACTCAAGGGTATGCTTAGGCCTGCGCTTGTGGCAGCACCAGGTAACGTCTTGGTTGTGGCCGACTGGTCAGCCATCGAAGGCCGCGTACACCCGTGGCTTGCCAATACCAAAGAGGGTGAGGCCAAGCTCGACGTCTTTCGATCCAATCTAGACCCCTACAAAGTTAACGCTGCTGCTACCTTTCGTGTGCCTTACGAAGACGTGACCAATGAGCAGCGCCAAGTCGGTAAAGTCCAAGAGTTGGCGCTTGGCTTTCTAGGCGGCGCGGGGGCGTTCGAGGTGTTCGGGCGCGCCTATAACGTGCGAATGTCAGAAGCTGAGATCAAGCGCGCTGTCGACGGCTGGCGCCGAGCCAACCCGTGGGCGGTGGATCACGGGCAGCGCTTGGAGCAGGCTTACACAAAGGCTGTGAGAAACCCCAGTTACGAATTTTCCGCAGGTCGAGTAACATATCTATTCGACGGTCAGCACCTGTGGTACGCCCTACCTTCGGGGCGAATCCTCTGCTACCCTTACGCCAAACTGGAGTCCGATGGACTGTCTTACGCCAAAGCCGCTTTCAAGCCCGCCGCTGACGCCACTGAGTGGCCTCGGGCACGACTATGGCGCGGCCTTGCTTGCGAGAACATCACACAGGCCACCGCCAATGACATCCTACGCTATGCGCTGCGCCAACTGGACGGCGTTGTGCTGCACGTGCATGACGAGATTGTGGTCGAGTGCGCTGAAGAAGACGCAGACACTGTGGTGGCTACCATGACAGATGTCATGTGCACGGCGCCCGACTGGGCGCAAGGCTTACCACTGAATATTGAGCTCGGCGTCATGCGCCGCTACGGGAAAAAATAAGCCCGCTTACGGCGAGGGAACCGAGCGGGCTTAAAGACACACAAACAAACAAGGAGTTGACTTCATGAAAAGTATACACGATTTTACTGAGTTTCTATCTAAATTAGCGCCAGAGGGTGAAACATTATTGTTGGTGCGTCAAAAGCCACGCATGGTGGACGGCAAAGTCGAGACGCACCCAGACGGCGCAGTGAAGGCCACGTGGCCTGCGATGCTGCCCACCAAGTCCATCAAAGCCGACTGGGCGATCTACGCCAACACGGCCTCATTTATCATCGACCGCTTTTCTAATGGTAAACCCTCAGCCGGTGCTGCTAACTGCGAGTTCGTGCTCTGCATGGTGTTAGATGACGTGGGCGACTCAGAGAAGGCGCCGAACATCCCGCCACTAGAACCAACTTGGAAGATGGAAACATCGCCCAACTCGTTCCAATGGGGCTACGTCTTTAGCGAGCAACCCACCAAGGGCGAGTTCAGCGCCGCGATTCGCGCCATTGCCGATGCGGGCTACACCGACCCTGGTGCTTGCAACCCCGTGCGCAACTTCCGCCTGCCTGGCTCGGTTAACTTAAAGCCTGGGCGTGGCAACGTCGCCGCGCAGCTCGTTGAGTTTGAGCCAAGCCGAGAGTTCACGCTTGAGCAGATCTGCACCGCCCTTGGTGTCACGCCCAGTGTCGCCGACACTGCCACACGCAAGCCTATCCGCTTAACTGACTTGGGCGATGATGATGTCGCTCAGTGGCTGTCAGTCCAAGGTCTTGTGCTGTCGCCGCCTAACCCGCAGGGCTGGATGGGCGTTATCTGCCCGAACAGCGCCCAGCACTCAGACAGCAACCCCGAGGGGCGGTACAACCCCACGATGCGTGCGTTCTGCTGCCTGCACTCGCACTGCGTGGATCTGGACAGCTCGGTTTTCCTCGAATGGGTGGGTGACCAAGGTGGCCCGACACACGACCCAGGTTTGCGTGACGAGTTGCTTGCTGCCTTACACACCCAGACACTGGCCAAGCTGACGCCGACTGATGCGTTTCCCGACGCGGGTGCGCAGATGATCGCTGAGATCGAGCGTAAAGAGCTCGGCCGAGTCGAGAAGGCCGACTGGTACAGCCGCTTTGCCTACATCCGAGACGATGATGCTTACTTTGACATGCTAGACCGTTCCGAGATCAGCCGTTCATCGTTCAATGCACTATTTCGCCATATAACGTGCAAGAGCATACATAGCGGCAGACGCATTGAAGCGTCGGTTTGCTTTGACGAGAACCGCCAAAACAACGGCGCGCCTGCTATTCGTGGTTTGACCTATGCATCAGGCGAAGGTGTACTGGTCACTCTAGACGGTGAAGTGTTCGGCAACCGCTGGCGCAATGCGCGCCCTGATGTTGGCGCCGGTGATGCTACTGACGCTGAGATCAGCCCGTGGCTCTCGCACATGGCACTATTGGTGCCTGACCTGCGCGAACGTTCGCACATAATGGACGTGATGGCCTACAAGGTGCAACACCCTCAGGCCAAGATTAACCACGCTGTCTTGCATGGTGGCACTCAGGGCTGTGGTAAGGATACGCTTTGGGCGCCGATGCTCTGGGCGATTTGTGGTGAACATGACAAAAATAAAGGCATGATGGATGGCGATACAATTAACAGCCAATGGGGCTATCAATTAGAAGCCGAAATACTGGTATTAAACGAACTGCGAGAGCCAGAAGCCAAAGAACGCCGCGCGCTAGCCAACCGGCTGAAGCCCGTTATCGCCGCACCGCCTGATATGCTACCGATCAACCGTAAGGGCTTGCACCCCTACATGATGCTAAACCGACTGTTTGTCTTGGCTTTCTCAAATGACCGCGCACCGATTAGCATAGAATCAAGTGACCGCCGTTGGTTCTGTCTTTGGTCTGAAGCGCCGCGCATGAGCGCTGATGATGCGCACGCTATATGGTCTTGGTACACCTCGGGCGGGTTTGCTGGTATCGCCCGTTGGCTTTACGCTCGGGACGTGTCACGGTTCAATCCGGCAGCCACGCCCATGGTAACGGACTTCAAACTGTCCATGGTGGAAGACGGGCGCTCGATGGCTGAAGAATATCTGATTGATGTACTGACCCGTGAAATAGGCGAGTTCTCGCACGGTGTAATAGGCGCGCCATTCCATGGCCTCAGGGATAGGGTAGCGGGTATAGCACCGGCGGGCGTTAAGATACCGCAAGCGGCGCTATTGCACGCGCTAGCAGAAGCGGGTTGGGTTAGTCTTGGGCGTATTGCAAGCGCGCGCTATCCGACCAAAAAACAAGTGTATATCAGTCCACGAATCGCGCGCATGCTTAACAGTAGCACCATGACCAAATCGGACGTTAGGGACGCGCTCGAGGGCACGCCTGAACCGAACGTTGTCAGGCTTAGATAACAAAAAGCCCGCTGTTTAGGCGGGCTTTTTGTTATAGGTCAAAAGTAATTATCAGTAGTACGACAACCAAGCCGATCCCTATGGCAAGCATAAGCAACCCCTAATTAGCGGGTGCACGTGCTCATTGACAATACGCGCCCCGATATCTCGGGGATAGACCGGCACAAAAGTTTTTCGTTCATCCATGCTTTGCAGCATAACGTAATCGCCCGCAAAATGCGCGACAGTGTAGGCGCGATTTTTAACGTGCACAATATCGCCCGCGTGCACGGGTTTGCCGTTGGTGTATTCAATCATGGTTCAACCCTCACAATAATTAGGTCTTGTTCAAAATCGTCTAAATCGCCATCGTCTACCGCGCCCTGACAGTCTACAAAGTAGTCGCGCAAGTCGGCCATGGCTTGCTTGCGTGTAGCGTACTGTATCGGCTTGTCGTCACAGTTTAGCCAAGTGTTAACGTAGCCGTCGCACAATGTATAGGTTTGTATTTCATACATGGTTATCACTCCCCGTAAACGCGAACACAATCGTCATGCAACGATTCGATCAATTGCACCAAATGGCTGTCGTATAAATCTTCATAGTCGCCGCAAACGGCAATCGCATCGGCTTCGGGTAGATCTTCATCAATCAGATGGTCTATTATTTGTTGATAGGTCAGGCCATCAGGCCAATAGGCTAAGTAAGTGTTAAGCGCGACAAGTTGCGCTTTTGTATATAAATCATTCATGGTTAAATCCCCCAAAGTAATTGAACAATAAGCAATGGCACGCCGATAACCGCGCCGTATAAGATACCCTTAAGAATGTTATGCATGATCGCTTCGCTTTCGTAGTTGTTCCATCAATTGCCATGCGTCAGCCATGGCTTGTTTGTCTGTTTCATACTGCTCGCCCGTAGGCGCCTGCCCTTCGACAAAATAATGCCCCAAGGCTAACGCCGTGCAGATTGTGTGATGCTGTTCTTTAGTCATCATTGTGCTCCAAGTCTATCGTTTGTCTGTCTACTGTCTCGAATGCTTCAAAATCAGCCATTGACGCGTACAACACCACGCATTCGTTATTGATACCCAACACGCGCCCATCGTGTAGCGTCACAAAGTCAATGGGGCAGTTACCGCCCGATTCAAAACCCTCGACTTTAGTTATCCAATGCATGGTCATCCCCTTAAAATTGACGATAAACAAAGGTTGTCTCTGTCTCGCCTATTAGAACGCCTTCATTGTCTAGGTCGTCCCTGACCGATTCTGCTATTGCTTGAGTTGCGTCATCTTCGTTCATACCTTCGGTGTCGGGTAAATCAAAGCTGTAGTCCCCTGCTATTTCTTGCGCGGTTCCTTCTGCAAAATCACAACAAAGCCCGACAACGTCTAGCTCGTACTCCTCTTCACAGTGCGCAAGTTCTTCTAAGTAGTCGAACAGCAATTCAAGACCGTCATAAGTGAACTGGTTGCCGCGCCCCATACGGTTAAATTCTTCGCGGAAAGTGTAAATATTTACGGTTGTTTTCATGGTTGTATCCCTTTAAGTTTGGCGCGCGCCCGTAGGCGCGCTTTAATTGTTTACAGATAATCACGGTTGAATGGTTGCACAGCTTCGGCGCCTTGCACGCCATGGGCGCGCATGGGCATAATGACTACCTGCGCGCAATTTTCGCCCGAGTGCATAATGCCGCAATCGTTACCATATTGGGCAAACTGAAATACCGCAGTGGGCTTAGTGGAATAGTAGGTTTGCAGGGCTTTGCGCGCGCGCACTAGTAAATCAGGGTTGTATAGTGCAGGCTTGATTTCACGGCTTGCGAGTGTCGCCGCATCAGGGATAACGCGCCCAATATCGGGGAATGTCCCGTCAACCGGAGTGAACACGATATCACCCAAGCGATAGGCGTTTTCGCCGATTTTGGTCAATTCTACGGTCTGCGCGCGTTTGTCTAATTTCTTGAGAGCGTCGTTCGGGATGATTAGCGCTGTCCCGAGCAACTCGCCCGTATCTTGAGTATCTGCAAGGCATACGAAAAGAAAATGTCCGTCAGTACCCGCCACTGTCGCACGTTCTTCGGTCTTAAAATTGACATATACGCCGTTTAAGTAATGGCGAATGTCTTTGCTGGCGGCGCAATGAGCAGCGGCGCGTAGTGCATTTGCGTTTATGTACATGGTTCAATCCCTCAATTGAATTGACGCGCGCCGATTGACGCGCGCCGGTTTGGTAATTAATCAGGCAATTTGTTAAGGCGATCACAGCATTCGCGGTTTGCTCTTGATGCATTGGGGCCAATGTTAGGTACAGAAAAGTAAATTGTCATGATTTTTCCCTAGGTTGTTTGTGTAAGAGATTCCATTACATCATGAAAGCCAACAAGTGTCAAACATTTTATTGCATAGGTCAAATTGTCATTTTATTGTCATTTTGCTTTTCTAAAATGACAATCGGGAAAGCTAGCAACCATGCGCCTTGTGAGCGTTCATGGGTCAGATTGTCAGTAAAAAGAACAAAATTTAATAGAGTTATATATACAGGGTAAACCCTAATAAAATAGGGGTGCGCAGAATCGCAATGTTGTAGGCCAGCGATTAAAAACCGATGACAATATGACAATTTGACAATCTTGCCATTTTGGCAACTATTTAAACTCACTAAGTCTTAGTATTTAGTCCTAAGCTGGCTCTGTAAGTTTCGCGTAAGGTTCGTGTAAGTTTCGTGTAAGTTTTGTAACAAGATGTAACTGTAAGCTTCGTGTAAGTTTGGTGTAAGTTTCGTGTAAGGTTTCACACAGTAGTTTATACAGTACTGTATATCCGTACAGCTTGTAAGTTTCGCGTAAGGTTGAGAGCTCCAAGGCAAAAAGCCTGAATGCAAAAAACACCCCCCCCGGGGGCCCTGGCATACCCCATGTGTGTGTGTAGGGTTCGCAGACAATTTTTTTTTTACAGAACACAGCAAACATTTTTTTATTTTTTATTATTAGGCGCCAGTTGGAAATTAATGACAATTTGACAATTTGACCTATAATTCGCAAATGACATGGCAAACCCTTCCGTTTGAAGCAAGACAAGTCAAAGCCACCGAGTCGCGCTTGACCGCTATATATGAGGCAGCGAAACTTGGGCTAAAGGGCGACGCATTGGCGCTGACCGCTGGGCTGTTGCCCACCGAGTACCGGCGCCTGACGCAACTTGACCCTGTGGCCGAGATGGCTGAGTTAAAGGGCAGAGCGGATGGTGAAGCGCAGTTAACCCGCGTTATGCACGCCGCCGCCTTAGAAGGTGATGCTAAGATAGCACTAGAGATTCTCAAGCATCGCCACGACTGGCAAGCCGCTCAGCGGGTGCAGTTGGAAGTCACGCAACAGATCAGTATCACAGATGCGCTAGCGCAGGCCAAGCAAAGAATCGCCGAAGCGATAGATGTTGAGGCTAGAGAGGTAGATGATGCAAAAGCCTATATACAGCGCTGAAGGTGAGCAACAGCTGATGTCCACGCTGTGGTCGCCACAGATCGCGGACGACCCGCTAGCGTTTGTGTTGGCGGCGTTTCCGTGGGGGCAGCCCAACACGCCGTTGGCCAACTACTCAGGCCCACGCAAGTGGCAGCGCGACACCTTGCGCTCTATATCGCAGCATATTAAAGACAACCGTGGTTTGAGTCAGATGGATGTGCTGCGCTCAGCGGTTAGTTCTGGGCGGGGTATCGGCAAGTCGGCACTCGTGGCCTGGTTGGTACTGTGGATGCTAAGCACTAAGATCGGCGCAAGCGTGATTGTGTCAGCTAACAGTGAAGCACAGCTGCGCAGTGTGACATGGGCCGAGCTGACCAAGTGGTTGGCAATGTCAATTAACAACCACTGGTGGGAAATTAGCGCAACTAAGTTAGTGCCAGCCCAATGGGTGTGTGAGTTGGTCGAGCGCGACTTGAAAAAAGGCACGCGCTACTGGGCCGCTGAAGGCAAGCTCTGGAGTGAGGAAAACCCTGATGCGTATGCCGGCGTGCACAATCACGACGGCATGATGGTGATCTTTGACGAGGCAAGCGGCATACCTGACCCAATCTGGTCGGTGGCAGCGGGCTTCTTTACCGAGAACATACTAGATAGGTACTGGTTTGCGTTTTCCAACCCTCGGCGCAACACGGGCTACTTCTTCGAGTGCTTCCACGGCAAGCGTGACTTTTGGCGCAGCCGCACGGTTGACTCCCGTGAAGTCGAGGGTACAGACAAAGGCGTCTATGAGCAGATCATCGCAGAGTACGGCGAGGATTCGAGTCAGGCGCGCGTTGAAGTGTACGGCGAGTTCCCGTCAGCAGGCGAAGATCAGTTTATCAGCCCGCAGTTGGTGGACGACACGTTTGCAAGACCTGCGCATAAGGACGCCACCGCCCCCATCATTATTGGTGTCGACCCGGCGCGCGGCGGTATGGATTCCACTGTCATTGTGGTCAGGCAGGGTCGGGACTTGAAAGCGCTTTTGCGCTACAAGGGTGAGGACACCATGACCATCGTGGGGCGGGTGATTGACGCCATAGAGGAATATAAGCCTGCGCTGACCGTCATTGATGAGGGTGGGCTAGGCTACGGTATTCTTGACAGACTGGTTGAGCAGCGCTACAAGGTAAGGGGCGTGAACTTTGGCTCTAAGTCTAGCAAACCCATGATGTACGGCAACAAGCGCGCGCAGATGTGGGGCGACATGCGGGAGTGGCTGAAGACCGCCCATATGCCCAAGGACAGGCAACTAAAAGCTGATCTGGTTGGGCCTATGCGCAGACCGGACAGTAAAGGTACGATATACTTGGAAGGTAAGAAGGAAATGAAGTCTCGAGGCTTAGCCTCACCAGATGCGGCCGACGCTTTGGCCGTGACGTTCGCCTTCCCAGTGGCGCACCGTGAGTCGGCCACAAGGGAAAGGCGCTTTTCAAGCTACAGCGGCAATGGTGCCGCAACAAGTTGGATGGGAGCTTAGCATGCCAGGTAAACCAGGGTTATACGCCAATATCAACGCCAAGCGCGAGCGCATCAAAGCCGGATCAGGCGAGAAGATGCGCAGCCCAGGTGCTAAAGGTGCACCAAGCGCTAAAGACTTCAAACAGTCGGCTAAGACCGCAAAGAAGAAGTAATCATGCCGCTCGTTAAGTCGCCGAGTAAAGAGGCCTTTCGCAAGAATGTGAAAGCCGAAATTAAGGCGGGTAAACCAACCAAACAAGCCGTTGCGATTGCCTACAGCACGCAACGCCAAGCCGCTAAAAAGGGCAAAAAATGAACCTGACACCCCGCGAAGACTGCCTATTTGTGCGTCCAGACATGGAAAAACACGCCCTTTTTGCACTTTTAAGGCAAAAACAGACCGGAACCGGTCGAATTGTGGCAAAAGGCCCCGATGCAAGCGAAACTGACGTTGGACAGCGAATATTGTTTGGTGAATTCGTCGGGCAAGAGCTACACTTCGAGGGTGAGGACTATTTAGTTATGAGGGAAAGTCATATCTTGGGTGTGATGGATGAATAAAACAGACCTTTTGGCCACGATGCGCCACCGAATGACGGTGGCCATCGGTGCTTATAGCGAGTCTCGTGAAGCTGAGCTAGACGACTTGAAGTTTATGGCGGGCAGCCCAGACAACCAATGGCAATGGCCACAAGATGTCTTGTCCACCCGTGGCTCGGTGCAAGGCCAAACGGTAAACGCGCGACCATGCCTGACGATTAACAAGCTCCCGCAGCACGTCAAACAAGTCACCAACGACCAGCGTCAAAACCGCCCGTCTGGCAAAGTCATTCCTGCCAACGACGTGGCTGACACGGAAGTGGCTGAGATTTTTGACGGCATTGTGCGCCATATTGAGTACATGTCAGACGCCGATGTGGCCTACGACACAGCGTGTGAGAACCAAGTCACTTACGGCGAAGGCTATATCCGTATTCTGACCGAGTACTGCGACGAAGATTCGTTCGATCAAGATTTAAAGATTGGACGTATCCGCAACAGCTTTAGCGTCTACATGGATCCAATGATTCAAGACCCATGCGGCTCAGACGCTCAGTGGTGCTTTGTGACCGAAGACATTACTAAAGACGAGTACGAGCGCCTTTACCCCAAATCTATGCCTATCTCAAGTATTCAGCAGCAAGGCGTGGGCGACCAAGACATAAGCCATTGGCTTGGCGAAGACACGGTGCGTATCGCTGAGTATTTCTATTGCGAGTACGAAAAGACCGAATTGTTGCTCTTTCCAGGTGAAGTCTCAGCATTTAAAGACTCCATGGAAGCCAAACAGATGCAAGCCATGGGCTTTGAGCCTACCCGTCGCCGTAAAGTTGACCGCAAGAAGGTCATGTGGGTTAAGACCAACGGCTACGAAGTGCTTGAAGAAAACGAATGGGCAGGGCGCTGGATTCCGATTGTTCGAGTGATCGGTAACGAATTTGAAGTCGATGGGCAGATCTACATCAGTGGCATTGTGCGTAACGCCAAGGATGCTCAGCGCATGTACAACTACTGGGTAAGCCAAGAGGCCGAGATGCTTGCCTTGGCGCCCAAAGCACCATTTATCGGCTACGGTGGGCAGTTTGAAGGCTACGAGCACCAGTGGAAGACCGCTAACACGACCAATTGGCCGTATCTAGAGGTAAACCCTGATGTGACCGACGGTGCGGGTTCAGCCTTGCCCTTGCCTCAACGTGCCGCCCCACCACTGCCCCAAACGGGATTGATTCAGGCCAAATTAGGGGCTTCTGACGACATTAAAGCGACCACTGGGCAATATGACTCAAGCCTTGGGCAGACGTCTAATGAGCGCTCAGGACGGGCTATTTTGGCTCGTGAGCGCCAAGCAGACACGGGGACGTACCATTACGTGGACAATTTGGCCCGTGCGGTGCGCTACGTGACCCGTCAGCTGGTCGATATGATCCCTAAGATCTACGACACCCGCCGTATTGCCCGCATCATTGGGGTAGATGGTGAGACCGGCATGGCTCAGATTGACCCCAATCAGGCTGAACCAGTGCGTAAGATTGTGGATGAAACCGGTATTGTAATTGAAAAGATTTACAACCCAAGCGTCGGTAAGTATGACGTGGTGGTGACCACAGGCCCAAGCTACATGACCAAGCGTCAGGAAGCCATGGACGCCATGAGTCAGATTCTGCAAGGCAACCCAAACTTGTGGGCAGTTGCTGGCGACTTGTTTGTTAAGAACATGGATTGGCCAGGTGCTGAGGAAATGGCTGAGCGTCTGCGCAAGACCATCGACCCAGCAGTCTTGGCCGATCAGGACAACGATCCAGCCCTGCAAGCGGCTCAGCAACAGATGGAAGCCATGGGCCAAGAGATGGAGCAGATGTACCAGATGCTTCAAAACGTCAGCCAATCTATGGAATCCCAGAAATTGCGTATTGACGAATACAATGCGGAAACTAAGCGTATCTCTGCTGTGGCTTCAGGCATGAACCCCGAGCAAGTGCAAGAGGTTGTCATGCAAACGTTACGCGATGTAATGACCGCAGGCGATATGGTATCCGCACAACAAGCCCCTGAAATGCCTATAATGCCCGAGCAAATGCAACAAATGCAACAAATGCAAGAAATGCAACAAATGCAAGAAATGCAACCGACGCCTGCGCAAATGCCGCAACAAGGACAAATGTTATGAAGTGTTCAGATTTCATAGGTACGTTGTTTTTGGCTCGCGATGTCACGCATAGCGTTCATTTGAACACCCGCAGTTATTCTAAGCACAAAGCATTGCAAAAGTTTTATGAAAACATTATTGGGTTGGCGGATGCGTATGCTGAGGCTTATCAGGGCAGACATGGTTTAATAGGCCCTATTGCGCTTAATTCAGCTAAAAAAACAACTAATGTAGTTGAGTTTTTAGAAGACCAATTAACTGAAATAGAAGCCAATCGGTACAAATTTTGCGACAAAGAAGACTCAACATTACAGCAATTGGTGGATAATATCATTGAGCTGTATTTAAAAACGTTGTACCGCCTTAAATTTCTGGCGTAAGGAGAGTATTTTGGAACTTTTAAACCCTTTAGCTGATGCTAACTTTCCCGCTCAAACCGTAGCTTTTACGGGTACGGCTGGCTCAACGGATGGTTGGAACGCAGGCCCGCAAGGTGTAGTGGTTTGGGCAACTGAAGCCTGCTACGTGGTTGTCGGTAATGATGTGACAGCAACAACTGCAAGCACTCCGATTCCTGCAAATACCCCAATTCCATTTACTGTACCTGGTGGTACAGGCGGTGTGTGGCGGGTAAGCGCTATTCAAATATCGGCAGGCGGTACAGTTTACGCCAAACCAGTGAATATACGATGACTTGGGGCGATGGCGCTCGCAATGGGCTTTCTATTGGCTTATCTAGCCTTATGGCGTTAGCTAAATCAGCGTTAGCCGCGGCGTTAAATTTAAACTTTATCGCCAACGACACGCTAGATCCTCGTATTACGTTTACGCGCGCGTCCACAGCTACCTACACAGATGTTGATGGCGTTCTCCAATCATCGGCTATTAATGCGCCACGATTTGATTATGACCCCGTTACCCACACGCCCTTGGGCTTGATGCGGGAAGCGCAGAGGACTAATTTAGTACTAAACAGCGCGGTGTTGGTGACTCAGAACGTAACGGTTACAGCCGTTGCTCATACACTTAGTTTCTATGGCACGGGTACAGTTACGTTATCAGGCACAGCGACAGCCACAGTCGTTGGCTCAGGTGCTTACCCATCACGCAAGACTTTTACTTTTACGCCGACAGCAGGTACTTTAACTTTAACCGTTACAGGCTCAGTAACATTTGCACAACTGGAAGTCGGCGCATACGCATCATCTTACATTCCAACAGCGGCATCACAAGTTACCCGCGCTGCCGATTCGGCTACGATGACTGGCGCTAATTTTACGTCTTGGTACGGCGCGGGCGGCACGATGATTGTTGATGTTAACATGCCCGTGTCAGGTATTATTTTGACCGCCGGTACAACAGATATGAGATCACCAGTTAATGGTGAGCGTATTTACGGGCAACCTTTCTTTCCTGCAACAACAAATACGTTAACTTTGGGTGTAGGTACATTTAGCCAAATCATTTATTACGCCAGCTATATCAATTACTCGGGGTTAATTACGCCTGTGGGCGCGCCTTCGTTAGCTTCCTTTGTAATGACCGTATTCATCAGTGCAGACGGTGGCACATTCCAATGGCCTAATCGTACAGGTACTCGTGACGCAGTTATTAATTGGGGTGATGGTACTAGTGTTACCTCTACAGGTGACTTGACTGCTAAGACCTATGCACTTG
>Ga0222669_1000270_pt1 | contig 16165 bp, 16 predicted proteins | sample AntAcemetagen730_FD_179848 | JGI IMG/M metagenome (GOLD analysis project Ga0222669, IMG submission 179848) | Saline water microbial communities from Ace Lake, Antarctica - #730 | ecosystem: Environmental > Aquatic > Non-marine Saline and Alkaline > Saline | place: Antarctica: Ace Lake...
CCCACCCATTAAGGGCGAAACGCGGGTTTGGGGCCCCTCCGGTCGGGCTACGCCCTCCCTACGTGCCCCCAAACCCGCGTTCTCATCCTGATTGACGCTGGATTCTCACCTTGATTGTCGCGCTGCAGCCTTTTAAAATTCAGCATGTGATGTGGGCGCGATCGGCCCTTTGCGTAAATCCGCGAACCCATTATGCTGCCCAAAGATGGCTCAATAGCAGACATTCGACCGACGCCCTAAATTGCTTTCAGTAGGACTATGCAGCCCGGATAGCTGGCGTTCATGGCAGCACCCATCAAAGCAACATTCGCCCGGTCGGCACAGCCTCGCGATTCGATCCGGTGCGCAAAAGCAGGGCTTACAGCCGCATGACTGCTTGCATTCTGGCAAGGGGATCGATGCCCATTTGGCCTAGAAGGTGCAACATGTCCAGCGGAACCCAGTTTTCGCGGATCAGTCCTTGATGGTGCAAGTAGAAGTCCATCACCCGCATGAGAACTGGCTTGCCTGTGGCAGGAAGTCCGCAGAACCCGCCTCCATTGTGCATGGCATAGACCGATGGCCAGCCGCCTGTCACCGAATAGGGCCCGTCGCCAATGCGGATGTAATGTCCGGCGCCATGACGTTCGCGTTCGGCGGTGACCTCTTCGAACGTGCCTTGCGGGCGGTGAAAGGCGATACGGAACGGCAGTTGATGACCGTCTACAAACCCGTCAAGGCCCCGGGTTGTGCCGATGCCTGCCGGTCCATACCACATCATTTTGGGATGCCAGTGGTTGCACTGAGGCATACCAATCAGTCCCGCGCGCCCAAGTTTGTCCCTGTCGTCAAATTCGGCCAAAGTTTTGTGCATGGCCAGAGTTTGTTCGATGCTATGCCGGCCCTCGGTTGGGTCAGATGGTGCAAGCCGCACCCCGTCGGCGGTCAGGGGGCCGGGCCACATGCCTTCGATGCCCAATGAGGGCGCAAGTGGCCAGACGCCGGCCTGCCGCATGACATCCAGCACATCCCAGAGGAGGTTGGCTTGCAAAGCACGGCCATCCGGGCCGATCTGCCAGACCTCACCATAGCGCAGATAGACCGTCTTGGATGTGGCCGGAATGCCCAGCCAGTCCTGCCGCATGGTCCCGCAGTAATGGCCGACGGCGGCCACATAAATTCGACCCTGATAGCGACCTGAGACAAAGATATTGTCTCGGCGTTCAATATCCGGAAAGGCCTGCAACAAAGGCCCCCATATTCCGGCGGCCGCGGCTTGATTGCCGGACATCTCGTTCATCGGATTGGCGGCGCGCCATTGGCAATTCGGGGTTGCCAAAGCGTCCAGCGCCTTCAGCAGTCCGCCAGGCCCCGCTTCGGCCAACATGGAAAGCCGCTGCGCGACGCTTTGACGTATCTCTGTGCCCGGGGTTGCCTCGGCTTCGAATCCTTCACTCAGCACAGCTGTCTCCTTTTTGGTCTGCCTCATCCTCACGCAGCACGAGAGTATTTGCAAGCGTATGCAAAGATTTTGTTGCATACTATCGGAAGTGCGGGCTAGCCTAAGTCTAACCGCAGCAAAAGCGGTAATCCCCGCGACTCACGTGGGGCTTTCAGGGAGAACAGAATGACAATGTCTATCCGGGGCCTTGCCCTGTCCGCCCTTCTGGGCACCACCATGCTTGCCGGTGAAGCCTATGCCGATTGCGGGATTTCCGCCGGCAATATTTCCATCATCGGCAACGATTTTCCGGCCATCCATACCGTGATCGAAGCCGCTTCAGCCTGCGCCAAGGACGGCGTAGAGGTCAAGGCCAACGTCACCGCCGATCACCAAAAGCTGAACGCACCGGGCATGACCGCCAATCCGGCGGAATATTCCTCGGCCGTGGTTGCTTCGTCCTCGATTGTGCCATTGATGAGCGCGGGTCTGATCCGCCCATTGGATGATCTGATCGCGGCCTATGGCGCCGACATTCCCAAAAGTCAGCTGATCACCATCGACGGCAAGGTAATGGCGGTGGCCTTCATGGCCAATGCCCAGCATCTGTTCTATCGCAAGGACCTGCTGGACGCGGCTGGCGTTGCAGCCCCAGCGACCTACGACGAGGTGCTGATTGCAGCCGAAACACTTCGTGCGGGTGGCATGGCGTCCCCGTTCTGCTCAACCTATATGGCGGGTTGGAATCTGGGCGAAGAGTTTGTGAATACCTACCTTGGTATGGGTGGTGATTTTTTCAAGCCTGGCAGCGCCGAGCCTGCGGTCAACAACGAAAAGGGCATTGCCGCGCTGGAGTTGATGAAATCGCTGACGGGATACATGAGCCCCGATTACCTGACCTTTGATTCCAACGTAGCGATGGCCGAATACGAGGCCGGAAACTGTGCGATCCTGACCCTGTGGGGTTCACGCGCGGCAGGGATCATGGACGGTGTGGATTCCGCACCCGGCGTGGCCGAGAACACGGTTGCAGCCGCGATGCCGTCCGCTGGTGGCAACACAATTCCGGCAACGACACTTTGGTGGGATGGCTGGACCGTTGCGACCAATGTCTCTGACGAAGATGCCGTGGCGACATTCCTTGCGATGAAGGCCGGAACCGCGCCGTCGATCCTTACTGCGGAGTCGATGGGTAAGGCAGTTTGGCTGCTGGAAGGTTACACCCCTTCGGCCGAAGCGGCAGGCGTTTCCGCCAGCATCGCTGGTGGCGCGCGTCCATATCCGATGGAGCCCTATATGGGCGCCATGCATACCGCACTTGGCGGCAACATCGCTGACTTCCTTGCGGGCAAGGAAGATGCTTCACAGGCCTTGGCAGATATTGAAGCATCCTATGTGACTGCTGCCAAAGAAGGCGGCTTCTTGAAGTAACGCCTGAACTGGCTCGGTCGCGGTAAATCCGCGGCCGGGCTGCAATTTCCCGCACATGTCCTCTGACCTGCCGGTCGCGTTTGCCACCAGCGCGGCATCTGGGGATATTTGTCCAAATGGGGCCGTTATGAAGCACAGGACTTTCTTTTGGTTCATCTTGCCATCGGCTGCGGCGATGCTGTTGTTCATCGCGCTGCCCATCGTGTCGGTGATAATCCAGTCGGTTTATGCTCCGCATGAACAAGTGATCCGCGAGATCGAAAACTGTGGTGTTTTTGGTTGCACTACATCGACCATGGTCGATGTTGAGGCAACGGCGGCGCAGAGCGAAGGCGCCCCGATGGGCCGCTTTGTCGGGGGGGATATATTCACTGACCGCAGCCATTTGGCCACCTCCGAGATTGGTGTGCTTTGGTCCACCGCAACTAACATCGGAGATTTCCTGGATCAGCTGCTGAACCTGCCCTTCTACGGTGCGCTGGCCTTTACCCTGACCTACACCGCCCTTGTGACGCCGTTGTCGATCCTCTTGGGTTTCGCGATTGCCTTGGCGGTCAACGCAATACCAAAGCTGTTCCGAGGCCCGGCGATCTTTTTCTCTCTCTTGCCGATGATCGTGACACCGCTGGTGGGCGCGCTGATCCTGTTCTGGATGGTGGATGCGCGCGGCATCCTGGGGTCTGTCCTGCAAGCGCTGGCGGGTGATCCAAACCTGTCGGTCAAGGCCTCGACCCCGCTGATGTGGACCATGCTGATTATTTACGGCACTTGGGCGTCAACGCCCTTTGCCTTTGTCGTCTATTACGCGGGTTTGCAGACCGTGCCGCAGGATACGCTGGAAAGCGCGATGATCGACGGGGCGACGCGCTGGCAACGGTTGCGCTTCGTGGTCCTGCCGCATCTTCTGCCGCTGACGACCTTCCTGTTGCTGATCAAGATCATGGATAACTTCCGGGTGTTCGAACCCATTGTCAGCTTCAACGCCGGTGCCCACGCACAGTCGCTTAGCTACTTCATCTACTCGGACCTCAGTTCGACCAACCAGCTTCTGTCATCGGCGGCGGCCACCTCGGTCCTGACCATTCTGGGCATTATCATCCTGCTGTCGCCGGTGATCCTGCGCACCTGGAAATCATTTGGAAGGGCTTCATCATGACAACCAGCACCGCCGAGCGCCGCCCTTTTGCCCTGCAGGCCTTCTTGGTCGGGTTTCTGATCCTGTGGATCGTGGTGGCGGCATTCCCGTTCCTTTGGACGCTCTGGGGCAGCTTCAAGGTCGAGGGAGATTTCTTTTCCAAGGCCGACTGGACCAGTGCTCTGACCGGCCCGATGACCACCGTTGAGACCGGCGGTTCGATGACCGGTCAGGGCTATCACGGCGCCTGGGTTCTGAATGAATTTTGGCGCGCGGTTCTGAACACCTTCATCGTCGTCGTCTCGGTGGTCACGATTTCGCTGACCTTCGGCACGCTAGGCGGCTATGCGCTGGCGCGGTCTGGCTATCGCTATGTGTTCTGGATCCTGATCGTGGCGCTGATCTTTCGCGCCATGCCGCATGTAACATTGGTATCTGGCTACCTGCTGCCCTTCTACCAGTGGAACCTTTGGGGCCATCTGCCGACGGCGATCATCGTGCTAGTGGCGATAAACCAGCCCTTCACCCTGTGGATGCTGACCTCGTTCTTTCAGAACATCCCCAAGGATCTGGACGAAAGCGCCATGGTCGATGGCTGTTCGCGGTTTCAGGCGTTCAGGTTGGTCATCATCCCGGTGATGTGGCCGGGGGTGATCACCACGGGGCTGTTTTCCTTCCTACTTGCTTATAACGACTTTGCCGTAACCGCGATGCTTCTCAATCAGGAAAACCAGACGATGATCCCCAAGATCGCGTCGTTCCTTGGCACGACCCAGACAAAGGGCAACGTCATGTTCGCAGTCTCTGCTGTGGTTTCAGCCACCGCCCCCCTCTTTGTGCTGGTGATGTTCTTCCAGCGCCAGATCGTCAGCGGCCTGACCGCTGGCGCCGTGAAAGGATAAATCATGGCCGATATCCAGTTGCAGAACCTGACGAAACGCTGGGGCAGCTTTACGGGCTTGCAACCGATGGACTTGCACATCGGGGATGGCGAGTTTCTGGTCCTCCTGGGCCCATCCGGTTGCGGCAAAACGACAACGATGCGCATGATCGCAGGGCTGGAAGATGCCAGCGAAGGCGACATCCTGATCGGCGGCAAGCGGGTGAACGATCTGGAACCGAAAGACCGTGATATCGCCATGGTCTTCCAGTCCTACGGGCTTTACCCCACGATGACGGTCTATGAAAACATCCGCTTTCCGCTGAAGGTGCGCGGAATCCCCGAGGCCGAGCATCACGAACGGGTCGTGCGCGCAGCCGAAACGGTGGAACTGACAGAGTTTTTGCAGCGCAAGCCCGCCGCTCTGTCAGGTGGTCAACGCCAGCGCGTGGCCCTGGCCCGTGCCATCGTCCGCACGCCCAAGGTTTTCCTGATGGATGAACCTTTGTCCAACCTTGACGCCAAACTGCGCGTTTCCACCAGGGCGCAGATCAAGAACCTGCACCACGAGTTAAAGACGACGACCATCTACGTCACCCACGACCAGATCGAAGCGATGACGCTGGCCGACCGCGTGGTGGTGATGAGCCGGGGCGAGGTGCAGCAGGTCGGCACTCCGTTGGAAATCTATGACCGCCCGGCCAATACCTTTGTCGCGGCTTTCATCGGCAATCCGGCGATGAACCTGATGCAGGGCACGCTGACGGGCGGCGTATTCGAGGCGCAGAATGTCCGCATCCCGGGCCTCAAGGGCCCCGATGGTCCGGTGACCTTGGGTTTTCGCGCAGAAGATGCTAGCACCGCGGCCACCGGCGAAATAGCCGCGCCGATCTATTCGCTGGAGCTGTTGGGCGATGCGTCCATGGCCACGGTGCAGGCCGGTGGCGCCTTGGTCGCGGTCAAGGCCGCCAAGGATTACAAGGGCAAGATCGGCCAGAACATCGCCGCCCATATCCCCGCCCATATCTGCCACCTCTTCGACGCCAAGTCCGGCGTCCGGTTGAACTCGTAAGGAGACTAGCATGGCCATCCAATATCTGAAATCCGGCAAACCGGCCGACGCCCGCGCCGAAGACGACGCAAAGGTCCGCGCTTCGGTCGAGGGCATCCTTGCGGATATCGAGGCGCGCGGCGACGCTGCCGTGCGCGATCTGTCGATGAAGTTTGATGGCTATGCCGCGCCCTCGTTCCGCCTGACCCCCTCCGAGATCGAAGCGGCCATGCAGAAGGTGGCCACGCGCGATATGGAGGATATCCGGTTTGCGCAAACCCAGATCCGCCGCTTTGCCGAGGCGCAGCGCGCCTCGATGACCGATATCGAGGTCGAAACCCTTCCGGGCGTGTTTCTGGGCCACAAGAACATCCCCGTCCAGTCGGTCGGCTGCTATGTCCCGGGGGGTAAATTCCCGATGGTGGCATCGGCCCATATGTCGGTGCTGACCGCCTCGGTCGCTGGCGTGCCGCGCATCATTGCGTCGGCCCCGCCGGTCAAAGGTGAACCACATCCGGCCATAGTCGCAGCCATGCAACTGGGCGGCGCGCATGAGATTTTCGTCATGGGCGGTATTCAGGCTGTGGGGGCCATGGCCTTGGGGACCGAAACGGTGAAACCGGTCGATATGCTGGTCGGCCCGGGCAATGCCTTTGTCGCCGAGGCCAAGCGGCAGCTTTATGGCCGCGTTGGTATCGACCTTTTCGCCGGTCCGACCGAAACCATGGTTATTGCCGACGACACTGTGGATGCCGAACTTTGCGCGACCGACCTTCTGGGGCAGGCCGAACATGGCTATAACTCTCCGGCTTGCCTGATCACCACAAGCCGCAAACTAGCCGAGGGCACTTTGGCCGAGATTGACCGGCTGCTGGAAATCCTGCCGACGCGCGACACCGCTTCGGTCAGCTGGCGCGATTACGGCGATGTCATCCTGTGCGACACGCATGAAGAGATGTTGGCCGTGGCAAATGACATGGCCTACGAACATGTTCAGGTAATGACCGACCGAGACGACTGGTATCTGGAAAACATGCACAGCTACGGCGCGCTGTTCCTTGGGCCACGCACCAATGTGGCCAATGGCGACAAGGTCATCGGCACCAACCACACGTTGCCCACCAAAAAGGCTGGGCGTTATACTGGTGGGCTTTGGGTGGGCAAGTTCCTGAAAACCCATAGCTATCAGCGCATCACCACCGATGCGGCGGCGGCGATGGTGGGCGAATACGGCTCGCGGCTATGCATGCTTGAAGGGTTCGTCGGCCATGCCGAACAATGCAACATCCGCGTACGGCGTTATGGCCACAAGAATGTCGGCTACGGCATGGCGGCAGAGTAAAGCAATGATGAACAGCCCAGCCGAGTTGAAAGCCTGCATTGCCCCCCTGCGCAAGGCCTTGGAAACCGCCAGTTTCGACAGCCTGAAACCCGCGCTGGCTGCAGCTTTTTCACCGCACGCCGTGATCCGGCTTGGCCACCCATTTGGCGAGGTCATTGGCCACGACGCATTTTTCGACCGCGCATTTGCGCCGCTTTTGGCCGCGATACCGGACCTTGAGCGCCGCGATATGATCGTTCTGGCCGGTACCACGCCTGAAGGGCAGGACTGGGTTGGCTGCATGGGCAATTACATGGGCACCTTTGTTGCGCCCTTCCTTGATATCCGCCCAACCGGGCATCTGGCCCATATACGCTATCATGAATACTTCCGGCTTGAAGGTGGCCGCATCGTCGAGATGCAAGCGATCTGGGACATTCCTGAACTGATGATGCAGGCTGGTGTCTGGCCGATGGGACCGCAGCTTGGGGCTTTTATCGCTACGCCCGCGCCGATGACGGGTGACGGACTGACGGCTTCGGGCGATGGCAGCGCCACGATGGCGCATGTGCTGGCGATGCTTACCGAACTGTGTCGGCACCCGGCAAACCCGGACCCGGCAGTGATGGACATGCCCCGCTTTTGGCATCCGCGTTTCAACTGGTATGGCCCTGCTGGCATCGGCACGATGCGGGGGATTTCGGGGTTCCGGAACTGGCACCAGATCCCCTTTTTGGGGGCGATGCCTGATCGGGGTCTGGATTCGGACGGGCTGATGAGCCACTGGTTTGGCGAGGGCGATTATGTCTGCGAAACCGGCTGGCCCAACATGCGGCTGACCATCACCAATGACGGCTGGCTGGGCATTGCCCCGGCAGGGCAGCAGATCACGCTTCGATCCCTTGATTTTTGGCGGCTAGAAGGCGGGTTGATCCGCGAAAACTGGGTGCTGGTCGATCTTTTGGACATGTGGGCGCAAATCGGTGTCAATGTTCTGGGGCGGATGCGGGAATTCAACAAGGCGCGCAACATGGGACCGGTGACGCTGCCCGACGGGATGAGCTGATGACCCTGCCAAAGACCCCTTCCTTCCGTCTTGACGGCAAACGCGCGCTGGTCACCGGTGCCTCTTCGGGCATCGGGATGGGGGCGGCGGCGGCTTTGGCCGAGGCCGGGGCCGAGGTGACGCTGGTCTCCCGTCGTTTGTCCGAATTGGAAGCGGTTGGGGGCGCTATCCGGGCACAAGGTGGGCAGGCCGAGGTATTGCCCTTGGACATCACCGACCTTGCCGCCATGGCTGCGGCTGTTGCCGCCCTTGGCCCCTTTGACGTTCTGGTAAACTCTGCCGGATTGGCCCGCCACACACCGGCACTGGATACCACCCCCGATGACTATGACGCTGCGATGAGCCTCAACATGCGCGCGGCCTATTTCCTGACGCGAGAAGTGGCGCGCGGTTTGATTGCTGCCGGAAAACCCGGCAGCCTTATCAATGTCAGCAGCCAGATGGGGCATGTCGGTGGCCCGGACCGCGCGGTCTATTGTGCCAACAAACACGCGCTGGAAGGCATGACCAAGGCGATGGCGCTGGAATGGGCGCCCGATGGCATCCGCGTCAATACGTTGTGCCCGACCTTTATCCGAACGCCCTTGGGCGAGCAGACGCTAAAGAACCCCGAACGCCGCGCCTGGATCCTGTCAAAGATCAAACTTGGCCGGGTGGGCGAGATCGAGGACCTGATGGGGCCAGTTGTCTTCCTCGCCTCGGACGCTTCGGCCATGATGACGGGCACGCATCTGGTCATCGACGGGGGCTGGACAGCAGAATGAACGAGCAACCCACCAAGATCACCGCGATGGATGTGGCAAGACTGGCCGGTGTCAGCCAGTCAGCTGTCAGTCGTGTTTTCAGCCCCGGCGCTTCGGCCTCGCAAGCCACGGTCGAAAGGGTCCGCGCGGCGGCTGAACATCTGGGTTACCGCCCCGATCCATTGGCCCGCGCGATGATCACGGGTCGGACACGGATCATCGGCCTCGTCGTTGCCTATCTGGAGAACCAGTTTTACCCGGTGGTGCTGGAACTCCTCAGCCAGGCCCTGCAGGCGCGCGGCTATCACGTTATGGTTTTCATGGCCGAAAACTCGACCGAGCGGGTGCCAGAGGTCATGGCCGAACTCCTTGACTATCAGGTCGATGGCATCATCACTGCGTCTGTCGCCATGACCAATGACCTAACCACCCGCTGCGCCAGGGCGGGCATCCCGGTGGTCATGTTCAACCGGGGTCAGGACGATGACCGGCTGTCTGAGGTGACATCGGACAACATCACAGGCGGGCGCCGCGCCGCGCAGCATCTGATCGACACCGGCCACAGACGCATTGCCCATGTCATGGGTTGGCTGGGTTCATCCACGGGCCGCGACCGTGCCGAAGGCTTTGCACAGGCGCTGCGCGATGCGGGGCTGGAGCCCTTTGCATTGATCGACGGGATGTATACCCGCGACGCTGCCTCGCAGGCCGTACGTGACATGTTCGCTGGTGCCGTCAAGCCAGATGCGATCTTTGTCGGCAATGACCATATGGCGTTTGCCGTGATGGATACCTTGCGCTTTGAACTGGGGATGCGCGTTCCGCAAGATATCTCGGTCGTCGGCTATGACGATGTGCCGATGGCTGCCTGGCCCAGCTACAACCTGACGACCATCCGTCAACCCGTCCGCAACATGGTCGAGGCGACGGTGGACATTCTTCTGAACCAGATCGAGGGCGAAACCGCCCCTAACCGCATTCGCATAGACGGCCCGCTGATCACGCGCGGCTCGGTCAAGGAAAGGACGCCATCTTGAAAGGCTTTTCAAATCGCTGGACCGACTTTCCCGACTATATCCTGGGCATCACCCGGGATATCTGGGAAGGTCGGGACATGGCCGGTCTGCACCAGTGGTATGCCCCGGATATCCCGGTTCGCACGCCGATGGGGGTGGGGATTGGCAATAGCCCTGTCATCGCCTCGACCCTTGCCACCTTGCACGAGTTTCCAGATCGGCAACTTTTGGGCGAAGATGTAATCTGGTCCGGCAGCCCCGAGACGCATCTGCTGTCTTCGCATCGCATTCTGTCCACTGGCACCCATACAGGGGATGGCTGGTTCGGGCCAGCCACGGGCAGGCGCTTTGCCGTTCGCGTCATTGCAGACTGCGCAGCGCGCAATGATACTATCGATGATGAATGGCTTGTGCGCGACAATGGCGGGATCGTGCGGCAACTGGGCGGTGATCCGCGCAGCTTTGCGCGCGATCTGGTTGCACGAGAGGGTGGCGCGGCAAAGGCCAGTCGTCCCTTTACGCCGTCCACCGATGTGCCTGGCCCCTATACCAGTTCAGGCAACGATAACCCTTTTGGCGCACGATATGCCGATACGCTGCAAAGTATCATGCGGGGCGATTTTGCACATATGCTGGCCAACTGTGATCGCGCGGCATTGGCAGACCATGCGGGCGGGCGCCATTTGAACGGCGCGCAAGCGATTGCCGACAGCTGGCTGTCCCTGCGCGCGGCATTTCCATCGGCCCGCTTTACGGTCCACCACCAGATCGGGATGGAGGGCGGCGCAATGATGCCGCCCCGCGCAGCCGTGCGCTGGTCGCTGGACGGGGTTCATGACGGCTGGGGCGCCTTTGGTGCGCCCACCGGCGCGCCCGTTCACATCATGGGCATGGCACATGCTGAATATGGCCCCTTTGGGCCGAACGGCCCCTGCGAACAGGGTGGCCTGCGCCGCGAATGCGCGCTTTGGGATGAAATTGCGATCTGGAAACAGATCCTTCTGCACTCAGGAGACACAGAATGACCCCACAAGACATGAAAGCCCGCATCGTCCGTTATGGCGAGTTGCGCCCCTGCAAGACCGCCTTCATTGACGCACATACCCCAGGGTCGAACCGCAAGGAGAACTTCACCATCATCGGCGGCGGCGTGTCGGAAAGCCCCGATCAGCATGTCCATATTGTTGACACCCCCGGTTTCAACATTGGCGCGGCGGGCCAGCCGCCTGGCTGCCGCAACTCGCTGCACACCCACCGCACCGCCGAGGTGTTCTTCGTGCTGAAAGGCCGCTGGCGGTTTTTTTGGGGGCGCTGGGGAACGGCGGGTGAGTTCATTGCCGAGGAAGGCGATATTTTCAACATCCCTACGGGCATCTTTCGTGCGTTCGAAAATGTCGGCACCGATTACGGAATGATCATGGCCATCCTGGGCGGTGACGATGCCGGAGGCGGGGTGGTCTGGGCACCGCAGGTCATCACGGATGCTAAGGACTACGGGTTGATCCTTGGCAAGAACGGCAAGCTCTATGACTCCAATAAAGGGCAAAGCCTGCCCGACGGCGTGCCTCCAATGGCGCTGTTGACCGAAGAGGAACTGAAGGCCTTTCCCGAGCCCAGCACGGCGGATGTGATTCCAAACCATGTTGCGCGCTATTGGGACCTGATGGCGCTGTCCGATCGCCAACCGGCATCGGTGATCGGCGAACATGGCAAGCTGCGGGACCGTCCGGGATTCGAAGTCGGGTTTTTGTCGCGCAATTCCATCCCAGATGCGCCCTACACCCTGCACCGGCACGAAATCCTGATGCCAATGCGCGGCTATTGGCGTCTGTCGTGGTCGGGTGGGACGACCGTCCTGAACCCCGGTGATACCGCCGCCATCCCGCCGGGGCTGGAACATTCCTTGGCACCTGCCGTCACCGGCGAGGCCAGCCTTTACCGCGTGATCAATACCGATGATCCCGCAGGCGCAACGAGGAGGTTGCTTGCATGACCCTGCTTGCCACTCATGTCGGATCATTGCCGCGCCCGCAGGACGTCGCAGACTTCCTTTTCGCCCGCGAAAAGGGCGATGCCTATGACCCAGCCGCCTTTGACGCCTCGATGGCGACAGCTGTCATGGAAAATGTCCGCCGCCAGAAAGAGGCGGGAATCGACATCGTCTCGGACGGGGAGTGTTCCAAGATCAGCTATGCGACCTATGTCAAGGATCGCTACACCGGCTTTTCCGGCGACAGCCCGCGCAATGCGCCGGCAGACCTGAAGATGTTCCCGACCTTCCTTGACCGGCTGTCCAAACAGGGCGGCACGCCGCAATATGCCCGCCCACAATGCACCGGTCCGGTCGAAAGCCGTGGCCAGGATGAATTGAAAAAGGACATCGCCAACCTGAAAACCGCCATGGCGGCGCATGGGATCAAGCGTGGTTTCATGAACGCGGCCTCTCCAGGCGTGATCAGCCTTTTCCTGCAAAACGCCCATTATCCCGACCGACTGGCCTACTTGAACGCGTTGGCCGATGCGATGCGCGAGGAATACCGCACCATTCTGGACGCAGGTCTGGACCTGCAACTGGATTGCCCCGACCTTGCCCTGTCGCGGCATATGCTGTTCACGCATCTGAGTGATCAGGAATTCCTGACCGTCGCCGCAACCCATGTGCAGGCGCTGGAGCGTGCATTGGACGGGCTGCCGAATGATAACATCCGACTGCATATCTGCTGGGGCAATTACGAGGGCCCGCATTGCTGTGATATTGATATGGCGCAGGTGTTTTCCTTGTTGATGGCCGTGCCTGCCCGCTATGTGTTGTTTGAAACCGCCAATCCCCGGCATGGCCATGAATGGACGGTTTTCCGCGACCGGGCGGACGAGATTCCGTCTGACAAGATACTAGTGCCAGGTGCTGTGGACACGACGACAAATTTCGTCGAACATCCTGATTTGGTGGCCCAAAGACTTGAAAGGTATACCGAGATTGTTGGCAGGGACCGCGTCATCGCGGGCAGCGATTGCGGCTTTGGCACCTTTGCCGGTTTTGGTGCAGTCGACCCCGAAATTGCCTGGGCCAAGCTTGCAAGCCTGAAAGAAGGCGCGCGCCGCGTCTGATGATACCGCTGGTCCTGATCCCAGGCATGATGTGCGATGCGCGGATGTGGGGCGGCATTCCTGCCGCCATGCACCCCAGCCCAATCACCCATTTCCTGCCCATCGGGGCCGACACGATGGTGCAACTTGCCCGGCAACTGCTTCGCGAGGCGCCGCAACGTTTTGCGCTGGCCGGCCTGTCGATGGGCGGCATCCTCGCGATGGAGGTTCTGGCCCAGGCTCCAGACCGGGTCGAACGGCTGGCGCTTCTGGATACCAACCCGCGCGCCGAAGCGCCCGAGGTGCAGGCCCGTCGCGAACCCCAAATCGCGCGGGCCTTGCGAGGTGGTTTGGAAAGGGTAATGCGCGACGAGATGAAGCCAAACTATCTGGCGAAAGGGCCTGGTCAAAAGGAAGTTCTTGATCTTTGCCTTGACATGGCGCTGAGCCTTGGGCCGCAGGTTTTCGCCGACCAATCGCGTGCGCTCTGCGACCGGGCGGACCGGCAGGCGGCACTGGCGGCCTTTAAGGGCCCGGCACTCGTCCTGATGGGGGCCGAAGACCGCCTGTGTCCGCATGACCGGCATGCCTTGATGCATGAACTGATGCCACAGTCGCAGTTGGTAGTTATTGACGGGGCGGGCCACCTGCCCCCCCTTGAACGTCCCAATGAAACAACAGTGGCGCTGCGCCGCTGGCTGGAGGAATAATGAACGCCGAACTTCTGAAAATCCTGTCGCGTGTTGATACACCTACCGTCTGCAACGCCATCGAAGTAGTCCAAGGCAAACGCGGCTTTGACCGCTTTACCCGCGGCACGATGATCTGCACCGAACCAAGCCGCGCGGTGGTGGGTTACGCCACCACCGCCCAGATCGCTGCCCTTGCCCCCCCGACCGAGCCGCCCGAAGTGATCCGTGCCCGCCGCATGGCCTATTACAAGGCTATGCATGACGCGCCCAAACCTTCGGTCGCCGTTGTTGAGGATCTGGATTACCCGAATTGCGTCGGCGCTTACTGGGGGGAAATCAATACCACGATCCATAAGGGTTTTGGCATGTCTGGGGCGCTGACCAATGGGGTGGTCAGAGACCTTGGCGATTTGCCGCAGGCATTTCCCGTTATTGCGGGAAGCGTTGGTCCCAGCCACGGATTTGTTCATGTCCGCTCGGTCGGGCAGCCGGTGCGGGTAATGGGGCTGGAGGTCCGCCAAGGTGATCTGATCCATGCGGACCGTCACGGCGCTGCGGTTGTGCCGCCCGAGGTAATCGGCTATTTGGCCGCCGCCATCGCAAAGTTGCATACAACCGAACGACTGGTTCTCGACCCGGCGCGCAAGCTCGATTTTGACTTTGCGACTTTTGAAGCGGCTTGGGCGGCCTTTGAAAAAGCACGCACATAGTTTTCAATCGGCATCAGGCCTTGCATGGGTCCTATTGAGAACCAAACGTCGATCCACTCTGAGCCCTCGCTCTTGAAAAGCCAGCCAACCGTAGTGCCGCACAAATGTTGACGTTCTCACCCAAAGGACCGCTCTTCGGATGTATTAAAGAAGCGTCCACTCATGCCAACGACTGCTGTCCGCCCTTCGCCAGCCACTCGCTGTCATTTTTCTCGTTTTTACACGTTAGACCTGACATGCACTCAGCGATTTGCGCGTGACGACACCAACACATAAATCTACTGTGCAATGAAGCGTCGTGAATTGGTTCATGGCTAGGCTAGAAGCAAGACATACTGCTTAGGTCTGAGCAATGGCAGATTGTCGAAAAAAAGTTGCAGTATGTCGACGAGGTAAACCAAATGACAAATTCAAATCCAACTTGGCGTGAGGTGAAAACCGTGGTTGCCGATTGGAATGAGGATCAGCTCAGAGGACTGGTGCAGGACCTATATCGCCTCAACGCTGGCAACGCTGAATTTTTGCATGCTCGCCTTTTTGTTGGTTCGGATGCTGCGCAGACCCTTGAGCCATTTAAGAAGCGTATCAAGCTTGCTGTCAGCCCTTCAGAGCCATGGAAGCGTGGTGTGCGGCTATCCGAAGGTCGTAAGGCGATAAGCGATTTCAAAAAAGCCAACGGCAATATTAGCGATCTTCTGGCTCTGATGGTCTACTACGTCCAATGCGGCAATGATTTCACACTGGAGTTTGGCGATATAGATGAAGCGTTCTATGACAGCCTTTGCTCGATGGTTGACCAGATCAAGAAGCTTCTGATCAAGGAAAACGATGTGGGTCTAGCAGCAAAATTCATCCCCCTGCTGGAGAAAGAATTTGAACGGATTGATGGGCAAATGGGCTGGGGCTACCCAGACGAACTGGGCGAACAAGTAGCCGAGCTGAAAGGGCGTTTCACGACAACTGCTGCTGGCAAGGTCTAAGCGCAAATTCCGAGGTTCTATGCGCCAAATATCAAGCCTTTTTGGCTGACAGTGCCAACACGAGACCGTAGTGTGCGATGAAGCCCAAGGAACAGCAGCATGGTCTCACTCAGCCCAAACACACACACGCTGCTGGACGGTGAGGTCAAAGTCTACAAGCGTGGCAACAGCAGGCTGTGGCAGGCCACGTTCAAGATTGATGAACACTGGATCAGGGTCAGTACGGGCAAGCGCGATCTGGAAGAGGCAAAGACAGCAGCGCGGGATCAATATCTGGACTACCGGTTTCGTGCGAAACACGATCTGCCCGTTGTGACCAAACGCTTTGAGGATGTGGCCAAGCTGGCCATCGCGGATATGCAGCGGCAGCTGGACGCTGATGCAGGGCGCAAGGTGTTCAAGGATTACATTACAGCGCTGCACAAGTACTTCATCCCCTTCTTTGGCAAGACCTATATCACCAGCATCGACCATGACCGTATTCAGGCGTTCAATGCCTAGCGTACGAGCTATGGTTGAATTTGGGTGATGCGCACTTTCAGGCGGCGCGGTTTTCGGCGTCGCTGGTCGGCTCGACACCGTCTTTGAATGTGATTCCTTCGATGACTTTTGGCAACTGATTTCTGCCCTTAA